>Ga0310906_10000019_pt1 | contig 25922 bp, 25 predicted proteins | sample C48D3metaG_FD_203749 | JGI IMG/M metagenome (GOLD analysis project Ga0310906, IMG submission 203749) | Lab incubated soil microbial communities from West Virginia University Organic Research Farm, Morgantown, WV, United States - C48D3 | ecosystem: Environmental > Terrestrial > Soil >...
GATCAAGTCGACAAAAATGGCACAGGTACATTTCTTATGTGGCATTGGAGATAATTATAGTTGACGAAACAATATTGGATAAATAGGAGATAGGAGATATATTTGAACCAAGGCTATTAGATATTTGCCCTGGACTTCGAGATTAATAAAACATTTGAAGGTTGACTGACCGCCTAATTTTTCGTTGATAATCAGATAATTAATCATATGGCTCATCTCAACAGAATATAATCCTATATTTTCTGTGCCGAAGTTAAAGAAATGAAAAAATGGCTTGGATAGCAGAAATGCAATTGGATGAAATTCATCATTTTTGATTAACATATAATAAAAAGTTTGATAGAATAAGCATATGTCTGAATTTGATAAAACAATGGATATCATTTTTGGTAGATGGAAAAGCCAAATACTATATACAGGAGCCAAATTGGGCATATTTGATTACCTAACAACAAATCCTAAAGAAATAGGTCAAATTGCACAGGATTTGAATCTGAACGAGCCAATGGCATATCGTATTCTTAGATCAATAGCATCTTTGGGTTTTTTAAAGGAAGATAAGGACGGCCATAGATTCTCAATCACCACTTTAGGAGAACTACTAAGGAAAGATCATCCTCACACTCTTCAAGGAGTTCTGCTTTTAGAGGAAGGACCAGAACATTACCAAATATGGAAACATTTATCAAGAATAATTAAAGATGGACAACAAAATGCATTTAATTCCGAATATGGAAATAACATTTTTGAATATGCAGGCAATAATTCAGAATATTCTAAAATCTTCAATTATGCAATGAGCAGTTATTCGGCAATGCATACTGCCATGGTAATAGAGGCACTAGCCGGATATGACTTTTCCAATATTTCTAATATTTGTGAAATTGGTGGTGGTCAAGGACATCTTTTAAGTCATTTGCTATCAAAATATAATCACCTCAATGGAACGATTTTAGAATTGGAACCTGTCGTCAACAATCAAGACTCATCATGGCCTAATAAAATGGGGTTACAGGATCGTTGTAAATATATTAAAGGAAACATGTTTGAACACGTCCCCTCAGCAGATCTATATATAATGAAGATGATCCTCCATGATTGGAATGATGACGAGTGTATAAAAATACTTTCAAAAATTCACAAGTCTGCATCTGACAAATCCAAAATATTGATTGTTGAACATATAGTACCTGACCCAATTACATCACATTTTTCCAAATTATTCGATATTCATATGATGTGTGCTACAACCGGAAGAGAAAGAACGATGGAAGAGTATAAATCAATTTTAGCCCAATCCGGATGGAAACATATTCAAACTCGATACCCCAAATCTAGTATGATTGGGGTTATTGAAGGCTCTAAGGTATGATAATCAAGTGATCTAATTCATTAAACTTTTTTCTTATTATTCTTTTACAAGTAACGAACTAGAGATTTTATACGAAAATTGTTATTTGCGTTTGAAATAACATTACAAAATTTATCCCCATTTCTAAAAGGTCAAAGATGTGGCAAAAAAAATAAGAACATGGGATCTATCTCTGCTTGATTAACTTCCTGAAGTTATATTGATATTGTTTGTCATATCAGTATATTTTTTGGTAATTACGCAGTCTTTGGTTTCTGAATAGTCTATATGACCAGAGCACCCTTTCGAGTATGAAGTCGTATAAGAATTCAAGAAGGTATCTTTGCCCTGATCACTAGTCTGAGATGGATCCGCAAGTATTGCATAAATACTTGCAGGTACGGCTTCGATCCGCCCAGCATCATTGGCGTAAGTGTAGCTCACTGATGGTATACCATCCCCATATTCATAATTTATTTTGATTGGAAAATCTGACGCATTTGCTATCTTATCAATTGGGTTAATGACGTTAACTTTGATGAAAATGGTGGCATTGTCACCCTCATCTAAAAATGAAGGGAGTTCTGGTAATTCAGCTCCAACACTATAGGCCTTCTTAAGAATATTTATCAATTCTTTCTGAACTGCTACCCTTTCTTCATCTAATAAAGTGATGGATTTATTTTGTAAAGTAAAAGTATCATTTAGAAGTGAACTAGAGTTTTGATCCGATAACAGTACATCTCCAGATTCACTGTTACTGAAATTGGCAGTATCCATCAACCCTTGTCCAAACACTCCATCTGATTGCGAGAAAGAGGAGAGGGGTGAAGAAGAGGAAGAAGAGGAAGAATTAGCCCCACTCATCAAAAGGCCCAGCAAGGGACCTACCTTATTGAATATGTCTGAAAGGGCCTGATCAGAGGCTAACGAGGATGGTGGGAAAGATTGATCACTTGTATCATTTGTGGCAGAGCTAGGAAATGATGATAGAAAAGACGAGGTCGGGATTGAGAATGAATCATTCTCCGTGTTTGTCCTATTCCCATCAGAATTAGTTACATCAACATTTGTATTAGAATCTGGTACGAGGTTTTCCTTAATACCGCCTAGACTGGATGTATTCAGGCTCGATCCTAGATTGGGGGAAAATTCAGGATTCTCTACAGTTATTTCTCCCCTAATATGACTCCATGCCGGATCATAGTAAGAATACAATCCTGGTTTATCAAAGGTTACAGTATAATTTTCATTTGTACCAAAGAAGTCGCCATAAAATATGTTATCTGGACCTTCTTCTGGGGATCCAGAGACTAACATGTGAGGAGAAGAGTCTTTATTGACCCAAGTAACATTAGTTCCTGCGGGAACAGTAACATTGGCTGACGAGATAGGATTCTGGCTGTCGCTGTTAGTTGCACCAGGGTTCAACACTATTGTAGAGTTACTTTCTTGAGCCCTCACATCTAAATCATTGAAACCTAGAATCAAAATCGCAAGAAATATCATCGGTATTATTATTTTTCTCAATTTTATGTTTCATCATAAAACATGCAGCTATATAATCATGATCTTTATTAGCATGATGGCATACTTCATTAAGAACAGTTGGATGGAATGAATATGTTTGATGCATTTAGATAAAAGAACTAACTAAAGAACCTACGGCCCAAATGGATTTAAGTTATAGATAACTTTTAAGAATTATCACCATTGCTGCTTTATTAAAAAATTCGGGAAAAATGTTTGATTTTGTTAAATTGGATTTTGACACTTTTCTTGATGATGAAGTTACTTAAATTTGGCTCCAACTCTTAAACACTATCGTTACCCAAACAATGTGTCTGTTCGTTGGAATAAAGTACTGCAGGGTGCAGGGACTAATAGTTTTTCTATTTTAAAATTCAATTGTTCTTCAAATCTTAGTATCATAGGTGAGAAATTTCCGTTAGGATTGCAAGAATCAAGATTTAGATCTAATCGAACAGGTATGGGTTTAGGAGCCAAGATATTTAGTCTCAAGGTAGTTAACAAAGTAATCCGGGTTATAGCCTTCATTCAGGCTCCTATCAAGAAGCACTTTGGGGGCATAAGCAGATCCATATTGGTGTATTTTCAATTTTAGCCATTTTCTGATGGGATTAAAATTACCCCTCTTGATATCTTCCTCATAATTTTCCACATCTTTGCGCATCTTTGAAGCAATGATCGCTGAAACCAAGTTTCCTAGAGTATAGGTTGGGAAATAACCAAAGAGGCCACTGCTCCAATGTGTATCTTGCAACATTCCCTGTGAATCTGTTGTTGGTCTCACCCCAAGCAGCTGTTCCATTCTATCGTTCCAGAATTCAGGAATCTCGGAGACACCTAGCTCATCTCCAAATATTTTTTTTTCGATCTCATATCTTATTGCTATATGTAAATTGTAAGTCACTTCATCGGCATCAACCCGTATGAAATCAGCCTTGACATTGTTAAAATAAAGGTACAATTCATCATTTGTGATTTGGTTTGCAAAATTTACTTGTTTTCTAATCAATGGACCTATCAATTGAACAAAGGGTAAACTTCTGCACACAATGTTCTCCCAAAACCTTGACTGAGATTCATGGAGTCCAAGCGAAGATCCGCCTTCAATAGGAGTAAAGGACAACGACTGATCACATTGTAGGTTATATAGGGCATGACCTGCTTCGTGAATGGTACTGAATATTGACTTTTTGAAATCAGTTCCTTCATAGCGAGTAGTTATTCTGATATCGTTGAGGCCCATAGTCTCAGTGAAAGGGTGAGTGGAAACATCCATTCTGAATCGTTTCATGTCGTATTGTAGAAGAGTCAAAATATCACGATTGAGTTCATCCACTTTTGTAATATCATACTTTGATTTTACAAGTTTGTTCTCTTTGCAGAACGGGCTGTTTGAATCTACGAGTTTTTTTACAAGTTTTTGAATACGAGGGGTCAATTCACCAAATATTTTATCCAAGTCATTGACAGTAAGCTGTTCTTCGAATGTATCCAAAAGTGCATCATACGGATGTTTTTCATAACCTCTCTTTGCAATAATTTGTTTTTTTATTTCGATCATTTCCTTCAAGTGAGGTTCATATAGCTTAAAATCAGACTTGGTCCTCGCTTCCCTCCATGCCATGTTTCCCCTTATCCTCACCAAAGACTCTGCTTCAGTCAATTCTTTGGGTATCTTGATCTGCTTAGTTATTTCCCTATCAAGAACTCTTACAACGCCCCTCTCTAAGTCATCAAGGCTACCCTGCTTCTTTGCTGACTCAACAAGCCCGATAAAATCTTTATTTAGCAGTAGATCCTTGTGCAACATGCTAAGCTGAGAATCTGCCACTCCTCTTTCCTCTGTTCCTCCTCCAGGCATGTATGTCTCAAAGTCCCAGCCCATTAGAGATATGGCATGTTTTAGCGACCAAATTGGTTTATAAGCATCGAGAATCTGATTCATGACGGGGTTCTCGCATCTCATTTCATTATACCTTTCATGGACTCAATCGCATCGGTAAATTAATCCTTGCTAGCCAATGCTGCATCTGAAAAATCGCATTAATTGTTTTCGGCAAAAAGTGAATACTAAAGGAAAACTGCATGCTTCAATGGTTGCGGAATGATTTTTGATTTGATCTTTAACTAGAATATAATGTAGTATAAGAAAAGGTTCAATTAGAGATGTGTGCAGAACAAACAAATTACGAAAACTCTCATTGTCGATAGGTTATATGAAGATTTGTTGCAGATCTGATACGGGTTTGGGAGTATGTGAAACAAATTTGAGCTAATCTTCAATCGTAGTATTTATGTATCCACAAATTCTTAGGTTTTTGTAGATACTAAAATTTCGTACCAGGTGAGACTATCTCTCAACTTGAATACATATTAGATGGATCGAATATCGATTCAGGTAAAATAAAAGTAGCGTATGACCGTTTGCATACCTAGTTTTAGGATCTAGTTTTACTTACTAGTAGAAAAATCGACAACACCGTCAAATATGAAACAATTTACGACCTGATAAAGACCAGACAGAGTTGTCTGGAGTAAAAAAATGAAATTTGAATATAACCGCTAGAATTGCCTATTTTTCTTTAGATACTATGTTCAATATTATCCTTGACAGTTCTTCTGGAGCTGTGATCATAACATCGTGACCCCTTTTGAGTTCATAACAATCCCATTTGCACTTTTCTTCCTCATTTTGTCTTTGAAACATGCCTTCGAACTCCGCTGAAGTAATGAATGCCTTTGGGATTTTCATTGTTTGTTTGTTATGAACTACAAGAGGTTGGGTATGTGTATGCCATGGCATAGGAACGAGTTTTGGTTCCACCCATTCAATGTCCTTTTTGTCTGAGAGACCAAATTCAACAGGTGTATAAGACCTTACAAGCCAAGGTTTATCTTGATCCTGCATAATTCTTCCTTTGTATAGATCCAATAGTCCAGGAACAAGATCAAAAGCTGTTTTTCCATCTTGAGGAATATAAGCATCGAGATATATCAATAGTTTAATTTTGTCAGGAATCATTTCTGCAACTCCACTTATTACCATTCCTGCATAACTATGGCCCACTAGAATCACATCAAAAAGATCTTCATACTTGAATACTTGTAAAATGTCTTCTATATGGGTATAGAGATCAGTCGTTTCATTTGCAAGGTGGCTTCTTTCACCTAACCCGGTAAGGGTTGGTGAATAGATATTGAATTCATTAGAATCAAAATAGGGTAATATTTTCTTCCAACACCAGCCCCCGTGACATGAACCATGAACAAATACAATATTCTGAGGTTTAGATGTAACCATAACTTTTACATCCATATCAAGCAATTAAAAGTAATTGTTAGATCTGCTTCAGTGTGATCTCGATCATTGCTTTGTTAGCATAGATATATTACTTAAATTCTCGACTTTCTTGAACACAGAGGAGGACAGAAATCTCGTTACTAGTATAGGTATTTACAGAATTTTCTTTTAGTCATAAGAGCAGATAACTTGTAATACTCAATGTTGTAGTAAGATGAGAGAATTCAGCATGTTGATCCTATCAAGGCAAAATGAACTTTACCGAAGTATCTAAAAGTACTGTTACTCCTTAATGATTTGTGGCATTCTTACCCTAATTAAAATATCTTACATGCACAGTTGACAATTCAGGATAAAAGTGTTGTGCCCTTGCATTGCGAATAATGAAAAACGGAGAACAAATTATAATTTCAAATAACTATGACATGAGGATAAATACTTACCCTTATTTTATTTATTAGAGATTAACGATTAAGAATTGTATTGCCTCAGATTCTTATTCAAATAGTTACTCAAATAGAGATGGGTTTTGGTGTTATGTAAAACAGATTTGATCTGATACTGTAACTCAACTTTGATATCTTCAAATAGTCTCAAGTAGGCATCTGTTTCAAATTCTTATTTATCAAAGTTAAAGCATAAAATCATATTAGCAATAACTAAAGACTCACTTAATTTTTGATATTTTAGAAGGTCCAATAAGAGGAGACTAGCATCATCAATTGATACGAACACAGTCTTCAACTCTCATTACGCAAGTTTATTTAACTCTTAGTATCTTTAGATTGTTTATCTGTTTTTCTAAATTTTGCAAAGACTAGTGAGGCAAAGCCGCCTGCAAATCCTCCCGCAATAATACTTATGGGTTGGCCATATACGCTCCAGAACTCTTTAAACTGTTCATCAAAACTAATCGGAGGCGTCACAGTAATTGTCAAATTCATTGATGGATTAGTTACATAGCCAAATGTGGGATATTTTTTGGATGTTTGAAGACCAGATTTCATAATTCCACTCTCATTATAAGAAGGTGCAGACTCCTTAGATTCAATCGTTGTATCTATGAATAATGAAGCTGAAAAAGGAATAGTATAGAAACCTAGGGGTGTTTGTGGAGATACATTTATCTTAAATAATGAAGGTTGGATTCTTTCAATAGATGCATATAAACCACTAGAGTTAAACTCGGAGCCGTCATCATTGCTGGCTTTATTAAAAGTGATGTCGGTAACATTGTTAGAGAATGTTGATAAGATATTAGCAGGAACTAGTAGTTGTTCCCCTTGTGTAACCACAATGTCCTTTGGAGATGTTACCATAGTCATAGCAGATGGAGGAACCCCGACCCAATCTGTAAAATCACTAACTTCATTGTTATTAAAAGAATCCGTAGTGTAGAATAATATGCCATATTCACTCGGATTTTCAATATAGCTCAGATTCAAATTAAGTTTAACATATCCTGGTCCTATTGTGGGACCACCAAAGAATTCGGTATAATTTGTTTTAGAATATGAAAGTATTTGACTGCCCGTTGAGGATAATTGATAAAGGTATTCATTCCATTTTCCGTTAACCCATTCAATATAATAATTGTAATCTGCTCCACTAAATCCAGTGTTTATGTTATAACTAGCGATTTTAATAAGCATACCATAACTAATCCTTTTTGAAGATTGGTTATATATGGAAGCATTTTCCGAATCTGATCCTAACCAAAGTGTGGCTTTCAAAGTTTTTCCATCGCTAAGATAATCTATCTCCAATAGATCGCTATAATTGGATTTTAGATTGATACTTTCATTGCCAAAAGTTTGAATCCAATCATTTCTCTGATCATTGATAGCCTGGGGTTCAAAAGCAGGCGACAAGGCAAAAGTAGTGGGAAAATAAGTGGAAGGCATATAAAAAAATAACAGTAGCATAGCAAAAGTAAAACTACAAGGACCAAATATTGAAAAGGTTTTTTTCATAGTTTGCAAATCCTGTGATTAACTTCCTACATATTGCAAATTATTTCACATGTAAATAAGGCTTTACCATGTTTATTAGAGATTTATTAAGGTTTGATGCAGGCTTCGATGGAAATTATGTGGATATCCACATGAGTTTGAATACAGTTAATGAGAATGATCATTGGTATAATGATTTAGTCCTAATAGCCAAAAGTCATAAGAACTACTAAATTTTCTGATAATTTATTAGTTAGGCGTGATGGATAGCAATATCCATTTAGATTGAGTTATGTCAATTGGCGCATAGGAAACAGAAATATTTCTGCCATTAATGAATTCCACAATGGATCCTACTTGGCCGCTTCTGGCTTTATCAATGCTCTGAAGGCCCTTGAATGTTTCTAGTTTACTTGTATTAAATTCTGAATCAGATATTTCAGTACCGTTATTATCCATAAGTAATAGCCTAGTATCATTCAGATCTAAGGATTCTGATTTTATCAAATTATCAAATTGCTTCAAGTTGAATCCTAGTGCTAGTAATCCTATCATAGTATTATTCACTGTCTCTCCTGAAAAAATGGGACTAGCTAGTACAACTAGCGGTTTACCAGTTGAAGCTGCAGTGATAACGTTGCTAAAATATGGACGTTTAGATTCTAATGCACCTATAATGTGATCTCTATACCCGTAATTGTAAGCAGAACTATTTGCGTGAGACGGATAGTAAGGTTCACTAAAATAAGTATCTCCATTCGGAAAAGTCATTCCGATGAATGATAAGTAGGGATTGGCTTCAAGAAGACTTTTGGCTTCATTTCTTTTGTCTATATCCTGATCGCTCGGTATCCCGCGATACTTTTGTTGCATATCGGCAGTGAGATTTGATAAAGGAAATGTCCCAAAAGAATTAGTTAAATTCATCGATTGATAGGCAATATCCATTATTTTTACAATTTCTCTTTCCAGTGGTTGGTAAACCGTGGCGAGCCCAAGGCTGTCTAAAAGTTTTATATTTGTATCATTTAGCAGTTCTAATCCTGTAGTATTGGAATTAATAAACGTAGTACTCTTAGATGAGGATTCAGTAACTTGCGAAAATACGTTTTGTAGATGATGATACAAATAGAATCATAATTGATCCGACTATGAGAATAGATAATAATATGAATCTTGATAGATATGCTTTGAGCATCACATTAATTATTTCCAGGGTATTAATGAGAATTAAGATTCTCATTAGATACTGTTAAGAAGAGTGTAATATAGGCAGATATATGGTCGAAAATCTTTTTGCTTATATTTGATGATGGCTACCATCTTGGCTCATTAATTCTTAAAATGTGGGATTTATTTCTATTATTCTTTGACCACCCTTCATTTCTTATATCATTTGAATCTCCTTTTTATTCTGTTGTTGGTTGAGAGGTGTTACGTGAAAAAAATATACTATCAGAAATGAATTTAGATAAGAACATTGCTATCATGGGAATACCAAAATAATTTCAATGAATCAATAACCTTTAGCTGTCTTGACGGATTCATGATTTGAATATATTAAATTCCTATAGCATCAATGCCGACTATCTTAGTTGAAAGGAGATTTAGACCCGTGACTAATAGTCAGGGCTGACCTTGCGGAATGATTTGGGAGCAAAAGATGTTGTGGATAGTATTTTCGATATAAGGTTTCGAAATCTCAGTTATATCGCAAATAGACTTAAAGAGATCAGCATGCGTAGAAGATGATTACTTCTGTGACAATCAATTCCGCCCTATCTTTTTATTCATGGATTTATAATAGGTATTAATGGATATCTATCTAGATACTTATCAGACCAAACACTCGTTTTTAAATATTGTCTTGTTTACCTATAGCACTGGTGGGATTATCTGATGGAAATGAAACTTGAATTGGTTGCAATTCCGGTAACAGACGTGGATCGTGCACGTGATTTTTATAAAGATAAAGTAGGTTTTAATTTAGACCATGACCATACGGTGAACGAGAATCTACGTTTTATTCAAATGACACCACCGGGTTCTGCATGTTCAATTTGCTTTGGGATTGGTATTGCAGACAGCATGAAACCTGGTAGCATTAAGGGTTTACAGATGGTAGTCAAGGATGCTCAGGCCGCTCATGATGAACTTAAAAAGCGTGGAGTGAATGTTACAGATGTCGATATACAAGTCTGGGGAAAGTTCATTTATTTTAATGATCCGGATGGCAACGCTTGGGCCCTTCAGGAATTACCTCCGCGTGGCCAATTTAAAGTGTAGTGAGAAGCAAAATTACACGGGCTAAGCTCAGTTATTCTAAGAACGACGTTCACCAAAATATTTAGATTTCGTGGGTATTTCTTAGATTTTAATACTTGAGTATGATTTCATTTATTTCTTATATCGTAACTAAAATAACAATTGGGATCCTCTGCAAAATTTCTTCATTATACATGACCTGATCGAAAAATAAATAAGAAACTATCAAAATCGATTAGTTATAAATTATGTATAAAAAAGTACCTAAAGGATTAGCATTAATTTTGTATATTACGATATTTTTGACAGTGTTATCGTATATGGTGCAGATCTCACAAGCCCAATCAAAGACAGATCTCGAAAATACCATGCTAAATATCCATAACCAAGAGCGCGCAGCCGTTGGAGTTCAGCCACTGACTTGGAGCAACAGCCTCGCGACCGACTCCCAGAGTTGGGCTAATCATTTGACGACACTTGGGCTTGTATGCGATGACCAACGATGCGATGCTACTCCCCACGGTGCTAAAAACGAGAACATTGCTTCGGGGGTCGCTGGCCTCAATTCTCCTGTGGAACTAGCCCAATTGTGGGCCGACGAAAAGTCGAAGTATGACGACGGCCAACGTTCTGGGCCAGGTATTGGTCATTATACTGCGATGGTATGGCAGAACACCCATGAGGTCGGCTGCGGGTTCTCCAGCGCCGGTGGAATGGACTTTCTAGTGTGCCGCTACAGCCCTCCGGGCAACATTCTGGGGCAGACACCATTTGGATAAGGTGTCCAAGTCATGGTATATGTTTCTGTGCTTCGTATTGAAGATGTGCGGTGATCAGAAACTGGTGGTGATGTAGAGGAAAACCTATAACGTTCTTGTAGGCTATTCTTAATTTTCTATAACAATTTATTTATCAACTGTTCTTTCAATAAATACACATCATAATTTGATGAGTGATTCTCGAATAACTCACTGTATCAGATTAAGATGGAAATTGATCGCATGATATCATGTGGTACTCCCTTTCTTTTCAACTGCAGCGTCAATTTTCTTATCCAAACTGAGTATTTGATCAAGAAGTTTTTCTTGATGTTTTTGGAATTGTTGTATTAATTCTAAGATGGTGTCATGTCTTTCATCTAACTCTTTTAGCCTCTTGAGGTTTTCTTCCTGTTTAATAGTAGACTTTTTCTGTAAGGCGTATACCAACCAGCTTATGAACGCACCAACTACGGCACCTATAGCAATACTAAGATAAGTGCTAGAAGCATTTGTCATATCAATGCAGCCCTTTGTTAATTCAGGCGTGCAACCCCACGGCGCAACAGTAGAATTCAGAGCATTAGAATCACGACTCGATATATCGACCTTTCCACTATTAGGATCATATTCGAATAGCAAAGGGTGATCTCCAACATCTATACTAGCGACTAATGTATCAGCTGAGACAAGATCTATATTCACTAGAATATTAGATAGAAGCATTATGAAAACTAATGATGGTACTACTATAATAGACAATATTTCTCCCTAGTTGATTTTACAAATAATACCCTGCCAATAAACGATTAGGAAGAATATTAGAGAAATGTGTTTGATAGGACTCATACCTTCACTAATTAGACTTGATTTACTATTTTGACAATCCAGTGACTTGGTCTTTGCATCCAGCATCGACCTTAAACTAGAAGGTGTCAGAACACTCTGCAATACATATCTGCCTCTTACCAAAACAATTGTAATTAGTGGGTTAGAAAAGGTCAGCATCAAAAAAACATAAGGCAGAGTGAATAGACTACCAATTATTACTAAAGTCGCAAATAGAAAAAGAGATTCATATGATGCTTTATTGCATTATCTCCATAACAAAATAGAGAGCGTAATAAATGATATTTCCAAATTAATGCCCTGTCAGCAAGTCTAGGATTACCAAACGGGCTTACAGTCGGGCCAGTTGCAACGATGATCGACCTACCCAGATATAAATTTGATGAGACTTTGTATATTGGGATTGATGTTTTCAATTGATCATCACGACGCTAATTCTCATTTGTGGATTTCTATGTGATTTCTTGGAGTATTGGTTTGGCAAAAATATTGAAACGAATTTGACAATGGATAAATTGCACAAGAGTCAAAGAATTTATGTCGTGGAAGAAAACATCAAGAATCAGCTAACAGTATTGTCAAATCATTTCTTCTACACCATAAAACACATCTGATTTTGCTATCAATCCGTTATTAAGCTCAAACTTCTCAATAACAGAAGTTTTGTGCTTGTCATCCAAGGTAGCGTAATATTCTAAGATAATCTTATCATTATTCGCTATTACTTCCTTAACCTAACTTTAGGCTGGGAAAGTTATACTATTTTAACGCGTATGACCAATACTTCCTCGTGTCTTTTTTGTTTTTTATTTTAGATACATTACGATCTGGAAATACAATTTTGATTTTGGGACTGGAGAACTCATATTTTCCGAATACATATACAATACTGTTTTTATATCATGGGTATTCCAGCCCTCAATCCATTTTTTCATGTGTTGGTTTGTAAATGCTTCGGAAAGAGACATGCTGTCATCTTGTTATTCTTGATCTAAATATTATTGATTCTCAAGATTTTGGAATAATGAAACGAAGTCAGTAGAGTAGACCTATTAATTGAATCCATTTTTTACTCTAGTTCTGTATGTAGTGATTCAAGTCATAAACAGATTCCGCATTTATTCTACCAATGTAATGCAGCGAGGAGAATAAAGAGACTAATATGGTTGGGGGCTTTGACGGAAATCAAAAGGACATTCACTTAGGTTTCACAACGGGTTTAACTTATCGGAGTCATTGTGGGTATTGGATTGACAACTTGGGAATTTTCTTATATTTGGTATATAAGATTTCATTTCCAATAGTCAATGACTTTAGCGTAGTACTACATTGGGCACAATTAATATCCGTTGTTAAATTATTATTTGATTATAGAGAGATGTATTAATGAATCGTCCGTAGTAAGGATGATGTAAAAGAGCACCCGATTGGATCTATTTGTTCAGTCAAAAACTTGTTACTATTGTAGCCCATATTGCTAACTAATGGGCTGTATCCAAAGTACTATCCACCTATTTTGGAGCGCCTCCATTGGATAGTATGTTACTAGCATGTTATCTTGGCCTACTTTCTCCACAATGGAACCGAACTTTCCTTCATTGGCATTCTGGAAACTCTTTAGATTAGAAAATGTTTCACTACTATTTGTAAAAAGTCTCCTATCAGAATCTGCTAACTTAGTATCGTTGGAGTCAACATATACAATTCGTTGACCTTGAGATAAATCTAATGATTGAAGTTCTTTGTTCAAAAGGCCTAATTCTATAGATCCAACCAAAACCCCTGTTAAAACTCCGTTATTCTTTTCGGTAAATACGGGTACTGCTACAATAGCACGTTTAACGCCCGAAGATGTGGAAGTAATTATGTCTCCAAGATAGGTGTCGTTAGTAGCAATAGATCCTTTAAAGTAGTCTCTGTAAGCAAGATTATTTTTAGTCTGATTGCTTTGCAAGGCATAAGGTTCCATGAAGTAGGTATCACCATTAGGCATAATGAATGCTATTCCAGCAATTTCATGATAGTGGGATAAGATTTCCTGTGCAATGTTTCTTTTTTGTAAATCTGAGTCTTGTGGAATTCCATGGAGGGTTTCCAGAGTAGTATTCAACAAGCTCACATTAGGCACACTTTTCATTTCCGGTAGGTTGCTTGCAAATTCCAATATAGAAGCTACTCCATAAAGTCTGTTTTCTAGACTATTAGTTAGTACATTCAAGCTTAAAAGATGATTATTGATTGGCTCATTATACGAATTAACTTTGGTTTGATCCAAATTTGGGGTTGCTGAGCTTAATAAAGTGTCTGTAGAGACAGTGGTGAGTCCAAATAACAAGATGATTGCAGATGTTCCTATAAACAATTTAGTATTCAAATATACTCTTCCTAAAATACTAAGAACACCTTTATTATACATCACGATTAATTATCTGAGACTTATTATCATAATTTCAATAACAATAATTCTCAGACTTTCTGGAAATATAATGCATCATTTCTAAGCATTTTGAGAGAAGATTAGATTAATAAACAAATTGATTGATAATCGGTTGTTATAAACTAATTTTCTATATATGTAAGTTCATCTTACCAATCAAATTCCTTGATAACATTGGTCTAGGCGTGTGCTTATAATTTCGTTATAGTTTGTAATTTATACTGATTCGACTGGAATATCTAAAGCCTTTGCCCAAAAAGATGGAGCTATAGATACCATAAAAGGAAGAGACAGCCCAGCTAGAGTAACGTTCAACCCAGGTAGTTATAATAATATGTATGTAACAAACGCATTTTCAGCCACAATCACTGTCATAGATAAAAAGAATGTTGTGATAGATACCATTGCAGCCGGAAGCGTTCCAGCTGGAATGACCTTTTACGCCGGCTGTGGTAATATGAATGTGTCAAATTCACCTTCATACACGGTCAGGGTTATAGGAATTATTTCACCAATCCCTATATTAGAAGGCTTACTTACCTCAGGGAATAACGTATGTTGACAGTCAAGTGATGGAAATAGGTATTCCGAATCTCCAATTTATCAAGGTCAATCAGCAGAAGAGGATAGTAACGTAGTGTCCTAAAGGAAGTAGTTGTTGAAATACAATCTATGCGTAGTATAGGTCAGTGCCCAATATCAGGACGTAAACCTACTTTTTTTCTTCCAAAAGTCTAGGTGTTTAATAAACAATCTAACTTAATCCTATCTGATTGCGTGACTATAATACATATCTAGTTTGGTACAAACATGATTTATCTGTCTTCTCCATTACACAGTAACAATATTTTCTCAAATCCTATTTTGCTCTAACCTAAAAGAACTTTCCCATCTAAAGACATATATAAAAAGGAAAAACTCCGATTATGTCATATCAATAGATTAAGCACGTAGATGTTATGTTAAATTTTCTTGAAGATATCTTTTCAACCTTACCGCATCTAAATTATTGATTTGTATATCGTTTTTGTAAACATCCTTTTTGCCTTTGTAGGCATGCATTCTAACAACAGCAGAATCTTCCCGTGATTGTGCGGATTGTGGAATTGTATTGAGTACCTCCATTCTCAATTCTGGACCACGAGTCCTCATTCCCCCTTTCACTGCCTCGGCATAAACTATATTATCATTATTACTATCTTTGTGTGGCCTAACGAAGGATAAATCACGTCTATTGATGCGATCCTCAACCATGATTCTTAAATTATCTTCTATAGAATTATGTTCAAATTTCAACACATATTTTTCAAGACCTTCAATTAAAAGTTCGTTTCCTATTTTATCACTACCATTATATTTTTCCAAAGGTTCTTCAAATTGCGTTTTTGAGTGCCACAACATTCCTTCCTTGGCTACGGTTATTTTAAAAGAATAAAGATTTTCTGCACCTGATATAGGACCACTAGAGTCTACTACTTTTTGTAGTTCTTCTGAGGTCATAGGTTTTGTTGGTCCTCTAAACCATTGATTTTTAGCATCTACAAGATCTGCTAACCCACTATAATGTACTATATAGCTTTCTTTAGCATTCCATTGTCTTATTAATGAGTATGCATCGGAAACAGAGATCATTCCTGTTTCTGGATGCGGATTATAACTATTAGTACCCAGTATAAGAAGATCAGGATTCCAGAGTATATTTTCATCTACGTCTACAAGAGAAAGAAAATCCCATCCAAATACTATTTTTATATTATCTATATCTACTACATAAATGACCGAACCAGCAGGGGTATTACTGCCATGGTCTGCCAAAATAGGAGTTATTGAAAGATTATCAACTTTAAAGTTATTATTTGGATATATTACATTCACGGAAATAGTATTATTATTTATTACAGAAGTTGAATTTGATGAAATAATGGATGAGAGGTGAGGAAACTTTTGAACAATTTGTTCATAGCATTGTTCTGTGCAGAAAATTTGTAAATTCTTGGAACTATTAGTAATTTTTTCTATTAAAGATGGAAGTTCTGCAATATGATCATCATGTGAATGAGTTATCAAAAGTGCATTTGGAAGGTGGGAGTCTGATAAATATGATGTTCCATCTCTAAGACTAGGGAATCCTCGCTCGATGCTTGAGATAACTCCATTGCCAACATCCACAAGTACATGAGAGGCATTTTGATCGTGTTCATTTTTTGAAAATATAGAACAAGATGTATTTGATATGATATTCTGCTTCTTTACTTCAAAGATTCGTTCAGAGTTTCCTTCTTCTCCCAACTCAGAGATCTTTGGATCTACTCCATTAATCCTTACAGTAATTTGCATATCATAATATGATAACTTCCTTTATAAAGATCAAAATGAAATTTTTGGCCATAATGGAAGTTACATGCCTACAGGCTCAATTCACGCAGGTCATGACTATGCCCGCGGAGTATAGCGGCACACTCAACCGTCTGTTACGCCAGATTGAGCGAAAGGACCACCGAGTGTACTTGTGGTAGCGCAACCAACCTCGGTCGTGACCGGAGAAACCATCTGTCCATAATGTCCAGACCTTGGCGGTAATGTGCCGTCATGTTTGTTCTTTTCCCGGAGCCACATTTTCTGCATCTGATCTGGGGTTGCGTGGTTCATTACATTATACCTTCTTACTCCGAAGTTTTCACCCGTGTTGGAGTTTGGTTAGGATCGTGAGCATTTGAACCACCGATCACTTGGAGAGTAACCAGATGATCAGCCCAGGTCAGAGCATCAGCAGCGTGTGTATTGCTCCAGGTGAGCGTTGTAACTCCAAATTCAGCATGCTCTTGGTTGTGCACGGTTAGAATACTATTGGAACCCACCCCTTGTGTATTTCTCGAATTGTCACTCTCCGCAGATACAATAGGGTGATCCGGCGTTATCATCAGTGAACCCACCAGATGATACATCGTCCTTCTAATTGTTTCTAAAACCGGTTTAAATACTGAACAAACTTCTTTCTTATTCTTTATTTGGCAATTCTTATTTTAGTTTATTAATCATCATATCTAATTGATCCAAAAGGTTGTCAATCATAGTGAGATAATCATTAACTTGATCAAATTTATTGCTGGGTAAGAGAATGCAGCTAATACAATTACTTTCATCAATCCTTGGAAAATGTAATCCTGAATAGAAAAAATCTACTCCATAAATATTCGACTTATCTGTGTTTGAGAAATTTTGCTGAAGCATCAACTGCAATATCACAAAGTTTGTCAGGGCCTTCACATTCAAGATAAAATTAATGTAAATATATGAGGTCATACAAAATTCATAATTACATTGTTAACTAGTTTTATACAATGAAATTAATAAGTAGGTAAATAGGAGATAAAGTCTATTTTTTGAATTCATGACTATTTAAGTTATTCTAAAAATAGTTGACATCAACATACCAAAAGACTACGTTGAAATCATTTAGACATTGAACATATACGTTATATACTAGTTCAGACACTATTTTCATAATCCGACAATCTTGATTAACCGTCCCTTTTTTAGTAATTTGATGAAGGCATCTCTAATCAAAGTTCTAAACTTAAGAATGATATATCTGCTAGAAAAATAAGACTATTCGAGCATGATAGAGGATAATTGCACAGCATATCGTTGCAATTCTTGAGCCGCCATAAATTTCAAGAACTTTCTTGTCAGTTGGCATCAGAATGAGATGTATTATTGTCACCCGCTATAGTGCTGTTTTGCAAAGTATGCGGGGTAAATTCCAAGTCATAATCACTAATGTTAATAGCATTAGGCTGACCTAAGACCTCAAAGACAAGAGAAGAGTGAGTTATCATTAAAAGGCATATCCCTGTAACTACAATGACGGTTTTGGGGAAAAATCTCATAACTTGAATGTTTGTGCTAAATTAATAAACCTATTGTAATCAGACAATATAATTATGATTTCATGTTAAATTCATTTCGCATTCAAATCCATTAATCTCTGAAAGAATTATGTATAAACAAATTTTGAAAAAGAAAATTTATTTATCAATGTCTTAATTTGCAAGCAAATTAACCAAACTTTTATGTGATCAACGAGCTAGTTTTAAGATTTTGTAATTTATTATTAATTTATAAAGTTATTTGAAATACCGAACTTGCTTTGCTCAGTTTCCATGCATTGATATAGTTTGATACAAAAGAACCTGTTCCTGACTGCTTTGTGATTTCATATTCATTCAAAGATTCATGTGACTTGGTTGTAAGATCCTTTGAATCGACTTCAGATCCCATTGTCGATGATGATTCAATCGCTTCCACTTGTGCTCTTGGTTTTGATTTCACATTTACTACCGTTTTATCCTCTGCCGAAATGATTGCCATAGAAAACATGGAAACAAAAAGAATTGAAAATATTGATGCTAGTTTCGTCATTTGATGAGTATTTTGTTGTGAATTGATATTTCGAAAATTCATAAGAATGATTGAATATCGGCACCTAATAATGTCCACGTTTTTGTTGTAATTAATTGCAATCAATTGTGATTTTATTTATTTTCATTTCATCAATTGATTGATTGAATAATTCATAAAGCATGCTCATCATGAGCCCATTTTGTGGTCAAGTGCCTACCAAATGAAGTTGACTTTATCGATTTAGGATTAAGAGGAATAAAGTTATATGATATAATCTTGTTTCATCTTATTGTTTTACTATTTATCCTTATATCTCAAATGTTATTGGTAGCACTAATTTCGCTCAACTCCTATATTATTAATTAGTCCTAGGTTTTAAACCAAAAACCATCTTAGAACTACGCATAAATGCATGTTACTTCTCGATGTAACTCTATTTTACTGTATGAGAATATAATACCATTATTTAGCATTCATGTTTGGATCAGGAATGTTTAATAAAAAACTATCTGAATGTAATTGATTAATTGACTTATATTCGCACCTAACACCACTTTCCTCATAGCATAATAACGTTGTATCATTTACCGAAGGAATCTTGTAATATTTTATCACCTTAATATCTGTAAGTATAATCGAATCCTCATTTTCTAAAGTTCCATTAATTTTGTAAAATCCTGAAGAATTCTTAAAGCTTTTTACTATTTCTACAAGAGTCTTGTCTGTCATGTGTTTCATGGTCGGTCCTTTAAGAAGGGATGTCATTGATTTTTCTTCATCATCATAAAAAGTTTTGTCAACGCAAAAAACTAAATCTGATACTGATAAACCGTATACGGTCATGAGCCCAACTATTACCAATAGACATACCGTTATTACCAAACTCATGAGTCATGTATTAATAGATATCAAAGTATATTATCAATTGTGTTGCTTTAAGCAGAAAAATAAACCTCAATTTTATTATTTATTTTTTGATAAGTTAAAAACGCTTACGATTCTTAGTATGATGTTAACACTAATAATAATTACTAAAAAAAGAGATTGAAAAAACTGGTTAGATTCTTAAATTTGTCCATCAGTAGTTTAGAATAGTTGCTGGTGTTTGAATTCCTGGTAAAAATTTTTGTTTGTAGTTAACGCTGGCAGTTAATTTTATTTTAGTTTTTGATTTACACTCTGTGCTGCTAATAAAGAAGAAGGAAAAATCAAAAAGTCCAGGTTTTTGCATTAATATTTTAACAGCATGTATCAAATCCAAGTTAAGGATTATTTGTAAATATTAATGATAGGTGGAGGTGGAGGTTCAAAAAGAGTAATTTATGCCGTTTTATTGGGAAATTTAGGAATTGCAATGTCCAAGCTTGTAGCTGCAACCCTAACCGGTATTACTTCAATGCGGGCATAGACTTATCATTCATTCGCAGACACTTTTAATCAAGTATTATTTTTGATAGGAGTTAGAACTAACAAAAAGCGAGTTTCTGATAACACCCTTTTGGGCATAGAAAAGGACAGTTTTTTTAGTCTCCTGTTGTGACCACACTCATCTTTAGTATATCTGGAGTAATGTCGTTAGAACAAGGATTTAGTTCATTAATTGGAGTAGAAACTCATTGGTTAGAAAATTTATCGATTACTAATGTTATCTAGGCACCAGACTATTTGCGTGTTTGGATGCCTAAAACCTTGTACTTTTATTGCCATAAATAAAGATACAGAATTGGGTATGGTCAATAAATAAGTACGGACTAATCCATTTTATATAAAATCGTTTGAAATTATTTTGAGTATTGAAAATAATTCTCAATATTTTTCAAGATTGTCATTTTTAAAAAATTGTAAAGATAAATCTTATAATCGGGTAGAATAATCATCAATCAGATAAATTGAAACGGCTAGCGAGTTTCATTTCAGCAACGTGTTTTGTATCGGTTTTCGTTATCATATTAACATTCAGCGGACTTGGTTTAATAAATATCGCGTCGTTCGCTCAGGAGCCTGATCAAAATAGTGATAGTAGTGGTAAAAGTAGTAATACTGACTGTATTGGTTATAATACTGACGAGGAAAATGGTAAAAACACGATTACTGTGTCCTGCTCACATCCTACAACTCTTACCGATATATACAATAGTATTCAAAATCAAGAGATTCTAAATAGAGAAAATAATTCCAATCAAAGTACTTGGATATTAGATGCAACCATAATAGTCGAAAAAGATTCAACACTTGTGATTAATTCGAGTGATACCAAATGGCTCAAGATATTAGCTGGAGATAAGAACGGTGATGGTGACCGAGATATTGTGAACTCTATTACGGTTTTTGGTAATTTAATTATAGATTCGGTAAAAATTACTTCATGGGATCCTAAGAACAATGATGTTATAAAGTTTGAAGTTGACATACTCCCTAGCAGAGAATTTGAGCATACCGGTATCGATGCTATACCAAGACCTTACATAAAAACAGAAGATGAAACTTCTGGAACAATGAATATTACCAATTCTGAAATTGCTTATCTAGGTTATGAATGCGGTAGCGGTTGTTCTGGTATTAGTTACTACGGAAACAATGGAACAAGTATAGTAAAGAATAATGAGATTCACCATGACCGGTTTGGATTTTATTCCGTTGGTGTAGGTGGTGTAGTTTTAGAAGATAATAATGTTCATGATAACTTTATGTATGGTTTTGACCCCCATACTGCAACTCATGATATGATTATCAGGAACAACACAGTGCATGACCATGGTGCAATGGGCATAATATGCTCACTTGATTGTTACAATATTACAATCGAAGGTAATGAAGTATATAACAGTGCAGGGTCTGGAATCATGTTTAGTAGAAATATGTCTGATTCTGTTGCTAGAAATAACGATGTTCACGACGAGGAAAAGTGTATATTCTTATCTCAATCGCCAAACAACGAAGTTTATGATAATGACATCAGTAATTGTGAGAGTCAAGGAATCTATCTATATCATAACTCTATCGGAAATAAAGTCTATAACAACACCTTAACCAATGCTACAGAAGGAATCGAAGAAAGCGATGATTCACAAGGGACCAATGAAATATCAAATAACACTATTGTGTAGATGAGACAAAATGTGGTAAATACCATAATGAATCACGAATGCACAAATAATAATAATAATCCTGATCCAGTTTACCTCAAGGTAGTTATTATAGAACCAATATTACTGACATGCATTGATGGTTCATCATTCTCTGAAATTGATCGGTGCCTACAGAGGGTGGTCCTAACATCCGAATTGGTTCTGAGAGAATACATTTACTATTTGTTAAATAGTTCGTTCATATCGTATAACGGGATCGAAAAAAAATATTTCATTGAGCCGGCTGGCTTGGAACTGTTGGAGATTATATACGTCCAGGTTGAGAGGAAAATAGTTGAATACAGTGATCTTACACTCAAGATAGAATGATTTTGCCAAGATAATTAGTCTTGTAAAGGTGATTAGCAAGAAGAGGTTTGGAACGTGATAGATAAAACCATATTACGATTACGTAATTAGTAGATCCGTACAGAGATAACGTCTCAACATTAGAAACAAATAGATTTGACGACACAGACATACCTTTCCAAACTACCGATAATCATTTGATATACAATAGTCTTACCATAGTTAAATCGTTAGAACATTCAGATTTTTTGGTATATTTTCATATTACTTTATCAGACACAGGATAGAATGAGTTAGATGTCCTAAACCATACTCAACTTATCCTTTGGTTTTTTAATACGAGAGTATCATCTTTAATCATCCTAATAATTGAATTATGTCTTGATTTATGAATAATAGGGATGGTCACCTTAGTGCACTTACTTGAAGTTTCAGCACTACACAGAGTTGTAATACCTTGCTTCATCATGTGATTAAAAGTCATAAAAGCATTGAAATCATCATCGGTTGATCTTCTGTACTCTACGATTTCCTGATCTAAAGATTAATAACTTTTTAAGAAAAAACCACTATCAAATGAATAGAAAAATAAGAAACTATCAACTCATATTCATAGCATGTTTTGTATTCCTCTTTTCTGCTTATTCAATCGCTTACGGAGAGCCACTATTAGTTCCAAACTACGCTGATCCTACAGATCAAGGCTTGACATCGTTGGTCTTTAACAATTGTTATACTCAGCAAATTGACAAAAATCCAGTACCTAGTAATACTACAATACAATTAGTTTGTAATCAAAAGGTGATAGACGATGTGGAGTTGAGTCACAGTGTAGCAAATGATATGGAAGCAGTTCAAAGTTCTTTTGAAAACTTGCCTGGAGTTAAAGCAAATTAGAGAATTTATTATGGTGTCAGTTTTATTTATTATCTTTATTACTATAACGTTAAATGTTAACTCGTAATGCTAAGAAAAACATCATTAGTCGTTAATAAGACAATTTAATAAAGGATAAAGTATTCACAATAACTTTAATTTTCTTGTGATATATATCATATCATTCTCGATTGGTTTGTTATTTGGGGAAAGAGTGTCCAAAAGTATCAAATGTAAAGTATGACCTTTTCAGAAATAATTACAATTGAATAGGGTGTTATAATCAAAAATGATTTTCTATGTCATTGGAATAAGATTCTATTCTAGATCATAGTACAATCCTTGATAATCTATAACTTTCTAAATTAGCCATATTTTAAAAAATTTTTTCAAAGTTCATCTTAATACTAGAGCAATATTTCTAGTTGTCCATTTATTTCTAAAGAAAAGTGGGTGATTTGATACCCTGTTTCATTGTTTCTCACTACTAAAAGATGAACTTATAAGGTAAATTAATAATTCTAAAGTGGATTGATAGTTTTTAGAAATATGTTGATAACGGTAATACTTCTATTCTTAATTCCAATTGGTATTAATTCCTTATTCGATAATACGTTGGATAAAAGTATAGTTCTAAACGCAAATGGCACTCTAGACAATAAAAGCAATCAAGCAGCAATAAATACGCCCGAGAACGCACCTGAAAGAGATGAAAAAAAACTAGCCATTATTACATTTGATGATGGAAAGAAGGGGCAAATAACTAATGCAAAACCAATACTTGACGGATACAACTATACTGCAACTTTTGCTATTATATGTAATAATGTTTCAAAGAGTGATGAATTAAACTGGAATGACATAGTGCAGTTAGAAAAAGAAGGATATGATATAGGCTCTCATTCTATGAATCATATTAAACTGGAAGATGTACCCAATAACGTCTCAGAATACGAAATAAGCGAGTCAAAAGAATGTCTATTGGATAATGGCGTCAAAGAGGTCAGAGTATTCACATATCCAAAAAATGGAGGATCGGATGATCCTTTTATACTGAAGGAGGTTTCCAAACACTATGATTTGGCAAGAACGGGTAACGATCCACTGGAATTCCTTCAATGTCAAATAGGTAGTTCATACACAATGATGAATAAGATAAGTTGTTCTTCTTTGGGTAATGACATCAATAAGGATGGCAGATATTCAATTATTGGTTGGAGCCATGATGCGGATAGAGAAGCAAAAGGATATGACGATAGCCAGATGCTACAAAAGTTTATCCAGGTTGTTGAAAGCCAGAATAAATACAATAAAGGTAATGAGATACGATCTATACCTGTATTAATATACCATGATATTGATAAGGAGAGTGGCTTTTACACTACAAGCATTGAACTATTCAAGGCGGAAATGAAGTATCTCCATGATAATGACTTTATTGTGATAAGGCTGTTGGATTTGATCTAAAAACAATATCTACATCTTTTCTACTTTTAAAAACAAGAAATTTCTAGTCATATTTATCTTGACACCTTTCTAATTCCTTATTTCTAGTAATCCTTGGTCCTTAGTTCTTAATACAGAGCAGTTGTAATTTTGTTATTATTTGTTTAAATGAGATAAAATAGGATATTTTTAAGATTGAAATCTAAGCAACAGTACAATTACGCTTTTTTAATTGATTATTGATTATTTTAAACCATAATACTATAAGAGAAGAAAATGAGAGAAAACAGGACATCCTCTTTTTAATCTAATCATGTTTAATTAAATATTTGCATTATTAGTTATATAATATGGTATCACTCTTTAGTTAATGCCTGTAAATATAAAAGATATAACAAATGTGTTACCAAGAAACATACATACTACATACTATAAATGCGGAAGGTTAGCATTCACTACTAACTCAAAAATAGCGACCGTCATTATTACAATTACATTGATAATTTCGCTATCTGTCGTCATTAATAACGAGAATTTTGGGATTAATAACGATGTATATGCACAATTCCCACAGGCCCAACAACGGAATGATACCTCAAACTCACAGGATAAGATAACAATTCAACTAAACTCTATAAAATTTGCCCCATTGACAAATAGTGATAATAACCAACTAAAAGTTCTTGCAGATTATAAAACAAATGATCCTGCACTAGTAAACACCCATATGGATGGGGTCATGAAAGTGTATAATCCTGAAGGAACCCTTTTGAAAACATCAACTATTCAAAAAGGATTTGTGTTAGGTGAGTCAGGCGTGATTCAATTTGCAACATCATTTGCGGATCAAACCATAAGAGATGTTAATACAGAAGTAGCTCTGACAGATGCTTTTCACGCAGAAAAGATATCCAATACACTCAAGTCAAGTGCATCATTAGAAAAGTAACGATATCATATTACTAATGGAATAATATAACTAGGTATAAGAGATTTCAACCCAAACTAATATTGACCCAATGCGCAAATTTGCTTTTAACAACTTTTAGTCTATTGATAAGAGGTACTCGAACTCTTCTGCTCAATTTCTGGTTCATCCATTTAATTTGAATATGTAATAGGTATAAAAGGAGTATTTCTTGTGGTTCGCATCAATTTGTAAATCATGATTATCGAATCAAACTGTCCTTCTTTACAACAAAATTTGTTGTTGTTAAATGCTTTGTTGCATAATTCCTTATTCTCCGGTTATCATCATGATCATCATGTTATATTCTTCTAAAAATGTTATACAATGATACTTTTATCATGATCTC
>Ga0310906_10000030_pt1 | contig 22534 bp, 22 predicted proteins | sample C48D3metaG_FD_203749 | JGI IMG/M metagenome (GOLD analysis project Ga0310906, IMG submission 203749) | Lab incubated soil microbial communities from West Virginia University Organic Research Farm, Morgantown, WV, United States - C48D3 | ecosystem: Environmental > Terrestrial > Soil >...
CAGGGGTAATAAGCAATGCCACAAACAGCACTTCGAGTGGTGAGGCAATAGCAGATATAGTATCGTAGGACAGTCCAACCATACAAATCGGTATATACCTAACCTTTTTTGTATCCTTTTGAAATCTATACATGTTTGCTCAACATAAAATAATTATTAGACATGTTGCCAATTTTTATAACGTTATTCAAACACGCCTTCTTCATTAACAAGATATAGATTAATTCACTATCCTTTAATTGGCTAAAACAAGTAGACAACCTTCTAATTCGTTAACGTACTAACTGGTTACAACTGAGTTTTTGTTTTTCAATAGAGTATCTTAAAATTTCGATATTGAATGAGCTAAATCTCAGTTAGTTACTCGGATTTTATTAGACAAGGTTACTTTGAATTACTTTTTGGAACAAAAATTCCCTATATTAGAGTGGGGAATGTCAGCCAATCTTACTTATTGGGATCAGTTTGATTTTTTTTCACAAAGTCGTTAACTTTTGTAGAATTGTTGCTAGCGAGATTAGAAGATTCGGATGCGGCAATTGGGGCTTTCGAAGCAGTGCTCTTTTCATCAGCACTATTAGAGGGGGAGTCGGATGATGATGATGAGGAGGAGGAGCTCTTTTCATCAGCACTATTAGAGGGGGAGTCGGATGATGATGATGAGGAGGAGGAGTCGGAGGAGGAGGAGCTCTTTTCATCAGCACTGTTTATTTCCTCGATTGTTTGTTCAAAATTTCTGCTTAAAGAACTGAACACACCCTCATTGTTTTGATCTGTTACCTCAATTGACATCCCAAGAAAATTATCCATTAAAGGATTAATTGAAAAAGCAAAAATGACATAAAAACATAATAGTACAGCTAACGATAAACTATTGGTTCTTACTTGTACCACGCCTTTTGGATCCCTTTAAATTTAATATGGATAATGAAGATATAATTGTTAAGTATGATTTATCAATAACATTTTACATATTCACCTATTTTCGATATTATTAGAGGATACAAAAAATTATAATTGATTGCGTCAAAGTCAATACATGAACTCTTGCTTGCTTATTTTCATCTCATTTATTTTTTTAACCTTGGTAAATCTACAAATTTACTTTGATCCTCCCTCTGCTGTAGACAGACAGATTTTGTCTGAACGGATGAATATTGACCAAGGCAAAATATTCGCAAACAATATGGCATTAGCTCAAGGGGTAGACAAGAATTTCATTTCGGGATTCAGCACAGGAAGCTACCCAGTAGGAATAACCTTGAATCCATTTACTAGTAAAATCTATGTAGCAAATCAGTATTCCAATACAGTTTCGGTATTTGACGCAAAAACGGATAAACTCATTAGTACTGTACAGACGGGCATATTTCCATATAGTATAGACGCAAATCAATTTAATAATAGAATTTATGTGACAAACAGAGGATCTGACGACGTTACGGTGATCGATGGTTCTACAGATTCAGTTATTGACAATATTGCAGTAGGCAAATCCCCAGTCCAAGTTGCTGTGGATCAATCAAGCAATTGGGTATATGTTACAAATATTGATTCAAGCTCAATTTCTGTCATTGACGGAATAACCAATAAGGTCATCAGAACAATAAGCGGGATAAGTACTCCGTATGGTATTGGTATTGAACCCATATCAGATAAACTGTACGTCTCAAATATTGCTAATTCGACTATCACGTTAATGGATGAAGATAGGTATAATTTTGTTAAAAACATCCCAGCAGGTAATTCCCCGGTAGGAATTGACATTAATGAGAAAGGAAACCTTGTTTATGTTACAAATTATGCTTCAAACTCGCTTTCTGTGATAAATGGAACTGATGGTACTGTGATAAAGACCATTGAGACTGGTCAGTTTCCAGTCGGTGTAAAAATAAACCCGGTTTCAAACAAGGTATATGTAAGCAATATAGGATCCAATACTGTAAGCGTAATAAACGAAACATCCCTAGAGAAAATAAAAGACATCCCAGTAAACCCTTCCTCTATTACCAAAAGAGAAGGATATCCTTCTACGATTCCCACTAATATAAAATTCCCATTGATTGCAAGTTTCGTGGCAATAGACCCCCTAACGAACCTAGTCTACGTCACAAACACTGCTTCCAATACCCTTTCAGTAATTGACGGAAAAGAAGATGAAAGGATAGTAAGGATAGGATTTCAGACTAATCCCGAAAATTCTGGGTTCATAGAGTGCAATGGTATAAAAAATTTGAATCAAAATTCTACAATTATTACAACAGACAATGAGGCAACCTGCACGGCAGTGCCTGAAAGAGGATACACATTTGATTCTTGGTCAGGACTCACACTCAGCACTGAAAACCCGTTAAAATTCAATTCAAGCGAATATGGCAACATTGTTGCAAATTTTAGACCAACACTTTCGACTGAACAATATATCTTCCTAATAGGAGGCATAACAGGCATGGCTTCTGTCTTACTTGGATGGTTTTTTAAGGGTGGACAAAGAAGAAAGTTTAACAAATTAATTCAGATAACTAATAAAGCCATACAAGATGCTGACGTAGGTGACAAAACCCAAAGCATTATCAAATTAGAAAACCTTAGGAGAGACATATTTAATACATACAGACGGGGCTCGCTTACCGATTTTCAATTTGATTTTCTTGATAAAAGACTGATCAATTACATAAATAAAATTAGTAACCTATAATGGTCGAGGCTATTTGGAGATCAAAACTTCCTTGTCTGATGCACGAGTGATATTTAATCAAAAAAATATAGTTTGATATTTGTTGAGTGTTAATCTATAAATAAAGAATGTTTTGGGTCTAAAAAATTAGAGTTCGGGGAAGGATGGCATTCAACCTTATCCTATTATTAAAAATAGAATGAAAAACTACAGGTATGGTTACTTAACTTGTTCTCATTTGTTTATGCCTAACATAAAGATTAGATAGGAAGGCCCTTATCTCATAAAAGTTGTAGTTATTTAATTGCAAGGAATAACGTACCAATATTTCTATTTACATGAGTAAATAACAGAGTGGTCAGTATCCCTTGAGTTGATTGGTCGGTTGCCATTTCCATTAGTAGATAGAATATGGTATTGTCGAACCGATAGGATTGGTCGTGTATGCGACGTTGAGAGTAATTATGGGGAAGGAGGTTAACTTGAAAAGGTTGAAAAAAGGCTGTATACAGTAAAGGTAGGTGAGTGACAATAACATTACATTTCAATTGTCGTAAAAACGATTTTAAATGGCCTTTGCACGTCTACATTATATATTCATGTTTAACAATGATCAATTAAAGGAGCTTGTAAAAAAGGCAAGAGAGGCCACTCCAAAAAGAAATTTTGCTCAATCGGCTGAAATAACTTTAGTATTAAAAGATATTGATGTCAAAAAAGGATTTAGTGTCAACGAAATAGTAGTATTGCCTAATCCAACTAAGAAAGGATCTTCACTTTGTATGCTTGCTACTGGAGACATGGGGTTAAGAGCAAAGAAAGCTGGTGTTGATCAGGTGATGGAACCTGATACTTTAGATAGGATTGGGACAAATCGGAGAGAAGCTAGAAAAATCGTTCGCTCTTATGACTTTTTCCTCGCAGATGCTACTTTGATGTCATCTGTTGGTCGATCGTTAGGTCAATTTTTGGGTCCAAAAGGTAAAATGCCCACCCCTGTTCCCTATGGTGCCCCTATTGAAAACATAGCATCAAGGTTGAGATCATCGACAAGGATAAGATCCAAAAATCAATTAAACATGTCAACAAAAATAGGAGATGAATCAATGACTGATGAGCAGCTTGTAGCAAATGCTAGTGCGGTCATTGCTTCAGTTGAAAAGAAACTACCGCAAGGAGACAAGAACATTCGGAACGCTATAATTAAATTTACTATGGGTAAAGCATTAAAAGCAAGTACCCTTGGAAAATAAACGACAGGGATTATCATAATGAGTCAAACAGCCATCATCAATAAGTTAGGAAGAACATCATATCCAGAAAGGAAAGTCAATTTATATCAAACTTTGCAAGATTTAGCAAAATCTTATAACGTAATCGCACTTTCGAGGATGACAAAAGTGAGATCTGCTCAGCTTATGGCAATTAGAAAAAAATTCAGAAGTGAGATAAAGATAATTACCATAAAAAACAAGGTTGCTCAGAGGGCCTTTGAAGAGATTTTTAAGGATGTTAAAGGATTGGAATTCCTCAATAAAGAGTTAGAAGGCCAGTGCGCATTGATGTTTACCAACCTTAGCCCATTTAAAATGAATTTAACATTTGATAAAAACAAGATATTCATGGCAGCCAAAGGCGGTGATATTGCTCCCAACGAACTTGTCATTCCTGCTGGTAATACAGGAATAAATCCAGGTCCAGTATTATCGGAATTCAAAGAATCTAATGTCCCAACCAAAATTGATCAAGGCACGATATGGGTTTCTAAGGACACGGTTGTCGCTAGAGCCGGTGATGTTATCCCCCAAAAGTTAGCAGCTTTGTTAAGTAAATTGGATGTAAAACCAATCGAAGCAGGAGTTTCAGTTAATTTTGCGATTTCTGAAGGGCTTGAGTTTAAGGAAAAGGATCTAAAGATAGTAGTATCAGATTATGTTCAAGAGTTAGTAAAATCCTTCCAGGAGGCTTTGTCCCTATCAGTAGAAGCAGTATACTTTACAAAGGAATCAATGCCATTAATACTCTCAAAGGCAAAACAACATGCATTGTCCCTAGCTTCAGAATCTGGGTATACTTCGCCTGACACGATTGAACTGGTAATGCTCAAAGCTAATGCAATTGCTTCAAGTTTGGCTCGCCAGTTAGATTCCAAGGGCTTTTCTTCCACTAACTGATCCATATTTTTTTATATTACAAATCTTGCTAGAGTTCAAAACTGTTTATTTATTTTTCTAAATCTAGATCTGGTCTCTTTTTAGGTCCTAGATTTTACATTTAGGATATCACAAATGCGAAGGCTAGGATATCAGTTATCTTTTTGGTTCATTTATCACTTGTAAGCCTTAGAGATTAGGATACTAGATTAGACATGTACAAAATGATAGGATAAAATAATAATACTAAAATAGAGAAAAGAATAAAGGTTAGCCGAAAAGTGAAGATAAGCCTTCTAATGCTTCTTCTTCTTTCTTCTCGTCCTTCTTTTCTTCCTCTTTTGCTGGGGCTCCTGAGCCTGAAGCAGCCGGAGTAGCTTGTGCGCTTGCTGGGGCAGCGGCAGCTATTGGAGCAGCCTTTAGTGCATCCTCAATGTTAACTTCACTTAAGGCAGCAACCAATGATTTAACTCTAACTTCATCTGGTTCTACACCTGTTGATTTAATTACATTTTTTACATTATCTTCATTGACATCTTGCTTTAATTTATGTAATAATAAAGCAGCATATACATATTCCATGATAAAAGAAAATTTCACGAGTCCATAATATAAAACTTTATAAAATTCGTGAACTACGTGCAACCGCATAAACATGCTCCTTTAATTCCTGAGACATCAAAGAATTCATTTTTTTTATCAACATTGTTCTTGCTTGTGACCTCTCTTCCTCTGATGCTGAACTAAAGTAATTACTAAACAATTCTGCCAAGCTTTCTTTAATCCAACCATCCAGTACAAAATATCTATTCTCATTTATTGGGATTACCTTATCGATCTTCGGGTCAATAATGTCTTCGAAATCTCCAGTATCCAGCCTATCAATAATAAAGAAAATGCAATTATTAGGCTCCGGATTGTTTATTGCTTCAATTGGTTTTCCTTGAGCCCTTCCCGACCTAATTCTTTCAAGCAGGCCAACTGGTTTTAGGAAAGTACCCTTAATTCTTATTACTTTATCATGATCAGAAATAATCTTGCCTATTATCACATAATTTGAATTTTCATCTCTTCTTACTACAAAAACAAAATTACCGGGCTTTAACTTAGACTTTCCAAACATGTTGAAAAGTTATCGATCTAATAATATAATATTTACTAATGATCTGATAAAAAAAGATACTAGATTTTTTAAATATATTTATGATTTTAAGCAAATTATTTAATTACATTTATTAATGTAACCAATAATTATATGATAGAGTCAATCTTGCAAAGATTCGATGATTTAGATATGAAAATTTTGTCAGAATTGACAAAAGATGCAAGTATTTCAATCCCCCAGCTAAGTAAGAAATTAAACATTAACTCCTCAGTTTTGTACAGCAGAATCAAAAGGCTTACTAAACGAGAACTTATCAGAAAATTTACTGTTATCATAAATGAATCACAGCTGGGTATTAATATTAAGGCAACAGTCGGCATAAATCGTGATCCAAAATTAAAAGAACCCATCCATAATGAACTTATCAAAATCCCAGAAATAAGGTCACTCATAGAAGTTACTGGTCGTTTCGACATAATACTGTCGGTAAATACAAGAACTCTAGAAGAACTTCACAAGGTAGTAATAGAGAGAATCGGGAAAATAGAAGGCATACAAGCTACAGAGACCTTCGTGGAGATGCAACGAACAGATAAGGAACCAGTTTATTCGATACAAACTAGTAATCAAAATTTTGGATGAGTAGTGGTCATGATGAATCGGGTTTTGAAATTAGAAATATTAAAATTATAATGAAATATTTAGAATCTTAGAAATCAATTGTTCTCGTTCCAAAAAATACTCGATAAAATCCAAAAAAGAATAGGAGAGATTTTTCAGACTCTTAAATTAGCAAAAAAAACAAGCAAGGACGATTATTTCACTCATCTAAGATTGGTACTATTGGCTATAGGAGCTGTAGGTGGGATTGGATTTATAATAAAGTTAGTCGGCGAGCTACTATTTGTAAACAAGTAGCACGAATCTTTTACATTTTATGCAATTGAAAGCTAGAATAATAGATTTGTCGCTATGATTTGTTTTTGTGAGCTAAGATGAGTAAAAACCCCGTAGAAATTGATGTAGAAAACAAGATAAAGATTAATCCTGAAATTATGATCATTGAAAAGCTATACCCGATTATTTATGATAATTCAATTTTCCTATTCTACAAGGATGAAAATGAGTTAATCAATTGTTATGAAATTACCGACAAGAGCACTGTAGAAAAGGCAATGCTAAATCCTGATAAAATAATTGAAATTTTGGAAGAGCTAGATAAGTGATATACTATTATATTATTGAATTTTGCATGATATTTAATGTCTCATAGCAAATACGAATCTGGAAATAGAAAAAGCAATGAAATTTTTATCGGGAAAAAACCACTAATGACGTATGTTACTGCAACTCTAGTCCAACTAGCTAATGAGCCAACTGTCGTCATAAAAGCAAGAGGGAAAAGCATCACAAGGGCAGTAGATGTGGCTCAAATAATAGTGAAAAGAATGAATACATTAGGTTATAGGGTAGAAAAAGTAAAGTTAGGGTCGGATGTTCTTACTGGCACTGAAGATGATAAACCTAGAAATGTCTCTACAATAGAGGTATCAATTTCAAGATCAAAGTAAATTATTGTTACTTTTTCAACAGTCTAATCGTATAATTTTTCGAATATTTAATAATTACTTGAAAAGTATGATAATATGACGATGTCCCACAAATATTTACAAAAATCCATTAGAAATATCTTGATTTCTGTGGTTATACTTGTGTTTTTGTTTCATTTAAATCAGTTATCTGGTAAGGATCTTTTGATTTTTGGTTTATTTTTCGAAACTCAGAATCAGCCAATGTTAACTCATACAGACAATAAGTTTCATTTTGCAATTGACTATCCTAATAACTGGGAAAAATCTGTAAAGCTAAACAATGAAATAATACTGATTGCCCCTAAGGACAAAGATTCGGTAAGTAGTCCGGCTGGAATCGTGGTCAAAGTAGTTCCCACTCCAGGAAAAAACATATCTGCCGATTCTGCATCAAAAGGCATTATATCCCAAATTCAAAAAGAACATAAAGATTTCAAATTGGAAACTTCTGATACTCTTACAGTGGACGGAAAGAAGGCTGCGAAAGTAGTTTTTACAGCAACGGACAGTAAATTACAAAATCGCAAGGCAATGCAAATTGTAGTTTCCAATTATGAGAATATTTACATTATCACATACAAAGCTTCATTGGATAAATACAATACCTTTGAAAATACGGCAAACGATATGATAAAGTCATTTAAATTCTTACCTGGATAATAATCAAATAATTGTTTAGCGCATTGATAAAAGCAATGCGCTAAACATGTTCCCCTTCGGTTTGGTCGATGTAACTACTAATAAAAGTAATTCATATTTAAAGTTATCAATTTTGCACTCTAGTGCCCTGTGTAAAATTCCTTGGACTTTAACCGGTCCCTTTTGGAAGGTGAGAAGTCCCGAATACAAATCTAATTCCCAATTTGATCTCATCAAGCCCAATGGGACCACCCACGTAAATCATTTATGAGGTTGTCTATAGTATCTTGCAAATATTCGGACCCTACATCATGCTTTAAGATAAGGTCTATTACCCAGGGTGTATTAGGATATGAAACAGGTTGAAAAAACTGATTTGACTTTCATATTTAAAATGCGTAAATAATTTGAACGCCACTTCTATTTTCTAGTGTGATAAATATCAACACGCCATGTTATATTAAATTTGCATAATTATGATTAATTTAACTCAGAAAAAATTGATCTATTATTAACAGGGCTAATAAATAATCAAAAAGGAATACTTTTTTATAAAATATATCAAGTAGAATTATGGTATTGAAGATCAAAAAAGTGGAACTAATACTGATTGCATTGATTGTAGTTGTTTTAGTAGTCGTTATTTACAATGTTTTGATTTTTGTACCGTTTAAAGATTATTCTCTAGACGTAGATGCGTTAAAGGACCCGGAGTCTCTGTTGGTCAATTCCCGAGTGGTCTTAAAAAATACTGGAAAGTTGGCATTAAATGACATATACGTAGTATATGATAACAACAAGAATTTGACTGAGAATTTGTTGAGGATTGAACCTGGTCAAACCGTTATCTTATCTCCTCCCCAGGGCGCTCCTTTAAACACTGTTTCAGTATTTACAGGAGAAGGGATAAGCATCGATAAAGCGTTTAGGTCACCCATCAAGATGCCAGGCATGATAGGATCATAGGATTTTGAGATCCTGAGTCTAAACCCGGTACAAAAATTCTGGCTTTAAGACTGGCTTAAATCATAAACCGAATTAATTCTAACCAAATCATCGTTGTGGCCGAACTCTAGATTCTTTACAAGCAATGACCCGTCATTGTATATCTTTCTTATTTCCCCACTAAATTTATTGCCACCTATCGAAAACCTATATCTTAAATGCTTCTGTGATTCCATTATTTTGTTTTTATAATAAATTGTTAGTTCCTCTATGAATTCGCTTGAGGCCAATTTTTGAAATTCATCATCAAAGCTTTTTAAGAAATACTGGATAAAATCATGATTTGAAATTCCTATATTTTGGTTTTCATATTTGACGGTTGTAATGTCATAATCATAAATTCCGCTATTCCTGTCTTTTACCATTTGCTTGGTAAAATCCAAATCATTGTTGGAATTCACCCCTATTCCAATAATTATTTGGCATATACTATTACTCTCGACTTCGGCATCCAACAATATGCCTGCAACTTTCTTACCATTAATCATAATGTCATTGGGCCATTTCACCATCGATATTAATCTGGTATTATTTTCCAAGGTCTGACAAAGCAATCTAGTCACCAACATTAGAATTCGAAATAACTCTTGGGTTTTCAAATCAGTCTCCAGTGCCAAAGACATCCAAATTCCACCTTTGGGAGATGCCCAATTCGGACCCTTTCTACCTTTACCTCCAATCTGAATATCGCTAATTATTACTGATGGATAGAAATTACTATGACTTTTTAATAATTCATGTGCGAAATCTTGAGTTGATTTGAGACTATCAAAGTAAAAGAATTGGTTAAAAATTGTAGATTTGTCCATGGAATTTATCAGTTTGGATATGAACCTGAATTTATCCATGTCAGAGCACAAAATCTTTATCAATTTACTCTGGACTGTCCTATGTTTGATATAAAAAGGCAAAGGTAATCCCTATAATTAGAGAAATCCCAAAAAACCTGGAAAAGAGCACGGTATTAGCCATTATTCTTATGTAATAGTCATTATTAAGCCGCTTAAAATTGTAGAGAAAATATTTGAATCTATACAACATTAGCACTACATATGGTATAAGCAAAATGCAAGGAATTACTGAATAATAACTATTTATCAAAGTTGAAAAAAAAACCATGGTCAAGAGGTATATCCCAACAATTGTTCCAACGACAAACATTAGAATGAATCGATTGCTCCTTTTGTCTATCATTATGGCCAGAGTCTTACGTCCCATTTGCCTGTCGGGAACAATGTCGGGCACTGAATTTATGAATAGAACCAATGAAGATAACAAACCAGTTATGATCCCAAGTACTACGGATTCTAAAGTAATACTGAAATTTTGAACATAAAAGGTCCCAACCACAATTAATGCTCCTTTAGCAGCTACAAATAATTCCCCCAATCCCCAATTAACCAATTTACTCGAATAGAGAACTATTGACAATGCAGCGAATAAGAGTATGAGGGCAATAACAAATCCTTTAAAATAAACAAAAATACCTCCTATCATCAATCCTAAAATGAGAAAGCCTATGCCTGCCAGATAAACGTGACGTGGTTTTAAGAGACCTTCTGGCAAAACCCCGGTTCCACCACTAAATTTTGTTTTTCTGGTTTTCAAGTCTATGCCTCTCTTAAAATCCCAATAGTCATTTAGCAAATCAACACTAGAGTGTAGACAAAAAATTCCGATATATGTTAGGATAGCATAAATTAAACTAAAATTCTGTGGTTGATACCATATTGTCAGTGCTAACCCACAAGTGACGGCTATGGCTGAGGCAGCAAGAAATCTGAACCTTATTGCCCTCAACCATATATCTAGTTTAAAAATCATCCTCTGGTGCCAATTAGAAAGTTGATAAATTCATTGATCTGATTTTCTTAGAATACTAGTCACTGAATTATATTCAATCTCATTTAGAGTGGGGTATTTAGATATCATTGTGTTCTCTATTGTGTGCGATGTTTTCTTTTGTCCGATTAGGGGGGCGACAATCCCCGGTGTAGACCGAACAAATTGTAATAATTTTAGAGACATTGCCGGGAGATTGTCTAAAGGAGATTTGTCCAGTACTGCACCAAGTAACTTGCCCTGGTACAGTGGTACACTAGTAAAAACATGGATTCCATATTTTTGGGATGATTCCAGTAAAGTTGCTTTGCTGGAGGTTTCCGTAGGTTGATTCTTAAATGTATAGGGTTCGTTAAGATACATATTGAAGGGCAATTGAATAAATTTGAAACCGTTGTTACTGCCACCTACATCGTTTGCTATTTTTATAACCTCCTTTAAGGATAAGTAACCCTTACTGTTTTCTTTTGAGGTAAAGCAATTCCAAGTAGCCATTCCATAAAAATTAATTTTGCCTTTTTGCCTGAAATCTTCATATAACTGAAAAACTCGAGACAACATTTCATAGTAAGTAGACTTATCAACTATGTTACACCAACTTTCGAATGAATTATGAATGTAAATCAAATCAATAGTCTTGAGCCCCATATTACACAATGACTTGTCTATGCATTTAGAAATATAATTTGGATTCATGATGTGATACGAAGGACTTATGTCGGAACGAGATATGATTTTATTATTGAGAAACATTAGCTCTAAATATGAATCGATATCCACTTTACTCAAATCCCCATCATTAGTTACATATCCATTCTTAGTACAAATAAATACACTTTCCCTGTCAATGACCTCTTCTTCAATCAAGTTAGATATAGCTCTGCCTATACATTTTTCAGATAGCATTGAGCGATAATTTATGGATGAATCGATCACATTTATCCCTCCTTCCTTTATGCTATAATGTAGAGAGTTTTCAAGGTCAGCATCGTCTCGTGCCGATAGGTTCCCAAGATAGGTACCCATACCTACAGATGAAAGTTTCAAATTTTCTACGTTTTTGAAATGAAATCTGCTTACGCCCTTTTTTAATGCGTTATCCATATACCTTGTTGTGCCTTTGGATGTTGCAAAACCTGAGTAGAATTTCCTTTGAAATGACACATCCTAGGTTGAAATAGATACGAATTTAAAATTATCTATGTTTCATGAATTAATCTTTGCTATTTGAAATGATTAATTTATTGTTTTTCTAAATCTATCGTGAAATCTGTTGGGTTAAGTTCTATACCACAAGTTGAGCATCTATTTCTCGTATTTCTCAAAATATCTTTAATAGGCTTTACGTTTATCATATGTTTTATTTTGCTTCCGCACTGATAGCAAAATATCTCAATAATCGGACAAGACATCAATTTCATTAAATTTTGAGATTATAAATTCAGAGGTGGTTAACTAACGTTGACTTAATGATAAAATAAATGAAAAATATAGATATAGATAAGGTAAGTTAGGAAATAATAAATACCTAGATATTTTTTTTTTAACTGTGCAAGTAGACCCTGTATGTGGAATTGAACTAAGTGAAGATTTAGCAACGATCCTTGATTATAAGGATAAAAAAATATATTTTTGTTGTGAAGGGTGTAAAAAAATATTTCAAAAAAAGCCAAAAAAGTATTCAAAATAATAAAATTTTATTGAACATTCCCATTCATTAATATTGTATGAAGGCGGCAGTGCTTGTTAAAAACAAGGTAGAATTAAGGGATATTGATTTACCCAAAGTTGGTAAGAATGAAGTTCTAGTACGTATGAGGGCATGCGGCATTTGTGGATCTGACTTGGAAAAGGTTTTTGGTAAATATGGGATGAAATCTTCAAGAATTGGACACGAACCTGCAGGTGAAATTGTTAAATTAGGCTCGAATATTAAAGACTTTAAAAAAGGCGACCGAGTTTTTGTTCACCATCATGTACCTTGTTATTCATGTCATTTTTGTTATAACGACGATTTTACGATGTGTGAAAAGTATCAAAAAAGTAATATTGATCCATGTGGGCTTTCTGAGTTTATACTTGTACCTCATTGGAATCTCTCAAAAGGAGGACTTATTAGACTTCCTGACAATATTAATTTTGACCAAGCTGCTTTGATTGAACCAATTGCATGTTGCTTGCGATCTTTGGATAAAATAAAATTAAAGAAGGCATCTACTGTTGCAATATATGGGGCTGGGCCAACTGGTCTAATGCATATGATATTGGCAAGGTTTTTTGGCGCTTCAAAGATATTACTAATCGATGTTAATAATTTCCGACTAGAATTTGCCAAGAAAATTGATCAACATGTTGAAGTCATGAACGTGGCTATTATGAAAGAAGATGAATTCAAAAGGAAATCAATAAAATTTCTTGGTAATAATGGATCAGATGTATCCGTTGTCTCTACTAGCAACATCAATGCATTCATTCAATCCTTAAGTATAACACGTAGGGGTGGCACAATTTCTCTTTTTGGTGTACCCCCGAAAGATACCGAAGTTAATATTGATTTGAATTTGATTTATTCGAAGGAATTAAAAATATTGCCAAGCTATGCTGCATCTGAAAAGGAAATACACCAAACGATTGGTCTAATGGAAGCCAAGATCATTAATTTTGAACCGTTAATTACTCATAGGTTTCCATTACAAGATTCTCACAAAGCATTATTGCATGCACACCAAGCCAAAGACTCGATGAAGATCATTATTACTGCTGGTTAATCTTTACCAATATTTTTATAGCATTTCAATAAACTACAAGCAGTATAAAAAATGGATTGGGGAATGAAAAACAGGCTTTCTAAAATAATAAAGCCCAGCAATAGTCGCTGTGTAATGTTGGCTGTAGATCACGGCTACTTTTTGGGTCCCACCGAGAAACTAGAAAATCCAAGAGAAACCATCGGTCCATTATTAAACTATGCCGACTCATTAATGCTCACGCGTGGTGTTCTGAGAACATCTGTAATTCCTGAAAGTAATACTCCGATAGTACTTAGGGTATCAGGGGGTTCTAGCATAATAGGAGAGGACCTGTCAAAGGAAACCATAGTTACCTCTATAGAAGAGGCTATTAAACTAAATGCATCATGTCTTGCATTATCTATATTTGTAGGGAGCAAATATGAATTTCAAACTTTAAAGAATCTTTCAAAATTAGTTAATGAGGGCGAGAAATATGGTATACCAGTTTTGGCGGTTACAGCCGTAGGTAAAGAAATGGCTAGAGATTCCCGTTATTTAGCTTTAGCATGTAGGATCGCCGCTGAACTCGGTGCTCATGTTGTAAAGACATATCACTGTCCCGATTTTAATAAAGTCGTTGAAGGGTGTCCAGTCCCAGTAATTATTGCAGGTGGTAAAAAATTGGCAGAAAGGGAAGCACTTCAACTGACCTTTGACGCACTCGAAGATGGAGCTTCTGGGGTTGATATGGGTAGAAACATTTGGCAATCGGACAATCCAGTTGCAATGTTAAAGGCAGTCAGAGCCATTGTGCATGAAAATTCTACGGTAAAAGAAGCTTATGATCAGTATGTCAACACGTCCACCATGACAGAAGAAATTAGAAAAAAATCAAGGAATAAATCAGTATCGATTTAGTAAATTATAACCCGGTCAACAATCAAATATAGCTCCTATTGACCTAACAAAATTTATAAATTAACTTTGTTTATAAATAGTGAATGGGATTAATTAAAACAATAAATTGTGATATAGCAAATAGAAAAATATTACATGTTAAAGGTTTTTTACTATTATAATTTTAGATTTGATTAATATGAGTTGTATTAATGATGAATGAAATGTCTGGTGCGGCGGCCTTAATGGCCGCGTTGGAAAAAGAAAAGGTAGATTATATATTTGGCCTTCCTGGCGGAGCAAATCTACCAATATACGATGCTTTGGTAGATTCTAAAATAAGACACATTTTGGTCAGACATGAGCAATCTGCTGCACATATGGCTGATGGTTATGCTCGTATTAAGAGGAAGGCAGGTGTGTGTTTCGCAACATCAGGTCCTGGGGCCACAAATCTTGTTACCGGTATAGCTACAGCATATGCAGATTCATCTCCAATTATTGCAGTGACGGGTCAAGTCGCTTTACCTATGATTGGCAAGGATGCTTTCCAGGAGACAGATATTATAGGCGTTACCAATCCGGTTACTAAATATGCATTTCAGCCAAGAGTGGCAAACGAGATACCTGAAATGGTTAAAAAATCATTTTATATAGCTGAGAGCGGTAGACCTGGTCCGGTACTAATAGACATTCCAAAAGATGTACAGCAACAGGTAACAAGGATGGATTTTCCTGAATATATCAAAGTTAGAGGTTATAATCCTATAGTTGATGCTGATTTGTCCGAGATAAACAAGGCCTGTGAAATGATACTTAAGGCTGAAAAACCAATGATAATGGCTGGCGGAGGAGTAATTCTTTCTGGCGCTTTCTCTGAATTACAGACGTTAGCAGAATTGCTTTCAATACCTGTAGTAACTACTTTCAAGGGAAAGGGAGCATTTCCTGAGAATCACCCGCTGGCACTTGGGCCCATAGGTATGCATGGACATGCTGAAGCTAATAAAATGGTACAAGAAGCAGATTGCATTCTTGCGATAGGAGCTAGATTTTCTGACAGGACTGTGGGAAGATTTGATGAATTTGGTAAGGATATCAACGTTATTCATTTTGACGTAGATCCGGCTGAAATTGGTAAGAATAAATCTGTGAATGCGGCGGTAATTGGAGATGTTAAATCTTCATTAAGGAGTCTCATAAAGCTAATCCCAAAAAATTTCAAGACCAACGACGAAATTTCAAAATTATGGTTAGGTAGAAAAAGGGAATTGGTTAATTATTATGAAGATAGTATCAAAGATTATTCTCGAGATATTACTGCCAAGAAAGCGTTAAAAAAACTACGTGAGATCTTGCCTGCTGATGGAATTGTAACCACCGAGGTCGGTCAGTGCCAAATGTGGGCATCGTTGCACTTTGACGTAATCTCGCCTGGGACATTTTTCAGCTCCACTGGATTGGGGACAATGGGATTTGGATTTCCGGCCTCCATCGGAGCCAAAGCAGCAAGAAATAACGTACCAGTGGTGGATATAGCAGGGGATGGATCGTTTAATATGACCGAAAATTCACTTGCAGTTTCTGTCTTAGAAGAATTGCCAGTTATTGTATTTTTACTAAATAATCAAATGTTAGGCATGGTTGCCCAGTGGCAGAGAACCTTTTATAATAGGAGATATAGTGGGGTGCATCAAAAGAATTGTCCTGACTACTGCAAACTGGCAGAATCATATGGTGCGCAAGCGTATAGAATAGGCTCAATGGCTGAATTAGACAAGGCGCTTAAGGTTGCCGTTAAATCGGACGTCGCTACCGTAATCGATATTCCAATAGATCCGGATGAAGACGTATACCCGTTTGTGGCTCCAGGAACTGGGCTCAAGGATATGATTATTGGAGCATGATATAGTATGCAAAAAAATAAGAACGCAATTTTTGATGATGACAATGAAAACAAATTGTATATTCTATCTGTCATCGTTGAAAATAAACCCGGAGTCCTCTTTAGAATCACCAATTTATTTAGGTCCAGGAATTTTAATATCGAAAGTATTACTGTGGGAATTACTGAAAAACCTGATTTGTCAAGGATGACTATTACCACGGTATCGGATGTTAAGACACTAGAACAATTGGTTAAGCAGTTACAAAAGTTGATTGATGTTATCCAGATCAATGTATTAAACAAGGAGAACGCTGTATACAGGGAATTAGCTCTGATCAAGATGAATGCCAAGGATCCCACTACTAGGATAGAAATTGCAAATTTTGCTTCCATATACAGGGGTAACATAATGGACATTAGTAACGAAACTATTACCGTAGAAATAATCGGGACCCCAGACAAGATTGATGCATTCAAAAATCTTGTATCAACTTATGGGATAATCCAAGTGGCCAGAACGGGTGTTTCTGCATTACCGAGGGGAGCTGTAAATGACCACCTCTGATATCAAAAAGAAAATTAGAATTTTTGATACTACCTTAAGGGATGGTGAGCAGACCCCAGGAGTAACAGTATCTCCAGATCAAAAATTAGAAATAGCAATGAAATTGGACGAATTAGGAGTGGACACAATTGAAGCTGGATTTCCTGTAGTCTCACCCGGAGAGGTGGAGGCTATAAGGAAAATCATGAAGCAAGGATTGAAAGCCGAAATCTGTGGTTTAGCACGCACCACACAAAATGATATTGATGTCGCACTCAAAAGTGATTTGAAATATATTCACACATTCATAGCAACTTCTGATATACATTTACAATACAAATTAAAGATGACTAGAGAACAAGTTTTGGAAAAAGCTATTTATGCAGTAGAATATGCCAAAAAACATGGATTAGTCGTAGAATTTTCCGCCGAAGATGCCACTAGATCTGATATACAATTTTTGAACAAAATATTCAAATCAGTTGCAGAAACTGGCGCTGATAGGATCGATATTCCTGACACCGTAGGTTATTCAACACCACAGTATATGTCAAGACTAGTATCGGAAGTTGCAGACGTAACCGGATTACCTGTTAGTGTACATTGTCATAATGATTTTGGATTGGCTGTTGCAAATTCCATAGCTGGATTTCAGGCGGGTGCATCTTGTGCACACGTTACAATTAACGGGCTAGGGGAGAGAGCAGGTAATGCGGCATTAGAAGAATTGGTCATGGCATGTCAGTGTCTTTATCAAATACCTCATAATATCATAACCGAACAATTGTATGATGTTTCAAAATTTGTTTCAAGTGCTATGGGGATTATAGTACAGCCTAATAAGGCCATTATAGGGGAGAATGCCTTTGGGCATGAATCAGGCATACATACACATGGAATAATCAATAATCCTTTGACCTACGAACCCATTAGCCCTGAATTGGTAGGCAGAAAGAGGTGGATGCAAGCCGGCAAGCATGCTGGTGCCCATGGTATCAAAGCAATCCTCGATGAATTTGGAATTACAGCTTCGGATTTGCAACTCAAAGAAATTGTAGAAAAACAGAAATCGATCGCGGATGGTGGAAAATCTATAACTACTTCTGATTTATTATCCATAGCATCAGAAGTCTTAAAGAACAAGAAATTCGATGAGAATTTTAAACTTAATGATTTTCATATAGTCACTGGACTGCATATTATCCCAACCGCGGTAGTTAAACTAAATATACATGGCAAGGATTTTATCGCCTCTGAAACTGGTGTCGGACCAGTTGATTCAGCGTTAAAGGCCATACAGACTATTGCACACGGTATTGCAAATATCAAAATAAGAGAATATAAGCTTGATTCAATTACTGGAGGCTCAGATGCATTGGCCGAGGTATCCGTAAAAGTAGAAGATAAGGAAGGTAACATTATTTCTGCTAGGAAATCTGGAGAAGATATAGTCGTGGCATCTGTTCAGGCAATGATTGATGCTATAAATAAAACAATGCTTAAAAAGATGATTCAAAGTGGAGAGCCTACCAAGTAACTCCTTGCTGATTATGAGAGACATATGAATGACTACATATGATGTATCCCTTCTTGAGGGTGATGGTATTGGTCCTGAGTTGTCAGAATGTGTATACAGCATTTTGGTGAATATACATGACAAATCATCAAATCTAAAGTTCAATATTTCAAGAGTAGAAGCAGGTGATAATGCAAAATTAAAATATAACAAACCCCTTCCTGATGAAACCTTTAATGAGATTAAAAACTCGCAAGCGTGTCTAAAATCTCCCGTTGGGGAATCAGCCGCAGACGTTGTCCTTGTACTAAGGAGATATTTTAATTTATATGCTAATGTTAGACCATCCAAAAACTACCCCAATATCCCATCATTCTCAAAGGATGTTGACCTAATTACCGTCAGAGAGAACACAGAGGATTTGTACTTGGGATGGGAATTTTATTCAGATGACGATACTGTTATCTCCCTAAGGAAAATTAGTAGAGAGGCATCTAAACGTATTGCAGAGCATGCATTTAAAATTGCAGATTCAAGAGAAGGAAAAAAGGTAACGATTGTTCACAAATCAAATGTGTTAAGACTAAGTGATAGACTTTTCATAGATACTTCAAGAGAGGTAGCTAAAGAATATCCCAATATTGAATTTGAACAAATGTACATTGACGCTTGTGCTATGGAATTAATTAGGAATCCAAATCGTTTTGACACCATCTTAACCACAAATTTATTTGGAGATATCATATCAGATGAAGCTGCACAAATTACAGGAAGCATTGGATTAGCACCTGCTGCAAATATTGGAAAGGACTTTGCAATGTTTGAACCGGTGCATGGTGCAGCTTTTGACATAGCAGGAAAGAACGTAGCCAACCCGACTTCTTTTATACTTGCACTCAAGATGATGTTTGACTGGTTGGGTGAAAAATACAAGGATAATAATCTGACTGTTCAATCAAACAAAATAGAGAAAGCAGTTGATGATTTGTTTATTAAGAATGTCAAGACTATTGATATAGGCGGTAAGTTGTCAACAAAAGAATTTAGCAAGAGATTCATCAATCTATTGACTGATATTGGATATGACTAAGACCCGATATTAATTACTTAATGAGCATAAATCATGTCTAATAAATTTTTCAATATTCTGGCGGTAGCCCCCCAGATTAAGTAACCATCGACGTTAAATTTAAACATCTTATTTTCTCTGCTTGAATGGTCCTCATCTATAGTCATACTATCACGCAAAATTTCAAGTGGTATTTCAATTACTTGTTCTACTTCTTCATTGGGTTCCAGTGGAAATGATATTTTACCAAGTATCACAATAAACGGATAGATGAGTATCTTAGTTGTATATGTATTTGTGGGGGCAAGAGATCCAAAGATCTTTTCTTTTTGAATTGAGAGGCCTATTTCTTCATAAGTCTCTCTTATTGCCGTCTCTATTATAGAAATGTCCTGGTTGGAAACCCTACCCCCAGGAAAGGAAATTTCACCTGCATGATTCCTTAGATTTGAACTTCGTTTTGTGAATATTACGGTTGGATTATATTCATGATTAAAATGAATTATGACTAGGACGCTAGATTGTTCCGATTTGAACTCACCTTTTGCAGTTAAATCAATATTTTTGAAATATTCTAAGGAGTTGCTTTTCTCCAAGACAAGTTCAATGAATTCTTTTTCAGAAATCAAAACTAGGAGCTAAATAATAATATTATCTAAAAAACCTTTTTTTACTGTAACCATGCTCATTTAACTAAACTAAAAAATGAATCTAATTTATGAGTTAAACCCTCCAAAAATATTAAATAATCATAGGATAGACATTACACTTTTAAATCAAGAGTTAATTAAATTCCTGAATAGGGCTAAAATTATAACTAATTTCACAAATTACATCCATATAACCGATTCGGTACTTGGTATCCCTAGGTTTTCGAGTATCCATGGAGCACAGGTAATAATGAATAATCTAACCAATACAAGCTTGAATGTCACTTGTAGCGTGAGGACAAGAGATAGGAATATGAATTCTATAATACAAATGGTAACGGATGCCATTATTTTGAAAATTAGTGGACTTTTGTTTATACAAGGTGACAAACCTGCATTTGAAGAATCAGAAAAAGGATATTCACTATCAAATCCAACAGATGCAGTCAATCTCCTAAATTCCATAGGATTTGACAAATTGATAGATCTCGATTTGTCTCTACCAAATAAGGTTTCAAATCAGAGACTATTCCAGAAAAAGATAAATTCAAAACCACGCAGGTTTATCACCCAATCAATAGGTTCAATCCAAGAGATCAGAGATTTAAAAGAACTAATGAAACCCAACCACATCAAGCTTATCCCTTGCATCATGGTCCCTTCGGTAAAGAATGAAAGAGCAGCTGCCATGATAGGTTTGGATTGGAGTGAATATCAAGGTAACTTTCTTGGGTTCTTAAAGGAAGTTCATAAAGAAACTGATCATATTCTAATAACCTCGCCTAATAGTTTTGATGAAGGGATCGAAGTTTTGAAGAATTGGACTTAGGAATGCAAAAGTCTATCATATTGTTCTTTTGTGTTGGCTTATTTCACCCTTTAGTTCATCTAGGACTAGTCTATTATACTCAAATAAATTAGAATCTTCAGTTAACCTTGGTCTCCGATAATCAATTTCGATCTCTTTCTTTACTCGAGCCGGTCTCTTTGTGAAGACCACAACCTTGTCACCCAGACATATTGATTCAGAAATATTATGAGTTACAAAAATTATTGTCTTTCTGGTTTTGGCCCATATCAATTGAAGTTCAACTAATAGAAGATCACGAGTTTGGGAGTCAAGTGCAGCAAAGGGTTCGTCCATGAGCAGTATGTCAGGATCCATTACTAAAGCACGAGCAATTGCCACCCTCTGTTTCATCCCACCCGAGAGTTGATAAGTATAAGATTTAGAGAATTTGCTTAAATCCATCATTTCAAGATAGTGTAACGCGATTTTGTTTCGTTTTTCTTTTTCAACTCCAACCATTTTTAATCCAAATTCAACATTGTCGATAACCGTTAACCAGGGGAATAAAGCGTTCTCTTGAAAAACCATAATCCGATCAGGGCCAGTTCCAATTACCGATTGTCCGTTAAGTACCAATTCTCCTTCAGATGGTGTATCTAAGCCTGCAATAATGTTTAGTAGGGTAGATTTTCCACATCCGGACGGACCCACAAAACACACAAATTGTCCCTCTTCAATTGATAAATTTACATTATCTACAGCTAAAACTCTTCTCCTTTCACCCGAAGATGAGTTCACTGAAAAAGACTTTGTTATATTTTTCAATTCCAATTTACTCAATTAAACTAAAGTACTTTGGACTCTCAATAATATAATTTAAAGCTTGGACTTCGAGTAATTCACTTAAGACTCAAAATAAAAAGATTATTTCAATTCTACCGTTAATTCAAAATCAAGGGGATTTACAAGTCGATTCTCCATTCCTTGACAAATTGGCTTACAATTTTACCATTGGTAACATTACAAATAAACTCTCGGGTATCCGTTGTACTACTATAGATGGGATTAGTTCAAATTCTATAGGAATTAATGAATAAACCCTTTGCACAGTCATCTAATCAGACAGTGATAAAGAGATTAATTTCGATTTTGATTATAAAGTTATTGGAAATGACAATACCAATAGCATTGAGGAGTATTATCATAGTTTTTGACACCCTAATAATTTGATCCTTCAACCATGGGAAATATTTGTATTTTCCAAAGATGGTGGCCAAGATTATGACGATTTAGATATTTATCTGGCTGATTAAAACGTATGAAACCACCATATGATTAGATTGGATCCGAAAATATTACAACGATATTCTTGGATTATCTCATATTTATGAATCCTAGTTTCCCCATGATGCCATATATTGATGATGGAATTTAT
>Ga0310906_10000032_pt1 | contig 22173 bp, 35 predicted proteins | sample C48D3metaG_FD_203749 | JGI IMG/M metagenome (GOLD analysis project Ga0310906, IMG submission 203749) | Lab incubated soil microbial communities from West Virginia University Organic Research Farm, Morgantown, WV, United States - C48D3 | ecosystem: Environmental > Terrestrial > Soil >...
TTGACGGCGTATATTCGCAAGACCTTACAAGCGGGGTTGCTTCGGCTTCCATCCCGCTCACAATCAGCGTTGGTAAGAAATTGACCATTATTGCATATGAGGTCAATAAGGCGCAAAAGGTTGTAGAGGTTGTAGCTATCAAAACTGCTTAATGAATGACAGAAGGCTAGGACATAACGTTCTAGCCTTTATTTTTCGTTTTGGAGGTGTAACGGTTATCAAACTAACAGTTAATTTAAGAAGTGAATTTATTTGTGAATATGAAGGGGTTGCCGTTTTCGCCTTATATATGAACGACAAATTCGCGAAAATGTTAACTATCGATTTGGAGGGCGAAGAAGATGGCAAATAAAAACGATGTTGTAATCATTGAACTAGATAGACCGCGCGAACTGCGGTTTGGACATAAGGCATTGAAAACACTTAGCGCTATGACAAAGAAAAGTATGGAGGAAATCGAAGGGGCTTTCGATCCTACAGAGATGGAGACATACCTTTATTGCGGTCTTTTGTCTGATGCCAAGGAACACGGCGAGACGCTAAGACTTGAGGACATGGAAGATTTGCTAGACTTGGTTCGTCCATACTCGCTACTCGTGCAAAAAATGACAGAAGCGTTTGGCGCGGCGTTTGGATCTTCTTCCTCTTCGGAGGGAAACGGGGAACAGGGGAAGTAACAGAACATGAGCCGTTTGATTGGGAAGAATCCAAAAAGTTGGCGATTCGCGTAGGTGTTAGGCTTCATGAATATGACGAAATGACCCCGCATGAACTTAATATTCACGTCGAGGAATTTTACGCGGCGAAAGAAGCAGATGTAAAGGAACAGCGCTATCAAGCATATATGACGGCTAAATTGCCGTTGTATAAAAAGTTCCCGCCGACGTTCGAGGAAGCTTTTGGTTACGACAAGCAAGAATTAAAAGAACAACCGAAGAAGCAACAGACGGAAAGCGCCATGTTTGCCGAAATGATGAAGATACACAAGGCGCTAGGCGGGACGGTTTATTAAGAGGGGGAAAACATCATGAGTTACGTGGAAACAGGACGGAAAACATACGGCACATCTTGTGAATGGGTTGGGTGCGGTTGGGACGCTGCGCCTTGCGACGTTCATCACATCAACTATCAAGCGCATCAAGAACAAGAGGATGCCGAACGGGATTCAAGAGGTTCAAACAGCTTCCAGCTACCAAAGGACGGCACACCTAAAAACCTTGCTGTACTGTGCCCGAACCATCACAGGTTTTTGCATCGGATTGACTTGGGGTTAAAGGTGCTTGACTATATCCCGCCACGCAAATAGACGGTGGTACAAATTTTAGAAAGGAGGAATAAACGTGGCGATAGTTCGTCAATTGATGATCCGAGCTGGCGCAGATTTTAGCGCCATGCGGCAGGAGATGCAAAAGGCATCGAATGACCTAAAAAGCTTCAAAGCAGGAGTGGGCCGAGCTATGGTGGGCATTGGAACGGCGCTTGCTTCAATCGGTGGGGTTATGGGCTTAAACTCTGCTATAAACGACGCAATCAAGTTTGAGGCCCTTATGGGCACGTTATCCAGTACACTCGGCAGCAGTATGAAAGATTTCATTGATTGGCAACAGACCGTAGGCGATACAATGGGCTTCTCGAAATTGCAAGTTGCTGAGATGGCGAACGACCATTCGTTACGACTCAAGGAAATAGCGACAAGTGAACAAGATTTATTTGATAAAACAAAAGCTCTTATCAATGCTGCGGCAATCATCCGAAGTAAAAAGGGTATGGATATGGTTGAAATATCTGACCGTATGCGTTCCGCAATGAATGGTGAAGCGGACGGCGCCGACGAGTTAGGCGTTAACGTTAGGGCTTCGGCTATCATGCAATCCAACGCCTATAAGATGCTGGCGAACGGTGAGCCGTGGTCTGAGTTGAGTTCGAAGATGCAAAAAACGATCCTGTATCAACACATACTGGATTCTACAACTCGAAATTTCGGCACAACCGTTGCCAACAATACCGCATTGCTCAAAGGCAACTTTGTAGCGGCTCTAGGTGACGTCAAACTAGCTCTAGGTCAAGCATTCCTGCCAATACTCAACATTGCATTGCCATTGCTTACACGGCTTGCAAGGGCGGCTGAAACAGCTTTCTTGTACGTGGCGGCATTCATGAGGGCATTGTTTCCAAAGGCTAATATAGCGGCGGGAGCGGCTACAACTTCGGTTATTAACAATCAATCGGCAGCAGTTGGCGGTTTGGGCGACGCTTATAAAGGTGCGGGCAAAGAAGCAACCAAGGCGGGTAAGGCCGCTAAAAAGGCGGCGGGTTCCGTTGCTGGCTTCGACGAGGTTAACACCCTAACGCAACCTAGCGCCGATAGTGGAGACGATGCAGACGCGGCAGGAGCAGGAGCGGGCGCGGATATGATCGGCGGCGTTCCGGGAATAGACATGGGCGGTTTTGAAAAGTCACTTGAAGTATCCGACAAAATTCAAGACATGGTCAAAAAAATGAAAAAGGCGTTTAGTGATTTAGCTGGAGATGGCAACATTAAAAAGCTTTCTGACGCTTTCAGTAACATGAAACAATCCTTCAAAGACCTTGGGACGGCTATTTCAAACTTTGTTGACAACCCAACAGTTCAAGCGGTTGGTCAATGGATCGCTAAGACGCTCGGCGGAAACTTCATGCGGGCGCGTATTTCGGATATACAATTGCTATCCGGCGCATTCGAAAGTTGGGCGGGTAGTATCGAAATGCTTGACGGTTTGCTGGCGCTTGATTTCGATAAGTTTTTTGGCGGGTTCGAGAAGTGGGGGAAAGGCGTTTCCGAATCAGTCGAGGGCTTTATCCGAATTTTCTCGTCGAGTTGGGCTGACAAGTTCGGTAACTTTCGCGCTAAGTTTGGCGAAGTGTGGTCTGGTATGCGGGACGACATAAAGAAATACGGCGACCCTATGAAAATGGAAGTATCCGACTTCGGCAAATACATCAAAGACACATTATTGACGAAGTGGACTGAAATCAAAACGGCGTCTGCGGTTGGTTGGGAAGCTACAAAAACCGTTCTTTCTACAAAGTGGACGGAAATCAAGACCAAGGCCGACGAGAAATTCGCACAAGTCAAAGACGCAATTGCTGTCTCATGGGGAGGAATAAAAGTTCTTGCTTCTACCAAATGGGACGAGATAAGAAACGTCGTTTCCGGCAGGTGGGAAACCTTTAAAACGGCTATAAGCTGGGATTCCTTGCGGGTGCTTGTTTCTAACACATGGACGGGCATCAAAAATAATGCCGTTACAAAGTGGGATGAAATCAAGCAGGCTGTTTCCGGCAAATGGAACGAAATCACTAAAATTGATCTAAGCGGCATCACGACAGCCGTAGGCGGTATATGGAATGACTTGAAGATAATGACCAAAAACACGTGGGACGGTATTGGGCAAGTCGTTAAAGGGAGCGTTAATTCCGTTATCGATACGATTAATAAGTTTATCGACCAAGTTAACCGCATGGAAATTAAGATTCCTAAGGTTAAAGTCGGAAACATCGAAGTAGGCGGCGGTACGATTGGAATGCCTAACATCCCGAAAATACCAAGACTAGCGCGGGGCGGTATTGTTGACGGCGAGACGAACATGGGTAACTATGTAGCGGGTGAAGCAGGGCCGGAAATGATCGTTCCACTTGAGAATACGTCGTTCACTGACAAGATCGCTTCTGCACTCGGAACGGCTGTAATGACGGCTATGACGATAAGCCAAGGCAATAACAAAGGCGGCAACACAGTAATTAACATCGACGGGCGCGAGGTTGCGCGGGCTTTACAATCGCATAACGCGAATGAAACCAAACGGCTCGGGAGTTCGATGATTCAAGTATTTTAAGGAGGGGCGCGCATGGCTTTATTGAAAATTAACGGGGCTGATATGCCAAGCCCCTCTGAAATGTCTGTAGGCATCCAAGACATTCATAAAGACCCGCAACGTAACGCGAACGGAAGAATAATAATGGAGCGGATTGCGACGAAAGCAAAAATAGAACTGTCGTGGAACTATCTAACCCCATCGCAATTATCACAACTCCTTACGGCGGTTTCCGCTCTTTTCTTTGAAGTGACGTACACAAATCCAGTCGCTAACACGGAGCGGACAGCAACTTTTTACAAGGGTGACGTTACCGCGCCGATTATGGATTATATCAACGGCAACTTGAGATGGAAAGACATTAAATTCAATGTGATAGAGCAATAGCGGGGTGAAACATGTATACGACAACAGAAGATTATAAAGATGCCGTCTATGCTGCTTCACGTCGCGTTGTTGCGCGTGTCTCATTCGACATATCCGACGTTACCGCGCCGGGGGATGTATCAACCATCACGACAACAACAGAGCTTGCGAGTGTTAGCCAAAAGGCACAAATCAATAACAACGTGCGAACAGCTACGCATAACCTTGCAACGCTTGAGCAGGATCGTTTTAAACTTGATGGCTCTATGTCCTTCCCTGACGATACCGCGGCTAATAACGGCGAAACGGGTTTCGTGTCGGATGCGCTATGCGGCTCTGATGGCGTGTTTGGGACGCCGCAGACAATGACGGTAACATTCAGTGGGTTACACTCTAGTGCGGGTTTGACGCTCACATTTGACCCTGATAACGGCGAATGTGCAGAAGAGTTTAACGCGTCTGTATATGATGCTTCCGACGTTCTCATAGATAGCGTAGATGTTACCGGGAACACGTTGACTCTATGCCCCGTATATGGTCAATTTCTGAACTACAAAAAAGTCATTGTCACTATAACCAAATGGAACGTCGGTAATCGTCGGGCGCGGGTTCTCGAATTGGATTTTGGTTTCATTGCCGTTTATACAGGCGAGGAACTTGTTAAATGCGACCTCATAGAAGAAATGGACATGACAAGCGGCGCTTTGCCGTCTCCTGAGTTTCGTTTTACGATCGATAACTCGGAACGCCTTTTCAATATCTTGAATCCTGTTGGTTACGTCAAATACTTGCAGCAGCGGCAACCCGTTATTGCTGAATTAGGCGTTGAAATATCCGACGGCGTTTACGAGTATGTACCGCTTGGCGAGTATCTTTTATGGGAATGGACGAGCGAGGAAGGCGCACTAACTGCATCATTCACATGCCGGACTAATCTCGATTTGATGGCGAATTTCGACTATGAGCAGTTAACCGCCGACAGTCAATCACTTGCCACGCTTGCTACTGACATTTTCGCTTTTTGCGGCATAACGAACTATAGCTTGGACGCGGCGTTGAGTAGCATCACGACAAACAGCATGGCAAAGAAAATCGATTGCCGGAGCTTGTTGCAAATGATCGCCATTGCGGGCCGTTGCAATATTTACGTTACCCGCGATAATGTCATAACTCTTAAGCAAGTTTCACTAGGTTCTGATGTTGATAGAGTCGATTTTGATAACGTGTATAACGAGCCCAAAATTGAGCTAGAACGCGTTGTGAAACAAGTTGATGTTACGTACTGGACTGACCTTGATACAAGCGCTATATCAAGTGTGGCGGCTTCTGGTGTGGATATTGGCGACGTGTTAAAGCTTGACGGCAATACGCTTATCAATAATTCAACGGTGGCAGAAGACGTTGCTGATTGGATAATAGCTCAAAAGCAATATAGAGCTAAATACAGCATCAATTGGCGCGGCAATCCAGCGCATGAACTAGCGGACGTAATAGCCATTGAGAACACTTACGGCGCTGATATGAACGCAATGATAACAAAGACTGAGCTTATCTATGAGGGGTATTTACAAGCCCGCACAGAAGCAAAAGGCGCAGTTAACTAAAGGGGGAAAAGAATAATGCCGGGAACATTGAAAGGGGCTAACGTCCTAAACGTAACGACAGCAGGAACACGGGTGCAACTTCCGAGTGTGCCATGCAAAATGGTTACGATTATCGCAAAGAAAACCAACACAGGCTCCATATACTGCGGGCTTGTTACCGTATCTTCTACGGTTTACGGCGTGGAGCTTGAGAAAAAAGAATCGTTCGATTTTCAAGTGAACAACGCCAATGAAATCTATATTGATGCGAGTGTAAGCGGGGAAGGTGTTTCTTATGTCGCGGTATAGCCCTTATAACGTCATTAATCAATTAGCTGACGGCATGGTGTCCGTCACAGCTTTCGGGGCTAGTCCTAGCTTGGCTGACAATTCAACAAAGATTAATGACGCTTTAACTTCTGTTGGATCAAGCGGAAAGATACTTTTCTTCCCTTCCGGCATCTTTAAAACGGTGGCTTCTCTGAACGTCGGAGCGGTGACTATTGTGATGGCTCCCGGCGCAGTTATTGAACACTATCCAGCGAATGATTCGACAGATTGCATAGTCATAACTGGGTTAGATGCGGGAAGGACGCAAATCAGCGGCGGTATTATTCGAGGGATGCAAAACGGTCATACTTTCGGACGTGACTTGATTCGTATTGCTAAAGGTGACTACGTCGTGCTGAAAGACATATTCCTCGGGTACCCGAAACGAGATTTTGTAAACCTTCGGCCTACGGCGTCCAATCAATGGATAGAAAACCTATTCTTCGAAAATGTGAAGTGTCAACACGCGCAAGCTGCAACAACGTTAAGCGGAGCGGGGATTGCGGACGGCTCGGCTACGTCGTTCACTTTAACGAATGCAAGCACGTATCCTGACTACGTCCCATTCAACATCTTTTGCGAGGACGAGATAATGACAGTCGGTGCGCTCGATAAAGGGACTAACACCGCATCAAACGTAACGCGCGGTGTAGATGGTACGACGGCGGTCGCGCACACAGCTGGTAAAAAGGTTCAAACCCGTTTAGGTCGTGATGGATTCCACTTTGAAATACAAGGTGCTTGGTCAGCTTCTTTTAAACCGTTTATCAACCAAGTCACCTTACTGAACTGTGAAACGCGAAGCGTTCCTCGTCACACAGTTCACATACTCAATACAATCACGGGCGCAACAACAGCACAAAAAGAATCGTGTTTTACCATTCTTAATGGTGAGTACGGCGCCGCCGCTGGCCCTGATTCTATTATTCGAATTGAGGGTAACGCGTCCAACTTCCCGATAGAAAACATTCGAATTATGGACGTTGCCATAGAGCAAACGGAGCAGGAACGGACGCGGTACGGCGTGGAAATCACGGGCAGTATGTCGGGTTTCTTCCAGCTTGAAAACTGCATCATATTCGGCAACTCACTTGGAAAATTTACGGGCTACGAATTGTTCCCGCAGTATCATGTTCGTGACGTTGGAAGCGCGGCATTTGTTCCGTTGTATATGAGCCATCAAGGGGTATCTAAAGCATTGCGGACAACTGCCACACTTAACGCCAACGCCGCGAATTTCGAAGATGTGCACGCTTTAGTTAAAGGCGAAATTTTGAAATGTTACGTCGTAGATCAATCCAATTCTAACGATAATATTGATTGGGGCGCTGAGTGTACAACGCTTGGGAAGGCTATTCTGTCGAAAACTGAAAACAATATTGGTCTTTCCGTTGTAGGCGGGCAGTTGCGGTTGACGAATACGAAGACTAGCGGTAACACGAAATTGGAAATTTACATTCAACGAATATTAAAGGCAACTGATTTCTAGGAGGTCTGCACATGGCATGGGAAACTCCTAAACTAGATTGGTTAACAACCGATTCAATTAACGCCGCAGATTGGAACAGGATAGAAAGCAACATGCAGGAGGTTGTAACATACCTCAACAGCATCCAGTACCCAATAGCGGCTATTACAACAGTCACAGACCGCACACAGACATATGTAGACACACTGACAAGCATTAATCGCATCGAAAGCAATCTTGACTCTATAAGGGTGGCGTTCCTTACGCCGCCCGGATATGGAGTTGCGGAAACTTGGACGAGTGGCAAAGGTTTTGATAATCTCGACGCAATACGGCTAGAAAACAATATAAAACTTTTGATGGATTACGGTTTACTTGTATATCAAAGCTTTCGCTATTGCGGCGCGGCGGTATGCGGTGACATGGGAGTGATAATTTAATGGCTTATACGCCTACATCATGGAAAGATCGCGCGGTGCAATACGCAAAACGCTATTTCCTTCGGGACAACGGCGGGAGTGATAAAAACCTTTTGCCGCCATTCAACGAGGGCTGGACGCTTCATGAAAATACGCGAATGAAGCAAGGGAACTATGTTGGTAAGGTATCGGGCAGTACAACGGCTAATCCTCACATATCGAAGAACACAGCGGCGGCGGCTCTTACAAGTCCGGGCGGTTCGTGGTTTGCGGAAGAAACAGACCCGCAGTATTCGAACATGTCCACGCTGAACGCCACTTCAACGACTCACGCTAACACGACAAACACATATATCATGCAGAATCTTTATTCCTTCGACCTCATAGAACACGTCTTACGAAACTACGGTTCAAGCGTCTTCGGTGTCGCCGTCACAACGCCGGAGCGGGTGGCGTGGCTCAAGTTGAACGTCGCAAAGCTCATTGTAAACTGGCATGGCTACGGCTCTAGCCCTTCTGGTAATAAGGCTTATCTAGGTTTGTGGAATGCGTCGTCCTCTCTGTATGACGGCACACTGAACCATACGAACGGAACCGTTACAAAGATAACTCAAACATCATCGAATATGAGTTTGCGAATTGACACGAATGGATTCGTTCACTTCATAGCCTACGCCGACGCTTCAAACGGAACAACCGCGTCAACAATCAACACGGACTTTATAGAGCTTGAAGTATACATGGCGGCGGGGAGTATTCCGCAGGCTGACTATACGTTGACGCTGAATGCAACGGCTACATTCCAGAACACTACCTATGATGTTGAATGCTTGCCAAGCGCAACATATACATTTTCAATCTTAGCAGGAAGTGGTTCGACACAGATCACGCCGTATGATTCTTTGGGAAATGCCCTCACGAGCGTTAAGCTTCTATCTGACCCATCCACTACCAAAACATTCACAACGCCGTCAAATGCGGTTAAATTGCGAATGTATATGTCTAACAATACGACTATAGGAACGTTGGCATTCACAAACCCACAACTCGAACTAGGATCATCGGCAACGGCCTTCGCACCCATGAAGACCTACGACGTTACGCAAGCGCCGGGAATCGTGACGCAAGCGGGAACGCCGTTAAATGCGGCTAATCTCAATACGCTTGAAACGGGTTTGCAGACAGCGGCTTCGACGATGGATACGCACATCGCTTTGCAGACAACGGTTCACGGCTCAACTTCTGCGGCGACAGCGAGTAAGTTAGTTCACCGTGACGCAAACGGGCGGGCGCAATTTGTTGACCCTTCCGCGAATCAGGACGCAGCAACGAAAATCTACGTTGATACTCATGCCAACTTAACAAATCCGCATAGCGCCACAAGTGCAAACACAGCTTCGCGCTTAGTTCTGCGGGATGCCAGCGCAAGAGCGCAATTTGCTGACCCTTCTGCGGCACAAGATGCGTCAACGAAAGCATACACGGACGCAACAGCAGAAGCGGCGCGACCTTATGCAAGTGGCACGTATACAGGGGATGCTTCAAGTTCCCGTGACATTTCGCTACCATTCACGCCGAGCGCGGTTATTCTAACTTCTAAATTAGGTCAAATGTACAACGACACAGACGGCGGCGTTCGGGGCGGTATCGCATTAACTGGTTTGCCTTTGATGTACGGCGCATCTAGCAATTCTTTAGTGATAGGCACCAATAAATTCACTTTAACTTACACAGGTAATTCACTTGTTAACGTAAGTGGAACCGTCTACTACTACATCATATTCAAGTAAGGAGGGTTCGAATGATTGTATTCGATGATGGGAATTACGAGACAGGCTATTGGCTAACGCCGGAATCATACCCCGAACGAGTTTGCTATGAAGTCGATGAAGGTTCTGAGCTGGCTTTAAAAATCGCCGCATTATATCCCTTCTACACACTAAACGTGGTTGACGGTGTTTTAGTGGACGTTACGCCACGCGAGAAGACACAAGAAGAGATTGACGCAGAAAATGCGCCAGCACCTAAGACAGCGGAACAGCTGCGCATTGAAGAACTGGAATCACAATTGGCTGACATACAGTTGGCGCTTGCTGAAAACTTTACACCATAAAAATATTAAGGAGTGGTCAAAATGGCATTGGCAATGTATAAAATTCGTATTGTCGCAGCTGCTTGCATCACGCGTTACAACAACGGCGAGGGTGACATTGATGATATCGTCAACAGCTACACTTATTTAACAGCCGAGGACAAAGTTTTGGTGTATGCGGAAATTTACACAAAACGCCCGGACATTGAAGCATCTAACGTATAACCAAGGTTTTCAATTATAGGGAGGTTGAAACCGTGGTGACTACGGAACAGCAATTAAATGAGATATCGCTAAAGGTCGGGCGAGTGGAGGTTCTACAGGAGATGAACGCTAAAAATATAAACGACCTTACTCATAGCGTTCAACGACTTGTCGAGAAGCTTGAAAGCTCTAGCGATATTGCGAGGGAAGCGCTCGACAAATCGAAATCCGCACATCACAGACTAGACAGCATAGAAGAGGGCCAAAAATGGCTATGGAGAACGATAGTCGGAGGTATCATATTGGGGGCGCTAGGGATGTTCTGGAAGGGGTATGGAGGATGATGGAGAACGAGGTTTTACAGATCGCGGCGCTTGTCGCTGCTTACGTTGGTGTTATTAAGGGTTTAGGCTTGCCGGATAGATTCGCGCCGCTTGCTGCTTTGCTTGTGTCTTCTGTTTTCGTGTTTGCGCCGGATGCAGTTCAAGATAAAATTGCACTTGTATCGATCATAGGGTTAACGGCGTCGGGCGCCTATCAGTATGTTAAAAAGCAAAGCGGCGGTAAAGATGCCTAATTTCGTTTACAAGGTCTTTGACCCTAAAGTAGATATTATCTATGCGGCCCACGTTAACGGCCTTACAGTCAAGGATATAGCGGTTAGGGAACATGCTGACGTGGCTATCAACCTTAATTATGCTGATGACAAAAAGGGCGTCCCAATCGGGCGCCTTGTCGTTGACGGCAAAACGGTTATATACGACATTGACAAGACCACTAACCGCGACGAATTGTATATGTTGCCGGATAGGTCTTTGCACATTGGCAAGCACCCCGCTCCTGTTTGGGCCATGCAAGGAACGCCGCGGCTACTCGAAAACGGCAAAGAGGTTATTGACGCAAGCGTGAAGCGTGACAGGACGCTACCGGACGTAGCCAACCGTCCAGCAATAAGAAGCGCTACGGGCATCACGGCAACAGGAAAGCTTGTAATCGTCAAGACGCAGGACGTTGCGACACTCAAAGAGCTTGCCGCTATCATGCTCAAGCTCGGATGCGTAGAAGCCTTAAACGGCGACGGCGGCGGCTCTAGCTACATGTACCCGATTGATAACGGTTGGGGCCGGAAAATTGGGGCGGCGTTGATCGTTAAGAAAGGAGTTGCACCAGTGTCAAAGAAAAAATATGTAGTCGATGCCGGACACGGCCCGGAAACGGCTGGCAAGCGATGCCCGGATGATTCGATGCGTGAGTTTCATTTCAATTCCGTTGTAGCTCGGTGTGTTCGTGACGGCCTTCTGCAATATGAAGACGTTGAAGTTAAATTCAGCCATGCCGACGATGGTTCGCGTGACGTTCCGTTGAGTGAACGCGTGAAGGTGGCGAATGATTGGGACGCTGACGCATTTATCAGTATTCACGCTAACGCTGCTAGTTCTGTATGGAGCGCGGCGCATGGCATTGAAACATTCACATGTGACGAACCTTCTGCAATGTCTCTCAAGATGGCTTATGCTGTACAAGAAAAGCTGATAGCAGCTACGGGGCTGGCTGATCGCGGCGTTAAGCAAGAAGACTTTTACGTTATAGCTAAAACGACGATGCCCGCTATCCTAGTTGAAAATGGATTCATGTCCAACATGGAAGAAGCGAGCCTATTAAAAACGGACGCCTACCGCAGGAAGTGCGCCGGGGCTATCGTGGAAGGAATCGCGGAAGTGTTCGCGCTGAAAAAGAAAGAGGTGAAGCCGTTGGATACGAAAATCATCCCGGTTAACGTAGTGATTAACGGTAAAGAAATTGCAGACGGTCACATAATTAACGGCGTGACCTACGCGCCAGTGCGTGCCATTGCGGAAGAACTCGGCGTTCAAATAGCTTGGGAACAAAACACAAAAACAGTCACGATAACGAAATGACACAATTGCCCCTAACCCTTACAGGTTGGGGGCTTTTTTTGTTTTTAAAATACCTTGTTGACTTTCGTTGAAGAAACATATATTATTCACGTTATAGAAACAAGTAAGGAGTGATTAAGTGGGTATCTTGTATCGAGTTGTCACCGCTTCGGAATGGGCAAAGCTTAAAAACGTAACACCGCAGTACGCTCGCAGGTTGTGCATGGAGGGCAAACTTAAAGCGAGGAAGACAGACGAAGGTGTTTGGCTTATCGCTAAACCAAAGGAGGAAAAGCTGTGAAATACTCCGAACTAAAAAAAGTCATTCAAAAGATGCGCCATTTCGGATATGTCCGCACACAGAACGGCTTCTATAAGCGTTGGTTCTTCGGTGGTAATAGTCACTTGGGTATCGAGCTTACAACGGCAGAGGTTTTGTACAACCGCCGCTACTTGGATTTGTTCCTAATGGGCAAGGATCGCCGCGCATCAGAAGTGCGCCGCGCATCCTACCGCAGCCGGGAGGTGTTCACTTGATTCATATGTCCGCTGTCATGTTCAGCATCGCATTGTTTTTAACAGTCCATAGGGACAAGGAAGCGAGGGGTAAACGATGAATGATGAAATAACGCGCAAAGACGTTGCAAAAGCTTTCATACTAGCAGTTCCCGCCACGTTGATAGGGCTTGGATTTTTCGGTTTTATGGGTTTTGCACTTTACATGATCGGGGGTTGATGTGGTGATATTCGAAGCTTCATTCGGTATATTAGGGTTTATTGCCATCGTTGTTGGGTTCGTCAAAATGAAGGAATCTCCGCAAAAGGGTTGGACGATAATCGGGGTTACGCTTTTCATTATTTGGATTATGAGCGGATTTTACAACGAAGGAACGGTTTATTTTGATAACTGTTCAGACGCAAGTTCTCAAGGTTACGGCGCTATATATTCCGGTGATCCCGGCTATCGTTCGGAGCTTGACAGAGACGGGGACGGCGTTGCTTGTGAATGGAATTAGGGGGGTGAGGATGTGAAACAGCCTGCATGGGTTAAGCAGTTGCATGAGTGTAAGGAAATGACGGAAGGGACCATAGTCCGGCTTTGCGTTGTCGCTGATTTGAAATCTTGGGAAGTTGTCGAGAACGCGGAATTTGGCGGGCGTGAATCAGTAATTGATATCAAGTTTTGTCCCTTCTGCGGCACGAAGTTAGAAGTCGTGACGAAAGACTTAACATTTTTCGGCTAAGTCGAGTATATGAATATAAAACCAAAAAACGAAAAGAGGATGATTATTATGTCTAAAGTTAAAAAGCCGTTTTACAAAAGAGTTTGGGTTTGGGTGCTGGCAGTTATCGTGGTGTTCGTGTTCATGGTAAATGCAGCCCCGGACGTTGAGCCTACCGCGTCGGAACCTGTAACGCCAGTTAAGAAAGAAGCACCGAAGCCCGCTCCTGTAAAGAAAAACGATCCTGATATATCTAAAGCTGAGTTTGACGCAATTGAAAACGGCATGACTTACGTGGAAGTTGTTAAGATCATCGGCGGCGAAGGGGAGGTAATGTCCGAGATTGGCGTTAAAGGCGAGGAATTTTACACAATCATGTACATGTACGATGGGGAAAAAGGTTTAGGCTCAAATGCAAACTTTACTTTTCAAGATGGAAAGTTGTCAATGAAAGCTCAATACGGATTGAAATAGGGGGGTGCTGATGTGGACAAAACAAAAGGACAAATTGCATATGAAGAAGATGTTTTAAACAGGCCGACTTACTACGACGGCGAACCGCGCAAACATTGGTCTGAGCTTTGCGACGTAGCGCAGTGGTCGTGGGAACGCCACGTTATAGAAGTGACCGAATAAAGAAAAGCCCTTGACCTTTAACGGTTGAGGGCTTTTTTTATTTGCCTAAAAATAAATGGAAACATGGGCAAGCGCCTACGCATATACTGCATTATGTACGGCGGTACACGGTTTACACTAATATACAGGGAGCTGATCGTATGGAAGTTATCGTACCAGCAATGAAAATCTTAGGAATTGCCATTGCGGCAGACTTAACAGGCAAAGCATTAGAGGAGCGTGGGCAAGGTGGTAAAGTGGTTTTCGTTAAATTGTTATCTCATGTGGCGTGTGCTTATATTGTTGTGGATCTCCTGCGGGACGCTTTTAGTTATATGGTTCATGTATTGGGGGTGATTGGGTGAAGCAGCATTCATCTAACGCGGCGGGGTTGGCATTGGTGGGAATATCTTTTTTTGGAGGTATGTATATTTGTTGGCTGTTTGGGGCACACTTGGCGTTGCCCTTCGCTCGTTCTCTTCTCTCCCTCGCTCACCTCTCCTAATCCCTTGTTGTCTAAACATTTTCAAAAAAAAGAGTGATACCAAATGATTATGCTTGTATTAGTGTGGTTATGATAATGCGGTATATATTTCGTCCATAACTGCACTATGTACGGCCTGACCCGAAGGAGATGAACGCAAAATGTTAATCGGTTCTACTGCACTAGTTACCGCTAAAATTGCCGGGATGCTGGCGAGCTCTTACGTAGCTTGGACGGCATACGCGACCATGCCGGAAACGCAAATGCGCCGGGATATTGCAAAGGCATTTAGGGCTGGGAAACTCGGCCTAAAGGTGAAGCGCGGAGCGGGCAAGGAGGTTATCTTATACCCTAAAGTACAGCGGCTATCGGTTAAATTGGATAGCAAACAGATCGTGTTCACGGTTCCTACCGGGATGAATCCGAAAGAAGTTTACGACCATGATTGGCTATTCAGACAGGTGTTTGGTGAGAATATCGAGCTTGACGGCGGCGTTAAAACATTTGCACTTAATGTATACCGGGATGGGATTGCAATGTTTGATTACGATCGTAACGAAGTAGCCAAAGCCATTGAAGGAATGCGGCTACCTATTTACGTCGGCAAGGGGCGCGGCGGGCATGTAGCGTATGACATGACCGAACACCCTCACCTGTTAGAAGCCGGGGAAACTGGCAGCGGCAAGTCGGTTCTGTTGCGGGCTATCCTGACAACATTGGTTCTGTTTGCAAAAGATCGCATCGAATTGTATTGCGCCGACTTAAAGCGTTCTGAGTTCCACTTATTTAAGCCTGTGGCTGACGAAGTTGTTTATGACGCATTAAGTCTAGGACAAATACTAGGACGCGTTAAAAAGGCAATGCGGAAGCGTGGCGACCTGCTCAACAAAGAGGGTGTTGCTCATATTGACGATCTGCCGGATGGAAAGCGGCCTAAGTATATCGTGATTGCAATCGACGAGGTTTCACTGCTCAAGAAAGACCCTTGCATGGATATCGTGGAAGAGATAAGCGCAATCGGGCGGGCGCTCGGCGTATACATCATTCTGTCGATGCAACGGCCTGACGCTGACGTACTGGACGGCAAACTAAAAAACAATCTAACAGTGAGGATCGCATTCAGACACGCGGACGAAATAAACAGCCGCATCACGATCGGTAGCGGGGAAGCTGCTCACATCAAGCAGAGCCAAAAAGGGTTAATGATTCACAAGTTAGACGGAATAAAGTACGTTCAAGCGCCTTTTCTAGGTCTCGAAGCGGCCCGCGCATTGTTGGAACCATTCAAACCGACGCCGGACGGCCCGCAGACGCCGCCGGATGACGATACAGACGAGGAAGGCGATAATATGGAATTAGGGGGGCTTTCATTTTGAACGCGCGCGACAAGGCCATTATAAGCGACCTAGAACGGTTTCGGTGTTTGACGAGGGATGACATAGCGGACTTACATTTCCCAAACGTCAAGAACGCCATAAACGAAACGAATAAGGTTTTGCTACGGCTTCGGCGGGAAGGAATCATAGTAGTGTCAAAGGAGCGGCGCAAATATCTATACTTCCCTGACAAGAGCATTAAAAAGGATTCGCAGAAGATCGGTCATTTTCTAGCCATTGCGGAATTTTACCGGGAGCTGCGGAAGCATGAAGCCCCGACGCGGTTTGACGTTGAGCCGAAGCTAGGCGGTAAGGGTTTTCCAGAGCCTGACGTATTCATGGCATGGAAGCGTACGGCCTTCTATGTCGAGATTCAGAACAGCACATTCAGCCATACAGTTATGCAAGCAAAGCTAAAGCGGTACGAAGCCTATTACAATTCCGGCGTATGGCAGCGGGAACCATGGCAAGGTGAAAAGAAGCTATTCCCCTTTGTCTGGATCGTAGGCAAAGGCAATTACAAAACGGACGGATTCCCATACCGTATCCTACAGGGTGACGTAGATCAAATATTGAGCCTGTACAAAAAACAATAATCGAGTGTACACTATAGGAGACAGAAAAATAACACATTTAGCCCTTACTGGCCCCATACCAGTAGGGGCTTTTTGTTGTCCGCAAACCCTCATTATACGCGGTATTTAAGACAAATATGCCTGTGCGGAACTGTTTTGTCCAAAAAATCTAGAAAAAAGTGTTGACTCTATCATTTGCTTATAGTATATTTTGGTAGCAGAAAGAAATTGATAGAAACGAGGTGAATAAGTGGGAACGGTGAATTTAAAATTCATTAAGCAACGAAGGCAGGAATTGAAAGTTAGCCAAGAAGAAATGTCCGATTATTTAGGGTTCGGCGGGCGTAGCAGTTACGGCCCATACGAATTGGGTAACGCCAGTTTCAAAGCGGAACACCTTCCGAAGTTGTGTCAAATACTTAAATGCAGCATAACGGAATTATACAAGGAAGGAACGCCGTTAAGGAGCCGGAAGGAGCGGGAATTGCTGGACGCATTCCAGCACATTAAAGAATTATGGGAGGAAGAAACGGAATGACAGCTAAAAGAAGATGGACGCCGGAAAACGACGCGGAATTGATGGACGTAGTCAATGTTTTTCTGGGTGACGGCAATTTAATAAAAGACGCTTTCGGATATTATGCCGATTGTTATGACAGGACTTACGAAGCTGTACGCCGCCGCTATTTCGACATTAAGGGAGAAGACGCGCCTGACCTTCGATTGAAGGAAAAGGGAGTGAATCCGAAGCCCGTAAAGGTTGAATACATCAAAAACATTGAGCCTGTCGGTGAGCTTCACCCGCAACTGCAAAGTATATCGGACCATATAGCGTGGTTGGAAAAGCAAAACGAGGATTTAAGAGCGCGCCTTTATGCCGCCGAAGAAGAAAAGGAACTATTTTTAGAACGGATCAAGCAGCTTGAATCATGCGAATCTGAATTGAAGCAATTGGTATCAATCATTGATCGTAGTCGTAAAGAAGCATTTGCACCTGACACAGCCAAGAAATACAAGATAATTGATGGTGTTCCTGCTTTCGAAGAATAAGGGGGAGCAACGCGTGAAACGTGGACAAGTGTGGATTGCTGAACTAGGCGGAGCAAGTGGTTGTGAACAAGCCGGAGCTAGACCCGTACTTATTATCCAAAATGACGTAGGAAATTACTTTTCTCCTACAGTGATCGTTGCAGCTTTAACGGACGCCAAAAAGCGCTACATGCCTACACACGTCAACATAAAAGCGCAACTCGGCTTGTATAAGGACTCCACCGTTCTGCTTGAGCAAATCCGCACGATTGATAAAAAGAAAGTTAAAAAATTCGTTTGCACACTTCCCACCGACGTTATGCGGGAAGTTGATTCGAAAATACTATTCAGTTTGGGGATGAATGGATAATGAACATAGTTTTTAATGAATTGGTTTTGCGGAACTTCAAAAGCCACAAAGATTTAACTTTAACGTTCGGCCCAATTAATCGCATCTTGGGAACGAACGGCGCTGGCAAATCTTCAATCGGTGAAAGCGTGACGTGGTGTCTTTACGGCGTCGATACGCTCGGCAATACACTTATCAAGGCATTGAGCCCGGAGCCTACAAACTACGCCTATGACCGCGTAGAAGCACATGTACTTATGACGGTTGACGGCAAGGAAATTCGAATCAGCCGCATGATTGAAAACGGGAATATCCTTTATTTCATCAATGACACGCCGAAGAAAGCAACGGCATTCAAAGAAGTGGTCGAATCCTTGTTCGATAAAACATTGTTCTTGTCTCTCTTCAATCCGCTTTACTTCTTTACACAAAAGTGGGAGGAACAAAGATCGCAACTCCTGCAATACGTGCCGCAACCAACTAATAAGGAGGTGTTTTCAGGACTCGAAAAACTGCATGTAGACAAGCTAGAACCGTTGCTCAAGAAAAAGTCACTCGCTGACCTTGAAGCGCAACACAAGGACAACAAGAACCGCAAAGACAAAGACGTTCTTTTCTTGGCTGGACAAGTCAAGGCGATTCGGGATGATTACAACCAAGCGCCGAAAAGTGACCCGGACGCGGTGGAGAACTTTAAAGCTGAACTTTCCATGATTGAAACACAGCTTCAAAAGGCCGAGGGAAAGAAGATTGAAGCTATTTCAAGTCAACAAGCTTTTAACCGACTCAATGAGCAATTGAAGGCCGTAAAGATCAAGGCTGACAACATCAAAGAAGCATACAGCCGCGTTAAGGGGCAATCAATCGAGGACACTTGCGACAAATGCCAGCAACCGCTAAACGATGAAGCGAAGGCGAAAACGCAAGAACACATTGACACTAAACTAGCCGCCATGAAAGACGCTTATAGCGAATTGGTCGCTGAGTACAAAGAATTAAATGCGAAAATATCCGAGGTTAAAGTTATTCATTATGACATGTTGGAAGTTGAAGTCCTTCACAACAACCGCCGCGACCTTGAAAACAAATATAACAAGCTATTGGATCGCGCCGGACTTGCCGAAAAGCTTGCTACCGCAGAAGCCAAAGAGCAAGAAGCCCGCGACAGTCACAACGAATCTGTTTTAATCCTGGAAGCAATCAAAGCGTTCAAGGCCGTGGAAGCCGCACTAATGTCTGAGAAGATCGCCGGACTATTCCCGACGCTGACGCTTGAGCTAAAGCAATACAACGCAGACGGAACGGAAAAGCCGTATTTCGAGGTTTACCAAGACGGCAAGCCATTTAGAAAGCTATCGAAAGCGGAGAGCGTAAAAGCGGGCTTGGAGCTTGTAGATGTGCTTGTTAAGCAAAGCGGAATCACAGCGCCTATGTTCTTGGATAACGCCGAAAGCATATTGAAGTACAAAGCGCCAGCCGGACAGCTTATTGAGTGCCGCGTTGCAGATCAACCTTTAACTATTACGGAGGTGGAAGCATGAAAATAATTAAAGGCGAGTGCGGCGATTGCAAGCATGTTGACCTTTACGACATTGGCGAGAAAGCGGAATGCAAGAAGTGCAAAAGCACCGAGAATATGTGGGTTGTTTACCCGTTCGCTAAATTGGATACCGAGGGGGATTTAGAGGATGAATAAACCGGAACAATGGACGTTATGGGCTTGCGGTTGCGGTTCGACTATGAAGTTTAACCACGTCGCAACGGAAGAAGAGTATAACCGCTTCAAGACTTGCTATTGCGGCGAGCTTCTCGAATACAAAAACGATCTAACGGAGGATGAAATTTAATGACAAAACAACTCGTAACATTAACGCCTGAGATTCAAGCGGCTTTTCCAGTGGAAGTGCTGGACGTAATTCGCACATCACTTTGCCCGACAGCAACGGACGCTGAGTTCCTTTTATTCGCTCACAAAGCCGCAGCTTACAAGCTTGACCCATTTAAAAACGAAATCTTTTTTATCAAGTACGGACAACAGGCCCGCATCCAGTTCGCAGCCGAAGCGTACTTAGCGAAAGCGCGGGAGAAGGAAGGCTTCCAACCGCCAGATACGCAAATGGTTTGCGAGAATGACGAGTTCAAAGTTATTCGCAACAAGGAAACGAAAGAGCTTGAAGTTATAACGCATGAAATGGGCTTCCCACGCGGTAAGATTATCGGCGCTTATTCCATTGCATACCGTAACGGCTTCCGGCCTGTTACCGTCGTTATGGATCGTGCGGAGATTGAACACCAGTTCACCGGACAGAATAAAGACAACTGGAACAAATGGACGCATGACATGTTCGGCAAGCACGTAGAAACACGGTCATTGAAAAAACAATACGGTCTTGAATTTGGTGACGATGATATCCCACAGGCGCAACCGCTTGACACTGTTAACCCATACGAACGCAAAGACATAACGCCGGAAGTGGTAGAGACGCAAGCGCCGGAAGCGCCACAGGAACCGGAAGTAATTCTAACGGAAGAGGAAATAGTTCGCGGTCAAATTAACGACGCATTCAAGAAGTTAGGCATAACCGGGAAAGCGGCAAAAACCGCGTACATGGCTGAGAACTGCAAAGTCAAAGCGGACAAGCCGACGCTAACGGAATTGAAAGCTCTGTTGAAAATCATGGAAATGGCTATCGAGGAACAGAACGACGGATTGGGAGAGCTTGAATAGGAGGGGTTTTAATGCAAATCACGCAATTTCATTTGAGGTTTTTGGAGGAAGCAACAGAGGTCTTCCATGAAGATGTACGTCGGGAAACGCACATCAACGAAGACGGCGACCTTATAGCGCTACGGTACGGGTTGGATCGGGATTGTGTTAGGATATTCGCTCTTGATGGGGAAGTTGGATTCTTTGCCCAAATGGTAGGACGTAAATCAAAAACACCGGACATTGAAGCCTATGGACGTTAAGGTTCTAGCGTCCGGCTCTGACGCCAACATGGTCTATGTAGGGAACGGCGAAACTGCCGTTCTCATAGACATCGGTCTTGCAAAGACTAAAGCGGAGAAAATCCTTATTGAGAATGGCATTGATCCGACGAAGATAGACGGTGTGTTTGTCACGCATGAGCATGGGGATCATGTAAAGGGGCTGGCATTCGCAGATAAATACAAGATCCCTGTATACGGCTCTGAGGGCACTTTAAAGGCTCTTGAACGTATGGAGTGGGCAAAGCTTATCCGGGCGGGTTCCGGGCGGGTTATTGACGCTTTACGACCTTCATACATGACAGTAGAAGCTTTTGCCGCACATCATGACGCAGCAGAGCCACTTGGCTACACGATTAGCAACAAGGAGTGCAAGGTTTCTGTTTTGATGGATACCGGGAAAGTTACCACTGATATGATTATGGCTATGTACGATAGTGACGTTTACGTTTTCGAATGTAATCACGACGAGGACATGGTTATGAACGGCCCATATCACGACGCATTGAAACAGCGTGTATTGTGTGACGTTGGGCATCTCTCAAACGATGCCGCCGCCGCAGCGCTTGCCAAACTGATCCGGGGTAAGGGCGAACAGATTTACTTAACGCACATGTCAAGCAACAACAACATGCCAGCATTGGCGCTTGCGACGGTTAAACGGGCATTGAAAGCTAAAGGGTTTATTGCAGGACAACATTATGAAATTGAGGTGGTTTAAATGGGACGTTTATCAAAAGATTTACTTGAGCATATTCGCAAAAACCCGCCTACGTACTGGTTGGGTTCGCGAGGAATCACCCTATTCGAACACATCGACGCAATCGAGCTTGAGCTTAAAGTTGCCAAAGAGGACGAAGAACGCGCCGTCGCCGCGGCGGATCGCTTGACGGAGAACGTCGCGCAGCTTAATACAGAAAAGACGAGACTAGACAAGTATTTGCGTCAAGCGCAAGAGGAACATTTAAAAGCTGAGCAGGACAAAGAAACTATGTTCAAAGAAATATCCACTATGCAGGATGAAGTGTTGAAGCTGCGGGAAGCCGCACGTCAGAATTGGTACCCAGAATGCAAGAAACTTAAGAGAGAAGTGACGGAATGCCGCGCCGAAATCGAACGTTTACGCGCTCTTGTTGATGAAAAAACGAAAGACGAACAACGCATGTTTGAAGAATGCGAGACGTTGCGCGCCGCTTGGCTGGAACTAGAAAAGCAAGTGCCTAAAAAGGTTGTGTTGCCGAAGGAAGTTGCGGACGCAATCGAACGCGGCAGAAATTTTCTTTCATGGGAAGATGGAGCCATTTTGGTCAAGTCAATTCG
>Ga0310906_10000052_pt1 | contig 20367 bp, 19 predicted proteins | sample C48D3metaG_FD_203749 | JGI IMG/M metagenome (GOLD analysis project Ga0310906, IMG submission 203749) | Lab incubated soil microbial communities from West Virginia University Organic Research Farm, Morgantown, WV, United States - C48D3 | ecosystem: Environmental > Terrestrial > Soil >...
AAATTGTATATATGTATATGGGTTAACCATATTCTCAGAAAACTTCAAATTGCTTACTTCTATTACACCCAAACTCAATTTATAGTTTGAACCATCGGCCTGAACTAACCAACCTTCAAATACCTTATCTTGTTTTGGAGTAACGATTAGGTTTGCAGAAACATCCAATGTGTTATTATTAGAATCAATGGTAAGGGTACCTAATTTAAACCGAGTCATTGAAAATATAGTTGCAATCACAATTCCAAATAACGACAGACTTATTTTAGACATTGAAAAGATCAACTGTTCAAACTATAAACAGGCCACATGAAGGAAGGACTCAAATATATTAATCTAGAATTTAAGAAAAAATTCCCACATGAAGTAACAGTCTTGGCGCTCAACCGAGGTTACCATGTAAAATATCAACAATCAAGACAGAAAAAATGATTTTAAATATGTAGTGTAAAATACTTAAATATCTTTTACTTCTTCCTTTAGCTTTTTTTCTCTGTATTCGGTACCAAGGTCAACATTTGGATCTTTTATTTTGTTTCCCATCGCTTTAGCGCCAGCTTTTATCGTATCTCCTGTTTCGTCAAGGCCTTCTTCCACATGATCTGCTGTATCCCTTATATCTTGTTCAACGTCATCCTTTCTGTTAATAGGTTCTTCTGACATTACAACATCCTATATAACAAAGTTTTTATTTATCAATAGAAAAAAGGACTGGCGAGAGTTGTTTTTGCTTGTATGAAATAACAGACCATTTATTCCGATAAACTAATCTTTATTTTTACAGAGTACTCGGTAATATCAATTTCGGCATCTATACCCAAAGTTTGGTCGAGTAATGATTTAAAAAATCCTGATAGAAACTTTGAACCCTTTCCTTCCAATCTATGTCTAATTACAATTACTTTGTACTCACTGGTATTCAATTCATCGTATGTTCCAATATATCCATAAGTACATACTATTTTTTCAATATACTCCAAAACACCATCAAACGTGATATCTTTTTTCCAGAATAGAATAGTATCATTAGGAATGTCCTTGCCCATTTCAAGGCCAAAGTTATATACATCATCGTCATTTAATCGGCACAGTAAAGATTTGAATACTTCACGATTTACAACAAGCATGTCTAATTTTGACTGAAATCTCGTAAATTCAGTATACTGTTTAAGGACCGAGTTTATCATAGCATTTACAGATATACCCATTCGCTCTGCCTCTGAATTTAGAATTTCAGAAAGGGATTTATCAATACGAAAGGATCTGACAGTAGACGATTGGCCACCCACGACATTACTTTGTATTCATATCTTAAAACTGTAACTGCTTGTAACCGTTTGTAATCGAATTACGATAAATGCAATTCGGTATACATAGTCGCCTTATATCCTGCGACACAACATCCCTCAATGTATAATAAGTTAATAGTTAAAAATATAGAAAAATATTCACCAGTACACCAACATGCTGTTATTTATGACTACGAAAAAGGTGAAAAGCTTTGCAAGTCATGTGGTGTCATCGTACAAGATAAGATATATGATGCCGAGTTGGATACTGATTTTCATAAATATAAAAGCGATACTAACACCGTATTGCCTCATTCCATTATTCTTAATGATAAAGGAATGTCAACAGCAATTGCAGATTATGATACAAGTACATCTAAAAGATTTTCAAATAGGAAAGAACATAATAAGATAGAGTTTCTGAATAAAATAGTTAGCTGCTCAAACAAGAAGAGAAATTTGAAAATAGTTATAGATCTTTTGAATCGTATAAAAGATAAATTATCCTTGACATCGTTCTGTATAGAAGAAGCACTATCCTATTACAAGAAGGCATTAGAAAAGGGACTAATTAAAGGAAGATCAATAAAGGAAATGATTGTTTCATGCGTATATCTAGTTTGCAAGAAAACCAACATTCCAAGAACATTGCCAGAAATCTCCCAAATAGTGCAAGCTGATGAAATCTTTGCCGCCAGGTGCTATCGTCTTTTAATGAGAGAGTTAAAAATTACCCATGTACAATTCAAACCAACTATTTTTATAAGAAAGATAGCAGACGAGGCAGAAATTAGCGAGAGGACAGCAAGAGAGTCAATAGATTTGCTTTTGGCCATACAAAATGAGAATGTTTTCTCTGGTAAGAACTCGCTCTCAATCGCAGCAGCCATCCTTTACATAACATGTAGAAAACATAAACAAAAAATATCACAGGCAAAAATCGCTTCGGCAGCTAATATTAACATAATGACTCTAAGAAAAAGACTTTCAGAAGTCAAAAATGTAGTAGTAAATGCATCATTTCTTAATTAATGCTTTTTTTTATAACTTGTAACTTTATTTAAAATTACAACAAATAATATTATATTAGAATCTGATCTTTTGAAGGTAATTTTTTTTGTCTTGCCGACTGATAAATTTTATTCAAACATCCTATAACCATTGATATCGTTTATGACCTATTTTAATACAAATAATAACAAGAATGATTCGTTTAAATAATTTTCATGATATTCATAACAGTAATTGACATTAAAGGAGGACGCAATAAATTTACATCGATTACTTAGAGGGAAAATAGAGATCTCAAGCAGGATATCTTCAGATAATATTTTTGAAAATTCAAAAGAAGAGGGCAAAGGAACATTAAGCTCGATCTATACTCCAGGAGTCGCCTATGTTTCAATTGAAATCCAAAAGAATAAAGAATTGGCATATGAATACACCTCAAAATGGAATAATATAGCAATAGTGTGTGATGGGACGAGAGTCCTAGGACTAGGCGATATCGGCCCAGAAGGAGCATTACCCGTAATGGAAGGAAAAGCAGTCTTATTTAAAACCCTTGGTAATGTAAATGCATTTCCCCTTTGCATATCTATCAAAGATAAGGAGGAAATTATCAAATTTGTCAAAGCTATTGAACCTTCATTTGGTGCCATAAATATAGAGGATATCGAATCTCCCAAGGTTTTAGAAATAGTAGAAAGACTTCAAAAGGAAATGTCAATTCCAATTTTTCATGATGATAGGCATGGTACAGCTGTCATCACGTTTGCTGCTTTAATAAATGCATTACGAATAGTACGAAAGAACTCAAAGAATGTTAAAGTGGTGATTGCTGGTGCAGGATCTGCAGGGTATGGCATCTTTAAGATTTTGTCTAGGGCAGGCTTCGAAGAGGTAATAGTAATAGATAAGGAAGGAGCCATTTACGACGGAAGAGATAACAGAGAAAATAATGAAAAATTAAGCAATCTCGAATTAAACAAACGAAGCGATTCAAAGCACGATAGTAGTGTTATCTTGAATTCCTTTAAGAGAGAAATAGCCTTAAACTCCAACCCAAACAAAATAAAAGGTAATCTAGAAACAGTAATCAAAGAATCAGATATCTTTATTGGAACATCAGGGATCGGAAATCTCATGAATTCACAAATGGTAGCATCGATGAAAAAAGATCCAATTATTTTTGCATTGAGCAATCCTACACCAGAAATTTTACCCGATGATGCAAAGAATGCAGGTGCTAGAATTATTGCCACAGGTAGATCGGATTTTCCAAATCAAATTAATAACGCGGTAGTTTTCCCATCAATATTTAGAGCACTACTAGATTTAAGAGTAAAAAATTTAGATGAAGATATATTGATTTCTATTTCAAAGTCTATAGCAGACCTAGTTGACATTAAGCATTTGAATGAAGAATTCATCATACCTAAAATAAACGATCCGAGGATACTACCAGTAGTTACTAATTCCCTAAAGGAATATATCATGAATCAAAATCCAAGTTGATCTGAATACAATTCAAAAATAAGATCATGATGTATCAGGCAACGGCATACTTAGAACCATCAAATAAGGTCAAATTTATCAAACAGGTATTTTACCTGTCTAAAGGAAAATATCAAATATAATTATCAAGTTTCTTTAAATATGGAAACATCCAAGAATCATGATTTTAATCTCAATGAGAATGCAGCAGACCATATGATGAGCATATTATAAGAAAGAAGAAGAAACAAAGTATATCAATAATATAGAAAAAGACGAATAAGTAAGTATAACTTCTATTTTATCAAAACTTAGATCCTAGTGGTAACAAAAATAAAAATTTGGTAATCTTATTAAGAGTTTAGCATATCATAGCTAATCATAGTAGGGAACAGGGGTTATGAAAAGAGACGACATTGACAACTCTCAATACGAAAGCACAGATAAGAAAAATAGTAATCCCAACGGTTTGGATTTATATAAAGATAAAATAGTTATCTTGATCACCGGTGCGAGCGGGTTTATTGGAAGTAGACTATTGAACGAATTAATTGAAAATAAAGAACATAAAAACTTTAGTTATTCTATACGAGGTTTATCTAGACATAAAATCCAATTTGACATTGAAAAATTAAGGGATTCGAAGGTTCCAGTTGAAATTATTGAAGGTGATTTAAGTAATTATAATGATTGCATAAGGGCATTATCAGGTGTTGATATAGCCTATTACCTTGTTCATTCAATGGAAGGGTCATCTAGAAATTGGAAAAAATTCTCAGAAAGAGAAAAAATTACTGCTGAAAATTTTAAGAACGCAGCAAATCAATGTAGTGTAAAAAGGATCATCTATCTAGGCGGATTAATCTACGGCAAAGACGATGAATTATCTCAACATATGAAAAGTAGAAAACAAGTAGGAGACATATTAAAAAGATCAAAATCCCAGGTAACAATTTTCCGTGCAGCAGTAATTTTAGGTAGTGGCGGAGGATCATTTGAAATGTTAAGGTATTTGGTGGAAAGATTGCCGTTAATGGTATGTCCTAAATGGGTATTGACAAAGTGTCAACCAATATTCGTAGGCGATGTAATAACATATCTTTCTAAATCTACAGAGATAAAAGAAACAGAAGGAAGGACCTTCGACATAGGAGGTCCAGACATACTTTCCTATTTAGACATGATGAAGATCTACGCCAAAATTCTTAACAAATCTTTCAAGATACTAATAATCCCTTTTTTGACTCCAAGGTTGTCCTCATATTGGGTAGATTTAGTAACACCTATAAAAGCATCATTAGCTAGACCTTTAATTGACAGTCTAAAGCACGAATCAACAGTAAGAGACGATTCAATTCTCAAAATTATTCCAACTGAATTGAAATCGTTTAAGGAATCATTAGAATTCTGTATGAAGGAAGAGAAAAAATACAAGAAAAAGGGTACAAGAAATTTGAAGAAAGAAAGAACATCTCTGTCAATAAATTATAAGATTCTGCTAATTTCTTTATTATTACTACTAGTTATAGGAACTACCTACTATTTTCTGGATGATAGAAAGACCTTCTTGGAACCATTTTGGTTATCTATAGCGATCGTTTGGTATATACTAATTTTAACAGCCATTTACTTTGTACGCTTCGGGGCCAGGCTTGGTGCCTTGATTGCTGGAATACTTGCCTGGGTAACACTATTCTTCTGGATCTTGGATAATGCATATGTTGTATTTGGATATCCAATAATAGCACAAAAACCAGGAGCAGATGAAACATGGAGAGACATGATTGGCATGATAATTGCAGCCTTTACTATTTTATCAGCACACAATATCTTTCACAAGATTAGACTACATAGCTAATTTTCTTTTCCTCAAACGCCGGAGCCATACTGAGACTCAAGAATAAAAGATATCATCGTTTATCCTGAATCGTCATCTCAATAATATTCATCCTTGAGGATATGAGTTAGCACTAGCTGCACTATTTAGCACTATGTTAATATCTTTGTAACAACATTTAAGAGTATGGTTTTCATACGAGTAAAAAAAGTAAAGGGTTTAGAGTATTATTACCTGGTGAAGAGCCAATGGGATTCGAAAAGAAAGATATCTATGCAACATACAATAAAATATTTGGGAAAGGCTGCTGATGTAACAATTGACAGTATTCCTCCAGAATATAAGAATGATCCCAAAATCTTATCCTTGTTAACATCAGTTTCTCAAGAACATGAAAACAAAGTGGTCGTTACAGCAGCATTGAAAAAAATGGTTTTTGATGCATTAAAGAATGGGGACATCGAAAAGATGGTAGATGTTGCAGGAAAATACAAAGAACAGACAAGCTTGGCTGAATTTTATGATGACATTCTGAGACCAGTTCTATATGAGGTGGGATATCTCTGGCAAGAAAATAAATTAGATATTGGAATGGAGCACGTCTGCAGCAACACTGCAAACAAAACAATACACAAGATCACTGGTTCAATCAAATCTAACGAAAGAATGGAGAATATCATAATATGTACTCCTGATGGAGAACTCCACAACATAGCCTGCAATATTATAGAATCATTACTATTTGAAAAAGGGTTTCGAGTTATTAACGTATCACCTTCAATTCCCACTGATTCAATGATTAACTATATAGATGAAACTAAACCAGTTATGATACTCATTTCAGTAACTCTTAAAGATAACATAGGTTCGACAGTAAGACTCATAAAAAAGATCAGTACAATATTTAGTATTCCAATTTTGGTTGGAGGATTAGCCATAAATCATAGTAGTGATATTGTAAGAAAAAATATAGAAGCTACTAGTCCCTGCGTTAGAATAATTGTAAACTCTCCTTTAAGTGCAATCGTGAAAACTGTTAAGGGCATAGCCAAGGATAACACCACAAGAAATTTCAAGAATCTTGAACCGGAGTTGATAGTTTAATTAAAAGGGCCTTCCTTCAGTAAGACGCTGATGGGATAATAAAATGAAAAGCAGGTCAAACGGACGAAAGATTAACTAATAAACATTTCTTATGTATAGAGGCCGATTAAATAATAATCACCTACATAAATTATAAAAAACGTCTTTAAGTAAATACGTGGATTAGTACTACAGATATTGGCATTTCAACGTATTTTTCTTATTGCTCGTAAATAACAATTTACAAACAAAAACAAATGAAAAACTAGAAATTGTCACCAAAATTTTTCATATTGGAATCTACCTGGTCTTGAGGATTTCCAGTCCCTTTCTGTTTATGTTCACTCTTATGAACCCTGGCATCCATTGCTTTTTCATGTTCTTCCCGTACATGATGTAATCTATCTTTTTCGTGAATGAATTCTTTTCCACATTTATGGCATTTTAAGATTAACTTATGATGAACTGTTTTATAATGATTCATCAAATCTTCCTCAGAACTAAACTTTTCTCCATCAACTTCGCAAGAATATTTTTTATGAAAGAAATCCACACATCTTCTAGTCATAAGATATTATTAAGTTCTTTTGTTATGTATTAGTAAAAACATAGTGACAATAAGAAAAAATCATCATCAATGATATTTCAAATTATGAGATTGAATATCTTTTATAATAATGGATTAGTCAAATCCATGAAATGAGAATAAAAAGCATTTGTATATGAAGCCAAGTATTTATCAGACTAAGAATTCATAATATTCTAAAATATTACATAAATTGATAAAGGATCAGTTTATCAGGTTAGTTATCCATTCATACATAGGGATATTGGCAACAGCTATGAATGACATCCTAGAGTTCACAGAAAGATTAGTATTTAATTCCTTTCCAGAAGTATCGAAAATTAACCCCCCCGCTTCCCTAGCTATTAGATAACATGCGGCCATATCTATTGCCCTTATCTTGTCTCGGATATCAATATATGCATCTATAGAACCACGTGCAAAATAGCATAATTCTAATGCATTTGCGCCTAGGTGTCTAACGTGACTAATTGACGATACCAATTTTGAAATGGATAAAAAATGATCTTCCGAAAGTCCAGAAATATTTAATCCAATTACCATTTCTTTTATTGAAAGTGAAGGTTCCTTCGCAGTTTGGATTTTCTTTTCATTCATGAATGAGCCTGTGGATAGGGAAGCATGGTATAAATCTCCAGATACTAGATTAAATACCACAGCATCAGTAACGGATTTTAAATTAGTATCTGAAGAATAAGCAAGGGAACAGCAGTAAAATGGCAATCCACAGTTAGCGTTGGTTGTACCGTCAACTCCATCCATAACAACCAATCCATTATCTTTGCCTTCTATAAAACCGCATTCCTCTCCCACAATGTTAGGATTAAAGGAATTCTTCTTTAGAATCTCAAAAACAGATTTTTCGGCAAGTAAATCAATTTTCGTGGATACATCACCGCCGGCACCGATTTCAAACTTTTCTTGTCCCTCAATGGTTCCAATCAAATCATGGGTATTTTTATAAACATTAATAGCACATTCTTTTAATATATCTAAGATCGGCACATTGAATCACAATGATCTTATTTTAACAAGCAAATAAAAACTATGAAATCAGGATTCATGGTGTAGACAATAAATCTAGACGATTATATACAAAAATACTAACCTTGATCACGAATTGCAATTACATATTATTTAATCACAGGATTATGAAATATTCTTAACATCGATAACTATATTGTACTATATATATCAAATGAGAATAGAATTGCAAATTTCATTTCCCCGAAACTATCTAGGAGTCCAAACTCTATCAAATGATGAAACTATGAATGATTAGGCCTCATAAGTCATTAGTTTTGTCTGAAAATTATCTTAATTAGAACCTAATGACAAATAATAAAAACTCCAATCTCCTAACTACTGCATAAATGCGCAGGGAGCTGAATAAATTACAGAATGATTTGACGACGACGAATGGGGAACTTCTAGGTGTGGTCATAGGCGTAACTAAACCAGGATACATTACTTTTGAAGGTAAAGAACCTGTAGGCTTGGGAGAATACATCACAATAACTGACGGTTTTCAAAAAAGGATTCTGGGTGTAGTGGAATCATGTTCTATTAAGAGTGATGCACTAGATGAGATTTCCAACTTTGAAGAAGCTCTAGAGAGTAAGGTAGTAGCTGAAATAAACAAAAGAGATAAGAGCTTTAAGGTTAACGTAAAAATTCTCGGTATGCTTGACATGTTAAAAAAATCAAAAGCCATCTTACCTGAAATACCCCCACTACCAGGAACCGAGGTATATAGAGCGAAAAAAGATGATCTAAAAGACATTTTTGATTCTGAAGAAGAATCATGGCTAAAGATAGGTACGCTCTTGAGAAATGCAAATGTGAATGTTAGAGTCAACATCAATAGACTTACAACTAGACACCTAGGGATTTTGGCAATGACAGGTATGGGGAAAAGTAATTTAGTCAGTGTAATTGCAAAATCGATAGCAAAAATTCCGGGCACTATGGTGATCTTTGACTATCACGACGAATATCGTTTTCTACAGGGAGAGAACATAAATTTTGTCCAAGCTCAGATAAACCCAAGATTATTAACATCCGATAAGTTTGGAGAAGTCATAGAGATAAGAGAAAATGCAGACATTCAAAACACAATATTACTAAAGGCGTATGATAACGATGACCTGAAAAAGAAAATAGGGGATGACTTTTGGGAGGAATTAGAGAAAAATGTAAAAGACATAGGTCTTAGGGAGAAGAGATTTGCAAGTTCTGCAGACAGAGTATTAGACAAGATCAAGGAAGCTAGGAGAAGATTTGATAGCATTTTGATTCCAAATGCATCAGATCCTGTTTCTCAAATCAGAGAAGGTTGTATAAATATAATAAATCTGATAGAATTTACTGAGAAACAAGCTAATGTAGCGATAGCGTTTTACCTCGAATCAATACTGTATCAAAGAAAGCTCTCAAAGAGCCAGAGCTTTAAATCAAGTTATCAAAGCACTGACCAAATATTATTTCATAGTCCAGTTATTGTGGTAATTGAAGAAGCCCATGTATTCATGCCAAAAAATGAGAATACTGATACAAAGTATATTGCTTCAAAGGTTGCAAGAGAAGGAAGAAAATTTGGGGTAGGGCTAATAATAGTGTCTCAACGACCACGTACTTTGGATCCAAATGTATTAAGTCAAATGGGCTCCCTAGCAATAATGAAGTTGGTTCAACAAGAAGACCAATCACAAATTGAATCATCTAGTGAATCAATAAACGGTAAGATTATTGAGCAATTACCATCTCTTAACCCCGGAGAAGCGTTGTTAGTAGGTCAGTGGGTAAATTTACCTTCGTTTGTAAGAATTGATGAAATAGTAGAGAGAACAATGGGAAAGGATCCAGAGCCAGTAAACGAGTGGAAAAACATCAAAGAGAAAAAAGAGATGTCAATCGAGGATAGTCGGATGTATATCAGAGAGGATTACATAGAAGAGGAATACATAGAATAAGATGATAAAGAGTTAAATACATAAATTTGTCAGATTCTATCCCCTATCTATAATAATGAACATCGCCATGATTACCAAAACTAGGGAAAGGATAAATCTAAAGCTGTATGATGAAGATCTAAAAAATTTGACTAGCGAGATTTTTGAGGATATATATACATTGAATTTCTTCTTACAAACTATCCCAAAAACTTTTGGTCCAGACAAGACGCTCTTGATTTTTAACGATTTGGAAATAACAAATAGCGTTTTAGACCTGCCTGATAAAGATGCAAATCTAGAAGGTTATAACCACAATGTAAAACTTTTACTGGCCAAAGATGAAAATTCTTATTTCATACAAGAATAGATAACCTTTTTACTCGGCAAAGGATCATAAAGAAAGAAAAAATGCTTATTTCATTTATTTCCTATGTTTCAGGATTATTATACTTGAAACATTTTCTGGCTATTGAAACCTTGCTTATAGAGTGACATATAGGACATTCAGCCCAGTTTTTTCCCCCAGAGTATCTCCAATAATAATTACATTTTTGGTACATACATTGAATCCAAAATGTTTTTTTTGGACCCTTCAACCAGTTTTCTTGCAATGGCTTGCGAGTTCTTCGTGCCTCTCTTGGCAAACGAGATAATTTCATGGTGTTTACGACAACTACCATATTTGCTCATGATCTATTAATCTTTTCTATGCATGTAATCTTACTGTTTTGATATTACGAATACGAATGCTAATGAGGTATATGCATACACGCTACCGAATTTTTTAGACAATACTTACATTGGAACCCTTCTCAGTCATCTTGAATTTATACACTTGTTCAACCTCAGAATTTTCAAATATCTCTTCATCATGAGTAATAATTATCATTTGGGACAACGGACTCATTCCTTTACTAAAGACATCTGAAATAATTTTTACAAATGATCGACGCCTCTCCTCATCCAAATTTGTCGTAGGTTCATCTAAAACTATGAAATCAATTTTTGATGATCCCATCAAGAATGCAATCCCCATCCTAATAGCCAATGATACAGCGACTTTTTCGCCTCCACTCAATGATACAGTATCAATTTCTCCTCGCTTTCCATAACAAAGTACCTTTATTTCTCGCGGTTTTTCAATCAATGTAATTTTTGACAGTCCAACGTTGAAAATGTTAATGTATTCAGAGGCCTTGGTAGAAATCAAGTTTAGTGCCCGTGTCCTTAAACTTGAACTTACGATACCATCTCTGTTAAAGACTATGGAGCGAATATTTTCAAGATCAGAAATAAATTTTGCAGCCGATGATAACTCTGTTATCAATGTTTGAAATTCCGAATTTTCTCTCTGAACGTCTACAATTGTTTTTTCCAATATCGCTTTTTGACTATGTATATTAACGATTTCTGTTGAAAGCTTGTTTTTGGTTAATTTTTTTTGCTGATAAGAATTTAAATCAACCTCTATTACATCTTTCCTCATGTTTTGAATAATATCTATCAGATTTGCAGAATATTCATCTAATTTGTAAGTAGATAGATCGATATTTTTTAATGTATCCAATTGTAGTTTGGATAGGCTATGGTGATCTTTCCTTAGATCCTCTAGTTTATACTCTAAGGTATCGATACTGTCATTAATATCAAAATCATAATTTAATAGAGTACGCTCTGCAGATATTATATTTTTCTCCTTTCTTTTGAATTCCATTTCCTCTTTGTTGAGTTTAGAAATTTCAGAGAGTAGAAGCTGCTTCTCTTTGATCTTTTCGTTGAGTTCAAGATTGATATGAGAAATATCAAACATTTGGTTAAGGGAAATGATTTTAGAGTTACAAACAGGACATTTGCCATCTTTAATTTGGATTTTTTGAGCGCATTCGGTAAATCCTTTTAACTTTCCTATCTCCCCCTCTACTTTGATAACCTTACTGTTCAATTCATCTAATTCGGAACTAACCATCTGAATAGTGATAAAGACTTCATCTTTGTCCGTCAAAAAACCGACGGCATTTTTTATATCCACAATCATTCTTTGTGATTTATCAATTTCTGTTTTCAAAGTATTCGATCGTTCTCTAAAATATCTTAGTAAAGTATGTTCTAGCGATTTGATCTCAGAAAGTTTAGCTATTTTTGGCTCAAGAATTTCGATTTGTTTTTCCAATTCATTCAATGTTTCTGTTTTTTGAGATAATTGTACGAGGACAGTGTTTAATGATTGTTTTGATTGGAAAAATCTAGATTCATTATCTTTGGTTTTCTTAATGAGGATGTTTATTTGATTATCGTCATAACCTTGGGTTTTTTCTCGTAGTATTTTTCTAAAATCTTCTATAACATTATGCATGTTACTAAAAGATTTATCTAATCTATCTAATCCGATCATATTATTTAGTAATTCTTTAAATTCCTTAGGCTGTGAATCTATTATCTTACTAATTTCACCTTGTTGAATAATACCTGCAATTTGCAATTTAGTATAGTTAATCCCCATGATAGACTCCGTTTCATGGATTACTGATTCACCAAGTTGTTTTCGTTCTCCAGAAATGATTGATCTGTAATGGGATTTGTCATTTTGATCCATATTCAAATTATTGATGCTACTTTTAACCTTCTGTTCTAATCTAACTGAAGTCAGTCTGCCTTGGCTATCTATTTGTCTTTTGATCCTATAATTTGTAGAACCTATGGAAAATTCTAAAATTACAAAAGATCCCGTTTCATTATTAACATATCCACCCATTCCTCTTGTTAGCAAATTCTTGTGAGATTTGCGAGTGTGTTCATCGAATAGTGCAAATGTTATAGAATCAATAATACTGGATTTACCGGAACCGTTGTGCCCTACGAAAACTGTGATTCCAGGATGGAATTCAAGAGAAGTATCAGTGTGAGATAAAAAGTTATTTAAAACTATCCTTTTTATCAATTCTAGTTGCCTTTCCCAGCTATTTTTGATTCGTCCAAATTCTGATAAATAGATTTATTATTTTCAAAAAACTTCCAAACATAATTGGCAACTTGATTGTTCTTATCTTTATCAATATTCTTATTGTCGTGGGTGTCATCTTGATTATGAAACATACTGATTAGATCCAATGATAGATGAGTCAAAGGTTCAGAATGAAGAGATTTTAGAATTAGTGAAGACATCTCTTTATCCATGTCAAAATCTCCCGTATTATCGTAAGAAAATCCAGTATCGGGATCTTTGTCTAAAATGCTCCAATTATAGTATAAAAATGGAGCTTCTAATTGCAATAATTGTCTAGATAATATTTTGGGATCTATATCTGCTCCGCTTATTTTTAGATCAATAACAGGTTTTTTTGAATATCGAGTAGATTCTTGTACGATATTACGCAGCTTATCATCTAATTCGGGATATTCTATTTGGCATTCAAACTGATGTCGCCTCTTTTCTAGCTTTATCCAATGAGTATTGACGTTTGTAGAGACTTCTGAAAGGTCTACAAGTAAAAATCCCTTCTCCACATCTGAGATGGCTTCGTTATGTCCTAGATCAATCGAACCAGGATAAGCCACCAAACCATCGTTTAGAGAAGTAAATCTCTTTTCAATGTGGTCGTGATAATGACCCATAGCATAATAATCAAATCCGATTGGTAAATCATTAGAAAAAATTTCGCCTGCAAATTTGTTAAAATCATATAGGCCCTGATGAAGAACAAGTATCTTTTTTAACCGATGATTTTGAACTTTAGGTTTTTGGATGTCATTTTTCAAGATAGACTCTAATTTTCTAAATGGCCTGATCAATCCGTTATCAATATTTGAACGACGTTCCTTATTGAATCCATAGATTAGTAGATTGTCAATTTGAACCGGTGAATCGGGTCGGAGTCTTCTTGCTAATCCCAAATTATGAAATAGGTATGGTAGAGGTACATCATTGGATCTACTTATATCGTGCTCACCTAATACAAAAAATACGGGTATGGATTTTTCTTTAAGTTTTTTTAATTCTTGGGCAAGCCTAATTATGGCCGCACCATTTGGCTTTGGATTGTGAAATATATCACCGGCCAAAATGATAGCTTTTACGTGCTCACTGATGGATTTTTCAATAGCCTCTCCAAATACTTCGTATAGATCTTCTTCTCGCTCTTGGAGATTGAATTGAGCATAACCCAAATGAATATCTGAAATATGAGATATAAGCAACTATGGTTCAAAAGATCAATGCCATATTTTATTTATTAATTGAAATCTGCATTCGAACTTACCCGCCACCTGCTCCACCTCCCAATGTACCCCATTGAACTTCTTGATAATTATCAATTAACTCATTTAACAAATCATTGATATCCTTATCTTGTTGTTTTGATGAAATATACTCGCTTAACAATGATTGGAGTCTTTTATAAGTAATGTCATCTACTTGCAGGTTTCTCATTTCTATCAAGACTATCTTGAGAATTTAATTATAGATATAGATTTGCACGTATGTTCAAAGAAAGATTTAACAGTAATATAATTTACCTTAAAATCATCAATAATGTCGATTAATTATCCTACTGAGATTTTTTCAAACACGCTGGGCAGAAAATTTCTCTTAAACATACTAAGATTTGATAACGGTTATTTTATTTCAATATCAGAGAATGAATCAAAGCTTGGATCTATCTCTGTATCATTAGCTGTGACAAACAAATCTAACACGGCTAGGGTGATTCAAGACAAAAATGATCAATTATTTATTGATACTCTTTCTACCAGGATTTCCCTGATGAAAAATGGTATCTGCATCATATCAATGTTCACAAAAAATAAATTACATTTAGATGACATGAAAATAATTAATGAAAAGATCCTGTCGGCAATAGAGGAGAAATAAATGATAAAAAAAGAAAAAAACAACCATAACAACAAGGATCGCAAAGGTATTTTGAGAAACAAAAACACTAGAAATCTTGATTCAAAGTCCGACCAAAAGAAAGTTGAAAATATCACCATAAAAGAAGACTCAGAATTAAAACATGAGTATGATTTGAGAAGCTTTTTATCATACCTCGAGAAAAGGGGGGAACTAATAACAATACACAAGAAAGTAAAAAAGAAGTTTGAACTTGCTGCAATAATAAGTAAGTTTGATAAGAAAGAGGCTGTAATGTTTACCAACGTTGATGAATCTAAATTCAAAGTCGTTTCGAATATCTTAGGGACCAGGGAGCGCTTTTTTTATGGGATCGAGTCTTCAGGTCCAATCAACAAAATCGATTTATCTAACTTAGGCAACATAGGACCAGAATATTACCCTAAAGAATTTTCCAATGACGCATCATTCTATAGTAACAGTACTAAAAATCTCTATGATCTTCCTATCGTAAGTCATTTTGAAAAAGATGCTGGTCCATTTATTACTTCATCTACAGTATATGTAAAGGATCAAGAGAATGGAAATCAAAACTCTTCAGTTCATAGAATGTTACTGCTTAATAATAGCCAAATGGCGATAAGAATGGTAGAGGGCAGGCATCTTCATAAATGCTTCGTTTACGCTAAAGAGCATAAAGAAGATTTAAAAATCAATGTTGTAGTTGGAGTGCATCCAGCCCTGAATATTGCAGCGGCATATCAAGCAGCGTATGGAATTGATGAAATTACAATAGCAAATTATCTCTTAAATGGCAATCTGAAGCTTGCAAAGAATAATTATTCTGACTTAATGATACCAAAGCACAGCGAGGTAGTATTAGATGGTAAAATACTTCATGACGAAGTATCTGAAGAATGGATGGTCGAAATGCTGAGGACATATGACTTTAAACGAAAACAGCCAGTTTTTGAAATTAACAAAATTTGGTACAGAGATAATCCCATATATTATGACATTTTACCGGGATACACGGAACACAGATTATTAATGGGATTGCCTATAGAAGCCAAAATTTTTAGTTACGTTAAGAATACTGTTCCCTCCACTAGAACTGTACACTTATCCGATGGAGGGAGTAATTGGTTAACTGCAGTAGTACAAATAAAGAAGAGACTAGAGGGTGAACCAAAAAATGCAATTCTAACTGCATTTGCAGCACATCCCTCTCTTAAGACTGCAATTATAGTTGATGAGGATATTAATCCCTGGAATCCTGTAGAAGTAGATTATGCCGTTTCTACTAGAACCCAAGCTGATAAAGATTTTCTAATAATAACAAATGCAAAGGGTTCAAGTTTAGATCCCTCTAGTGATCAAACCAATTTATTAACTACAAAATTAGGAATAGATGCTACGATTTCTCTTCTTAAAGATAGGGAGAGATTTGAGATTGCTAAAATACCTGGTGCAGATAATATCGATATCAAAAAGTATGTATAAAAAGAAAAAGAAAGTTACATGGTATCAAAGTTCTAAATATGTGTATTCCCGCATAGGAATCTTTGGGCTGAGATTAATTCAAAAGGATTAGAAATACTCGATTTAGCAAGAATGAAAAAGAAGTTTAGATAATTGGCATCATGAGAGCAGACAGAATCACACCATACACTAAATGGCCAGTTAAACTTGTAATGGCTGGACCAAGTCCTAATGGATGTTTAAGTGGATCAATTCCGGTTATGGGTTTGTGAATTGGTAGCAGCGTTAGAACCCATAAAACTAGACCATATAGAATGCCTACGAAAAACAGCATAGTGATTAAAGATGGACTCAAAGTCAATAAAAAATAAAAACCAATTCCCCCCAATCCACCATTTACAAAATGAAGAAAAAGAAGTCCAGGAAAATTGATCTTTGCTCTATCCGTTCTAAAAAATTTGCTATATAACACCTGATTTTCATGCCATTCAAGCACTCCTTCTAGACCCCACTTTCTCCAAAAAGGAAATTCAAAAAAAGTCATCATCAATGTAGAAAATAATCCCGTCAATAAACTCAAAAACATGGAAAAATAATCAAACATGCGATTATAGCCAAGTTATATGGAATATAATGTATCATCGGCCTGCAAATTAGTTAGCATCAGGGAGGAAACAAGGTAAGCAAGTAAACAAGTAGACTCCGATAATTGTAATATTAGGATTGTAAAACGCAGGAATTGAACTATATATCGATGCTCAGATCAAAATATTATGTGATCTTATCTTAATAGACATCAGCAAAAAGAATCCTGTCTTTAACAATCGTTCTAGGTCAGTTTATCTCACTCCACCTCTTATCATCTCACCTCATCTCACCTCACTCCACCTTACCAAAATAAATCATGGAGAAATGTTGGGTATCCCATCGTAATCAAACATAACTATAAAGCCACACACCTTTGTTTGATAAAGAGTCTCCAAATATTACCAGTAATCAGGATATTTACAAAAGAAATAATCAGAATCAGAATTCTGATGCTTTTATGGACTCAAAAACACAAACAATAGGTTGTTATGCGAGTTTTATAGAAGGATCAAAAATACGTATCCTATGAAATCAAGTTTTGACTATAATCAAATATCAACAAAAGTAGAATCAAAATCAATAGCAGAAGGAAAATACTGTATCATATGCGGACAGGTATTAGAGTAATGTAGAAGAATAAATACTAGGAAATTTATAGTTTAGTATGAACCGCCTGATAGTCGAATCCTACACCAACTCGACAATAAACACAATTTTAGATGACATATCTAAAAAGTATCAAATTGATACGTCCAAAGAACAGCTTGATGAGGATATCCCGATTAATGAAATCAAATTCAAATATAGAACTTACTCTGAATGCGTTAAAATGCTCTACAAGAGTGCAGGCGTAGTCAACGCAATTTAGGTTCTAACTTTCATTAGTTTTATATGACCAGTAGTACAAGCTTCTGAACCTTCTTCATGTTCGTGCAAAAGCTGTTTTGCATTTTCCTCAGGTAATTTTTCTGTTGAAATATAACCACATTTTTCACAAATAACAATATAGCTCCAGCCAACCAAATAGATATCATTTTAGTTATCAGCCTTCGATATTTATCTATATGTCCAAATTAACAGATAAGGATCTGCATGCTTATCACACGCATAATTTGACAAAGAATATGCAGATTAAACCAATAGAATTGGGATGAGATTTTGGAAATTTCTACTCAGGTTAGATCGAAATACTAATTACATGTAAGTTTGTTTTGCTTTTAAGTCATGTAGAAAGATATTATGTTGTAAATTTTTTTGCAAGTCAGATTTCTTTTAATTTTTTTATTGACCTTGAATAAATAAATGATCTTTTGATTGAAACAAGCAGATGGACATGATCCACAAAAGACAGTGGTTTCAGTCTAGCTGAGTCTTGGATTAGTAGATCGTAAAATCTTAAATAGAGATTTGATTCTGCTATGTGTAATGAGTTGCAAAGACAGTTTTGCTCGATATCCACTATTTATTACCATAATAATTATGGGAACAGGGATAGTATTGATGTTTCAAAATTCAAATACAATAGAAGCAGGTGCTACAACTTTTATGCAAGATAACTCAAACAGCACCACTTCTTCTACTCCTAGCACAGCTGTGGCCACGACATCTGCTTTGAATAATACATTCTATCATGATTCTGATGGTGAAATTAATAAACTAACATCGGCATTTGGATTACCATTTTATGAACTAACGGATGCCAAAGATACCGGTAAAGAAGTACTAAATATCGATCCACAACAAACCAAGGACTCTTACATTGCTCAGGGCAATATGAAAGGAATAGGCAATGTTACTGAATATGGTACTTATATATCAACTTATTCATCACCTGAAATTAGCAGCACTGGTAAAGGAATGATAGTTCAGAATGATAATGTAGCAACGTTTACTGCTGAGGATACTGGGAAATATGACAACGACGGGAACTTACTATTGAAAGGAACTATGTTTTTCCAATCTGATGATAAGAAAATGGAGAGCATTGACGGAAAGATAGGACTTTATCTTTACTGGAAAGATGCTAACGGTACCGACTGGACAAAAACATGGTTATGGAAATAGAGAATTACTGACAAGATAATGGAGTGTAGGGAAAGGATACAGTCTAAAGACAACAAATACAATTTTTTTACTTTTAGTTAATAGAACAGACCGATTTCTTTTAGATAGCCTCATCAGGGTTTTGGGGATCCAAATATTTATGCTATAAACTATAGGTGCAAAAACTAGGTTCTCGTTTAATAATTTAAATCCCTCTAATAATTTTGATGATGATCAAAGGATCATTATCATCCTTTGAAAAACAAATTCTCAACAATTTGTATTTTATCTTGTTTCATACTATTTTTATCATAACCAAGTAATGTCATCTTAAGAACGATTTGAGAAATCGAGTGGCAGTGTAGTAAAATTAAGGATATGATTTTTTGATGACAGGTGGCAGGGATATTTTATATTTATCCTGATATCAATTGAAATTAAATTTCTAAAGCAGTACTTTTGATCAGGTTTAAAATCATATAAGGTACAAGTACATCACAAAACAGTGCATCCGATTACACGAGAAACGCCCTGGTTATTTATCCCTTTTTATCTAGAGTTCATATGAAAAGTATAGACCTAGCAAGAATAATTCCTCGCAAAAAGACCCTAGAAGCACTAACAATGATAATGTTACTCTCTTTTTCATCTGCGATTGTCTCGGATTTCAACTCCGATAATAGAATAGCCATAGCGAGCCAACAAACTCAAAAAACTAAAGAGTTTACATTGATAGCAGATGAAACAATACTAAATATTTCTCCAAGTAAAAAAATTAATGCATGGACTTATAATGATACCATCCCTGGTCCGACTATTCGTGTTACTGAAGGAGATAAAGTAGTTGTACATTTCATAAATAATCTAAAGTTATCACATACTATTCACTTTCATGGTGGTCATAATGGAACTGTGGATGGAGTTTTTGAAATAGTCCCTCCAAACCAGACATTTACCTATGAATTTATAGCCACTCCAGCCGGTGCATTGATGTATCATTGCCACGTCATGCCAGTGGTTGAACATGTAAGAATGGGACTATACGGAGCATTTATCGTTGATCGCAAAGTCCCTTTGCCTCCAGCAAAAGAATTTTTGCTTGTATTTGGAGACCATGATTCAACCAATACACTCACCTCTGATCCAGAAAGTATGTTTTTTAA
>Ga0310906_10000058_pt1 | contig 19820 bp, 20 predicted proteins | sample C48D3metaG_FD_203749 | JGI IMG/M metagenome (GOLD analysis project Ga0310906, IMG submission 203749) | Lab incubated soil microbial communities from West Virginia University Organic Research Farm, Morgantown, WV, United States - C48D3 | ecosystem: Environmental > Terrestrial > Soil >...
GGATGAAAAAAATAAGGATTCGATAATCGTAGATCCCTCCTGGAACTTGGAAATTATCTTTGAATATTTGAAAAATAATTCACTCAGTAATAGGTATATACTAAACACACATTCACATTTTGATCACATATTTGGTAATGAAAAAGTAAAGAGTACCACAGGTGCAAAGGTGATACAGCATAAGTCATCACCATTAGAGAAAGACATTGAGGTAGATGATGGAGAAATTATTGAATTCGGTGATTCAAAAATCAAAATAATCCACACTCCGGGACACTCTAAGGATAGTATTTGTCTAATAATTGATGACAAAGTCATGCTTACAGGAGATACCGTTTTCGTGGGTAGTTGTGGAAGACTTGATCTACCCGGAGGTAATCCACACGAAATGTTTGACTCAATATATGGTAAACTAGTAAACTTGGATGGAAATTTGACAATCCTGCCCGGTCATCATTATGGTTCAAGTAAAACGTCAACATTACAAAAAGAATTTGAATCTAATTTTGTTTTCAAGTTCAAGAATGAGGGCGAGTTCCTTAAATTCATGAGATCGTAAGGACAGAAACCCCACCCTCTGCCTCATCATCATTTTTATTATCTTCCTCAACAACATCAACAACATCAACTCATAACTCACCTTCCCACTCTCCTCCCTTTCACTCCCACCTTCCCATTCACTCCATTTTGCTCCATTAGCAGCTGCGGCTCTTGTTTCAACTGCCGCTTCTGCAGTGTCCGACCCAACCTTCCTTATGGAATGCAAAAGACAATGCGTGGTTGGAGAACCGTTTAATGGCATAAACAACTACCATTTTGTATTCCTTCTCTTCCTTTAGGCGGGCTTCCAACCAGCAAAGGTTATTATTAATAGACTTTGACAGAATTTTGTTGATTACTGACGTTATCCAAAGTCTCCCTTCTAAAGGAGGCAGTAATGATTTATTGTCTTTTAAATCAAATAGAACTTCTTTTATTTTGGCAATATCCTACACGGAGACATCTACTATTCCCGGGCTAACAGTTGCAGGAGCTAATACAGAACTATTGAAATATACACCCGCTGCTGATGCAGAGTATATTTATTATGGTAAATGTAAATGCATTGATACAATTCCCGCGACACCGGATGGAAAACCAACGCCTGCAATAATTTCAAAAACTGCACTTGATTTATCAAATATCCCAATATCAATAGTTGACTCGGGGTCCAAAATCAAACCCATTTTACCTTATGTTAATATTGATTCAGATTCTGGCAAGAACATTCTTCAAGAGCCGGCTCTAGAAATAGACAATGTAATAAAAAACTATGATATGGGCAAATTGCTTGGGAAGGAATTGACCAAAATAAATGAAACTATAATTATAGGAGAAAGTATTCCGGGTGGTACAACAACCGCTTTGGGTGTCATGCAGGCTCTGGGATTTGATGGATATAACAAGGTCAGCAGTAGCATGCCTGACAACCCTAATGAATTGAAAAACATGGTAGTAGAGAAAGCTCTCCTGAGATCAAAAATGAGATCTGGAGATTGTTCAAACGACCCCTTTAGGGCTATAGCAAATTTTGGCGATCCCCTAATGCCCACAATTGTAGGGTTAGCTGAAGAAATCATTTCCCGTAAGCATAAAATTATCTTAGCAGGAGGAACTCAAATGTGTTGTATTCTAGCTTTATTAAAATCATTAAATGTAAGTTTAAGAGATAACATCTGTATTGGAACAACTTCTTACATAATTAATGATAAAAAATCAGATATTTTGGGATTGATGAATACCATTTCAGATGAAGTACCTATTTTCTACATCGATCTCCTTTTAGAAAATTCAACTAAAAAAGGATTAAGATCTTATTCGGAAGGTTTTGTAAAGGAAGGTGCGGGTGCGGGCGGTACATCCATTGCTGCCTTTCTTAATAATCACAATTTAACCAGAGAACAATTCTTACACAAGTTAGAGGAGAACTACGTCAGAACAATTGAAAAGCCTCGGTTGGTCTATACAAACAAATAGTATGCCAAACTTTTAATTTATTAACAATTCGATAGTTTAAATACAAGAGTTTTAGAATGAGAAAACTATGAATGGAATCGAAAGAATCAAGGGCATCGTATTAATCTTGATAGCAATCTCTTTTTTCGCTGCTTATACTTATACTCTCTTTGCAACGGATTTGGGTATTTTATTACTAAAGTTAACTATTGTTGTGATAGTAGGCGTAATATTCTTTATAGTAGGGTGGATTGGGGTTACACTTACAGTCAATGAAAAAAATACTAATGCAAAGTAAGATTCCCTTGCTAAATAAATCGGTTCATTTGGAAATAAAAAGGTCCGTAACTGTTTGATAGAGTCGTGGAGCTACATCTCTAACTATTTGGGTATGTTCTATTTCAAAATCGTACTTTGAGAAGAGGTTGTGAATATGGGCCTCAGAAGTTGGGACAACCCCAGCTTTGGTATCACTTTTTATATGCGAGAAGAAATGTAAACGCCCTCCAGTGGGTCTTAGGCAATTTATGGAAACATCTACAAACTCATGAGCCCTTTCAGGTAATGGAAGTAGCACTCTATCGATGCGGTTTTTGAAGCTGTTTGAACTTAGTACATACTGAGAATCTCCATGTATTGAAAAGATGCGATCCGTTAATCTGTTTATTCTTGAATTCATAATGCTCAAGATATAAGCATCCAAGTTAGAATCAATATTATAAACCTTGATTTGATGCTTTTTTGCCATTATTACTGAAAATGTTCCGACTCCTGCAAACATATTTACTACTATTTCTCCAGGAGAAACCAAGTTTGAAATTCGGAGTCGTTCGGTGGACAATCTAGGTGAGAAATATGTAGTGGCTACATTAACTAAAAATTTGCAACCATACTCCCGATAGTAAGTAACGTATTTCTCATTTCCAGCAATAACTTCTAGCCCTCGTAGCCTGTATTCACCAGAAACTGAAGACCTCTGTAAAAAAACGGTTTTTAGGTTTTTTATACTTTCAAGTATGACTTCTCCAATGATATTTTTTTTTGTTAATAAAGAATCGGGTATTTTGATGATGGCTATATCGCCTATCATATCAAATGAAGAATAAACTTTTTCGAGGTCTTCTTCTGCCAATACCCCTTTGAGAAGTTTTTTTAAAAATTTACTCATCTAGAATTACAACTAGTAGACCTATTTGTTTTTCAAGTAGTAGTAATTACCATCTGTTTTTTGCTGTCTGTCCAGCCTGCTGCTATCTTTGTTAACTCTAGGTCTACCAGTTGTCTCATCTCTTCTAAATGAAATCGAAAGGGATTGAAGAAAATTGTTCATCCCAATTTCCTTGGTAGTGGGAGACGTGCCGGTCCCATTTATACCAGGGATGCCTTCAAACATAACCAACCTATCCGAAACCAGATCTATTAATTGAATGTCATGGTCTATAATTAGTGCAGACTTGCCATTTGATTTAGTAAATCTTTGTATGAATTTCGCAAATGTTATTCTATCTTCTATATCGAGAAATGCAGAGGGTTCATCTAGCGCGTACACATCAGCCGGCCTTATCAGGGATAGTGATATAGCCACCTTTTGCAATTCACCCCCACTGAGCCCCTTTATGGATTTGTCATACAACTTTTTGATTCCTAGTGGAGAAAAGACATGCTCTTCTACCGTAGTGCCTTCGAATGGCCCACCGTTTGTAGAATAGATTAGCGAACGAACATCGCCATCTATATCTTGGTTGAGATATTGAGGTTTGTAGGATATTCTTACGGTAGTGTCGAGGCTACCTTTATCAATTTTTTCAATGCCAGCCAGCATTCGCATAAAGGTAGTCTTACCCAAGGCATTTGCCCCAACAATTCCAACTACCTCCCCTTCATGAATTTCCCCCTTATCAACAGTCAGAGAGAATTGACCAAGGGTTTTCGTTAGAGCAGTATATTCCACTATAGGTGAAGATGAGAGAACAGTCTCGGTAATACTGGATATATCAAATTTATACGCTTTATCTCTGAACCTAACATTTTCAGTAGGAATATACCCTTCTAAGAAATTATTTATGCCAACTTTAGTGCTTTGAAGTGACGATACGATACCATAGGCACCAGGTTCTCCATAAGTGATGTAGATGTTATCTGATAAGTAATCAAGTAAAGACATATCATGTTCTACAATCATTACAGTTTTACCCTCTTTAGCCAAATTATTAATAACCCGTCCCACAGCCAATCGCTGATAAATATCATTAAAAGAAGAAGGTTCATCAAAAAAGTAATATTCTGCATCCTTGGCAGCAGCAACGGCAACTGCTACCCTTTGTAATTCTCCACCACTTAGGGTAGAAAGGTCCCTATCCAGGGAATATTTTAGACTTAACTCTTCTATCAATAAATCCGAAACCCCCCGCTCATCATATTTTTTCAGTAATTCAGATACTGTACCTTTGAAAACCTTAGGAATTAGATATACAAGCTGAGGTTTTATTGATGTACGTAATGATTTGGATTGAATTTTCTCAAAGTGTTTCCGAAGCTCGATGTTTGATAACTTTGTTAAAATTTCATCCCAACCTAATTCCTTATCATAGTTACCAAAATTAGGTTTTATATTTCCTGAAAGCAGATTTATTATTGTAGACTTTCCCATACCGTTCCTACCCACAATACCTGTTACAGTCCCTTCCTTTGGTATAGGAATTTTATATAACCTAAAGCTATTGACTCCATATTGATGTATTTTGTCTACACCAATTTCCTGAGCCAGATTTACTATTACAATAGCATCAAAAGGACACTTTTTAATACAAATAGTACATCCAGTACACAATTCCTCAGAAATAACAGCCTTCCCATCATCAGGCCTTTGAATAATACATTCCCCACCAGTCTTGTTTACAGGACAATAGATGATGCACTCAAGACCACACTTTCTTGGTTGGCACAATTCCTGGTCTAAAACAGCAACTCTATGAGTCAAATTTCCATGTTTATCCAATTGCTTAGTATAATATTCACAAATCTTTTATATAAATCGTGAATTAGAGTGAGGAAAATAGTCAAAAGGCAGCATCTAAAATATTTTGTTAATCTTGAAAGCAAATATTGTCTTTAACTAGAAGAATTAAACAAACTACCAAAGACCAAAGAGATTATAATATAAGCAGAAATCAATGAATTTCTATCAAAATTGATGCAATAAATTTGCTACATGCAGGTTCTTACAATCATAGTGTGTACACCAGGGTCTTTATCCTCTAGCTGACTATCCACCAATCTTTCACTTAGCAAAACTACAAGCCTTGCATATAATGAAACTATCACGGTTGTAAATAAACAATGTCTTAAATATCTCATAGGTTTCTTACATTGGGAAACATCCTCATACAGATATTGTTGTTTGCAAATCTATAATGAAAATTGTATAATTTGATATGCTAAGTAATGATTGTTATCCCCATTCTTAAAAACTGGGTCAGTAATCACATATGTAATATACCTGATTCATAAATTTATTATGCCACCTAGGTTTTGGAATTCTTGATTCACAGGTAGAAGACATAGGAAGGATTAAATTGATGGAAACATAATAAAAGATAGCCGGCCATAGCGTTAGGGCCCGACCCGGTCCCATTCCGAACCCGGAAGTCAAACCTGATGTCGCTGCTGGATACTGACGTGCGTGAGCCGTTGGGAAACAGCAGTGCTGGCACCTTTAATTTAATCATTTTCACCCAGAGTAAAACAATTACAATAGAAATCATGACAAAAATAGAAATATGTTACTGGTCTTGATTCTCTTCGAGGAATTTTACAATAGTACGAATTCCAAATCCAGTAGAGCCTTTAGGATTATAACTCTTATCTGCAGTTCCATCTTGAGTCCACGCAGTTCCAGCGATATCAAAATGAGCCCATGGAACATCACTTACAAAATGTGACAAAAATGCTGCAGCTGTAATCGTCCCACCAGTTCTGCCCCCAATGTTCTTAATAGTAGCAACATTACTCTTTATTAGATCTGAAAACTCCTCTGATAATGGCAATTGCCAGATCTTCTCACCAGTAATACGGGATAGTGATACTAATTTATTAACCAATTTATCGTCATTCCCTATAATTCCTGCTATGTTTGTTCCAAGGGCAATTATGCATGCACCTGTTAATGTAGCAAAATCAAGAATATATTTTGGAGAATATTTGGCAATACCATAAGCCAGTGCATCAGCCAAGATCAACCTGCCCTCAGCATCCGTGTTCAAAACTTCGACAGTCTTACCATTGTACATTCTAATAATATCCCCTGGTCTGTACGAAGATCCCGAAGGCATATTTTCTACTGCCGGGATAATCGCTACCACATTGATTGGGACGTCCAAATTTCCCAATGCCTTCATTATGCCTAAAACTGTACAACCCCCGCTCTTATCGAATTTCATTTCATCCATCCTGTCGCTGGGTTTGATCGATATACCGCCAGTATCAAACGTTACTGCTTTTCCCACAAGAACTATTGGTTTGCCTTTGGATGCGGTTGAATTATTGTATTCTACTATGATCAACTTAGGTTCATTTTCACTTCCTTTTCCAACCGAGATAATGCCATTCATACCCAAGTCCTTTATTTGATTTTGATTTAATATGTCAACATGAATGTTTTTCATTTTTTCTAGAGTTTTTGCGGAATTCGCTAAAGCATTTGGATCTATCACATTTGGTGGAGAATTTGCTAAGTCTCTGGCATAAAAGACTGCTTCACATATATTTACTATCTTGCCAATTTCAATCTCATTCTTAAGATTAGAATCGTCTGTGGTGATAATGCTCACAGAATAATTTTCATAAAAGGTTGGTGGAGATTTATCTGCTCTATCTTCCTTAAATTTATTAAATTCGTACAATGACAAGACTAAGCCCTCGATTATTGATTCCACATTGGTAGGACTCGAATAGAAATTAGATATTATAACATTGTGAAAATTTAACTCCTTTGCTTTAAGGGAGATTATTCCACCAAGTTGTCTAAATTTATCTTCATTGAGTTTTTTACCATCTCCAATACCTAATAACATGATCTTTATTATCTTATCATCATCATTCATGTAAAGAATTATATTTTTTCCAAATTTTCCTATATTTTCTAAATGTCCCTCATGGATGAATTTGTGAGTATTCAAAGCATCCATCAATTTAGTATTTTTCTTGAGGTAATTTAGATCTTTATTACTTTCATCCAGTCCGATGACAAATAATCCTTCAAAAATATTTACATTATCAACACTCTCTATTGATATTTTTACCATAGATTTATTGAATTCACATTTTATAATTACTTAACTGATTATAAAAAAAAGGCTTTTCCCTTTAAATTTTTATTTTTAACGTTCTAGCTACTCCATTTGATTGAACAACCAATCGAAGGATCAAAATCCTTTTCGATGCTAGATTTCTTTCCATCCAGAATTTTTTGAATATTGTTTTCCATAATGTTGACTGTGGCATTAGAGCTAGGTTCTATGGCGTCATTTATTTTACCATGAAAAGCAAGTTTCTTAGATTCATCAAATAAAAATGGATCTGGGGTACACACTGCTCCAAAATTTTTGGCCACCATTTGGGTTTCATCAATAAGATATGGGAAATTGAGAGAATATTCTCGAGCAAATTTCACCATGTTATCAAATCCCTCTCCATCATAACTTGGGTCGTTACTATTTATTCCAATTATCTGTAGATCAGAGCTATCAAATTTAGCTTGCAATGAAATCAAATCACTTATTCTTGCTTTAACGTAAGGACAATGATTACAAATAAACACTATCAAAAGGGCACGCGAATTAATATCATTTAAAGAGTATTTTTTACTGTCAACCCCTTTTAGTGAGAAATCAGGTGCCTGAGATCCAGCTATCAGTTTTTGTGAAGACTGTGTCTTGACCATTAGATTGTTGGTTATGAAAATAAATAAAAATGTTATCAGATATCAAATTGCCGCAGAGTCACGAATCATGGCTGAATTGGTCTCCCTATTCCTCTATAAAGTTTTTTTTCAAATTCGTCGGGGTTAAGCAAACCTCTACCATCGTAAATGGGAGTTTGACCGATTATGGAGGCATTAAGCTTCAAATATTCTTGATGATTGGTGGCCAAGACTATTAGATCGCGATTGGTAACAGCATAATCCAAATTATTCACTAGTTCTACATTTTTATATTTTGAAATTAGATTGTCTTGTTTTACCAGCGGATCATGAACTATAACGTCCTTAATTTTTAATCTGGTCAATTCTTTTAGGATATCGTAAGTAGGTGAAAGTCTTGTATCAGAAACTCCTCCACGAAAGGCAAGACCTAAAATTGTTACTTTTGATTTCCTCATTACCTTTCTTGGAAGCATTTTTAATGCGTTGGTTAAAGAGTACGTAGGCATATCATTGTTAATTGTTCTGGCTGTTTTAGTAATTCTACAATTTATCTTATTTTTTATCGCAACATCAAGAATGAATTGAGGATAGATTGGGATACATGCACCGCCTACCCCAATCCCTGGATCATGGATATGACAGAAATTCTGTGAGTTGGCTGCCTTCTTGGCTTGCCAAAAATCAATATTTAATCTATCACTTAACCGTGCAAGCTCATTTGCTAGAGCTATATTCACATCCCTGTAGACACCTTCAAATAACTTTTCCGCTTCAGCGGTTTTAATTCCCAAGATTTTTACTAATCCTTTCTTATAGATAAGACCAAACAATTTTTCCGCAAGATCTAGGCTATAATTATCATTGGAAGACACTATTCCAGGATGACCCTCTTCGATGTCAAAAATGGCACGACCTTCGTAAATTCTTTCAGGATTATAAATCACAAAGAAATCCGATGCAGCTCTCATTCCACTTGATTTCTCTAAAATAGGTATCAAAAACTTTTCAGTAGTTCCAGGCGGGATTGATGGGTGTACAGACACGATGTCGTTTCTCTTCAAACCAGTTCCTATCGCCAAGGTCACCTCTTTTACAGCATCCAAATCAGCTTTGTTTTTTCTTATTAAGACAGGAACGCATATCATCTTCAATTTTGAAGTACGGGATGCTTGAATTGGGTCATCATAAACCAAAAATTTGTTATTGTTTAAGCCATTGGTAAAAGTTTCATTAACCATTGGTTCCGGAATATGTGTTAACCCTTTGCGAGCATTTTCTAAGACTTTTGCTGATTTATCAACGCCGATTACAGTCACACCTGACCTCAACCAAGCAGAAGCAATTGGAGCTCCCACATGACCTAAGCCGTAAACTGATACGATGTATTCACCTGATTTGAATTTTCTAATTAGAGTGTCGAAAGGTTCTAAGATTACATCGCCTTGTAAAGGATTATTAGGCTTATCCTTGTTTCCGCCTGATTTCACAATTTGAATATTTTATCATCTTGTTATTATATTTTGACAAATATGCTCATTTTTCCCCTAAGAAACGCTCGAGTCTAAGACAAGTTCTTTTGGAAATTATTACACTAGTAAAAGAAAAATTACTGCTTTTGCCCAATTATATTAGGCAATGTTTTTTCCAAGCTATGCGTTAAATATCGCAGGTTCTGAATGGTTTATCATTTTTATTGTCATAATTATTTTCATATTTCCAAAGAAGATTGGAAGTATTTCTAAAACTATGGGTAAATTTGTAGGCGAATACGAAAAAGCCAAAGGGAAAATTATGGATCAAAAAAATATGTTTGTTTCAGATACTTCAATGACTGACGATGACCACGTTTACAAAGGACCACAGATTCAAGGGCCGATATCATCTGAACGGGAAAAACTAGAAATTATTGCCAAATCATTGAACATAAATTCGGAAGACATGGTAGACGATGATTTAAGAAATTTAATCTCATTGAAATTGAAAGAAACTCGCAATAAAGAACCGAATTGATACTAAATTAAAGCCTCATCATGCCTTGAGCAGACTGAGATGGTTAGACCTACCTACCTACCTAACTTAACCTTATTAGTTCTCATTAGTTCTCATTAGTAGCCATTAACAACTCTGCTTCCATCAGTTGCTGAATTAACTGAACTACCTCCTGTTCTACCTGTTGTCGTGGGAGACTTAATTTTTCTGAGAAATTGTCAGCTAATTGGTTTATGGTTTTATCTCCAGTACAATTTTCCCAAAACTCGATGATATTTTCATTTACCATGAATCCTTGGCCTTTTTCATTGACCAATGCTAATGATCCATCCTCCTGTTTAGTCACTTGGCCGGCCTTCATGGGCATATACTTTTCGTAGTCAATCTTAAATCTCAATGTTGGTTTGCCGAATCCGAGTTTATCCCTAACCGCTGGATTCATTTTTTCAATAGACCATGGAGGATCCCACACTATTTGTACATTAATATCCCCAACACCCTCTATGGTATTAACATATTTTTTTACGTCACTCACTAAAGTATCGTGCAAGGGACACCCACGAGTAGTCATAGTCATTTTAATATCAATATTATTTTTTTCAGAAACATCCACATTATAAATCAAACCAAGATCTACTACATTAACTGGAATTTCTGGATCCATACATTTTCTTAATTCAGAAAAGACCCTGTCCTTAGTTATTTGCTCTGTATGCACTATTCAATGTGTAGTCAACCGCTTTTTAAATTTTTTTGATTGGTCCTTTAAGGTCAGACCTTATTATTTGTCGACTCAAACAGTGGCTTCAGGTTTGATTCAAATGGTGGATATATCACACCCTTCTCCGTGATTATCCCAGCAATCAGCTCTGGAGAGGTTACATCAAAAGCAGGATTAAAAATCCTTACCCCTGTTGGTGCTATTCTTTTTTCGCCTATTCTTACTACTTCATCGACGGAACGCTCTTCAATAACGATATCTTCTTCGTTATTATGCATATCAAAAGTTGACAATGGTGCGGCAACATAAAACGGGATATTATGAGCTTTTGCAAGTAAAGCCACCTGATAAGTACCTATCTTATTAAAAACATGGCCCGATTTTAGTATTCGATCAGCTCCCACCACCACTTTATCAATCATCTTATTTGCCATTAGATAACCAACCGCGGTATCTGGAATTAAACTAACGTCGATACCATCATGTACAAGCTCAAATGCAGTAAGTCTTGATCCTTGCATTACAGGCCGGGTCTCTGTTGCAATAACACTGATCTTTTTCCCTGACTCCATTACTGACCTTATTACACCTAGGGCTGTTCCATATGAAACAGTAGCCAATGCTCCAGCGTTACAATGAGTCATTACTACTTCCCCATCATTGATCAAATCTGAGCCAAATCTCCCCAACAGCTTGTTGGTCGTAACATCATCATGAGACATTTTGATTGCTTGAAGAATTACATGTTTCCTGATATCGTCCACTTCATCGTATTTCTTTGCTTCCTCAAATACTCTGTCTAATCCCCATTTTAGGTTAATCGCAGTGGGTCTGGTTTTGAGCAAAACATCGTAGGCAAGTTCTAACTCTTCCATCATCTTGACCTTATTACTGCAGGTGCTATTGTTAGCACATAGGGCCAGCCCCATAGCAGCAGCAACGCCAATAGCAGGTGCGCCCCGGATTGCCAACTTCTTTATTGCATCAGCGATGTCCAGATGGTTCTTACAGATTATGTACTCTAGCGATTCAGGTAATTTAGTTTGGTCAATCAATTTCACACCATCATTTTCCCAAGCGATTGTAGTAAGATATTTCCCGTCGTTAGGCTTAGCCATAATTGATAAATTACATTTCTATTCATTATTTATTTCTACCAGCATAAAAGATACAATAAATATTTTTATGACAATGCATTCTCTTAATCGCATGATCTTTAAAATATCACCCATACTGCAAAATCCAAGGCGGAAATTAATAGTTTCATCTCAGGAAATTAATTTGAACATCACAGATGATAGTAATAGGAGAGAAAATACAATATTTGTTTTGATGGTTAAAGAATCGAGCGGATCAGCTGGAGGCAGGGGGGGAGGATCCGGTATGCGTAAGATTGACAAGATTTTGGCATTCAAGATGATTGGAAAAATCGATGAACAAATTTATGAAACTCAAGATTCACAAGAGATTGAGGAATTTGATATCCCATACAGTGCAGTAGCAATGGATATAGTTTTGGAATCTGGCGTTCCCTCTGTGGTTCAAGGGGTAATTGATCCGGATATGGTCAATAGATACTTAGAAATTGTAAGAAAAGCAACCCGATCATAAAAAAAATCAAAATAGTCATCTAATGTGTTTAAAGTAAAAATGTTCCTGCTTACAATCTAGAGAACAAAATTCAGACTTGCAACTGAAATCATTTTTTTCATAATTACACTTTATTGGCTCAATATTATTAAATTCTTTATTGCAAAAAGTACAAAAGCTCTCCAATAAAGGTATGCCTAGTTTTGTGAATTTTGAATCACACTTTCGTTTCTCTTTGTACCATAGAATTTGGCAAGATGTTTTTTCAGAAAAAGTCATCACAGTATCAAAAGCTTCATAAAAGCCAGCAGCCATGAATTGCCTGTAATATGTTTTATTTTTTGAATATGATTTAAAAAATGCAATGACCCAGTATTCTTCAGGAGGTTCAACGTCTGATCCTTGGTCCATCACTCATAACATGTGCTTTAAGATTTAATACTCTGCCTATTATTGAATATCTCCAATGCCTTTACAAACCACATAAGCAGCTGCGTACTCTGGAAGACTATTTGTTCCAGTTTTTATGCTAAATTGCTTACCTTTCAACGATATTTTGACATTTAATTTAGATTCTATTTCAACGCTAGAATCTCCGATTAAGCATGCATCCGCAAATGGATTGAATGAATCCAAGTCTTTGCAAAAAGCTTTGATCAACCCACTCTTACTGTTAATGGAGCCGGCGAGTCTGAATATTCGATGAATGTCCATAGTGACATTAGGATCGATTTTTGCAGATAGGTCAAAAATATGAGTACTAATAATGTCACTTATATTGTTACTATTTACATCCTGCATGCGATGGTATTTCTTGACAAACTTATCATCAATCCTATGATTCTGAATGGGTAAATGCATGGATTCAAAAATTCTTTTCCTCCAGCCCTGGTTATATAGAATCTTATTTTGCATCGGAATAAGTACGCCTTCGGTGTTTTTTCTAATACCCAAATTCTCAATCATATAACCTTTGCACATCAAATATTGTGCAAAAGCGTTTCTTTTCTGAGCAGATGCACCATAAAAAATCTTATCGACAACGTGAATGTGATATCCGTTGTTACCCGAAAAGTATACAAATATATATTCTTTATCAATGCCAAAATCATCACAAAGTATCTCTGTTATCTTTTTGACTTCCCCGTTTAAAGATTTGATACACCTGGTGCACGGCATATCGATAATTTGCAATCGACTACTTTTGCAGCCTTCACATGTGGAGACGATGCCTTTAGAAATAAGGTTACAATCCTTACATAAAACTAAGTTATGACTTTGAGCACACTCTAAATGAAGATCCTTTCCATCAATATCAAATATAAGGTCAGACCCATTCCAACCTTTTTGATCGATTTCCGCCTTCGGATTTTGATACCTGGCAGAGGAAATAAAGATGTCGGAAGGAGAAAATTTTATAATATATGCGTACAACTCTTTCTTATCGTTAAAGGATAAATGTCTATGGATTTTTCCGTCAAAAAGTCTAAATCCAAATTCATGTTCATTTATCAACTCACCCACTTCAAGTTGTGAGTAATGATAAAAGTAATATCTCCTAAATATTTCTTCAAGCCAATTCTTGTTCTTATCGTCCGGCTCGGCATTTTGGTATTTGGGTTTATTCTTGTCCTTTTTGATGGAATCATTTGAATCAAAAGATAGCGCATCTGACATTCTAGATTTTCGATTTCTTTCTTACAAGCTGAATAGGATTGCTAATTCCATGACATACTTTTGTCTCATAGCATAAATTTTCTAGTTTGATCTTTTCACAAGAGGGAACATAATATTTTTTAGAACCACCTTTTTTTCCTGCAAGATGTTCCAATTGATATCTTGTAATTTTTTCATCGAAATCGGGTAATCGTTTGAAAAGTTCTAACATCTCCTCCAGAGTCTTATTGGAATAAATTAGAAATGTGCCCAAAAGCAATCTTGCAGGATGTGGCAAATTCTCACCTTTACGGATTTGATCATATATATGCTGAATGCAAGGAGGAGTAACCGCTTTATAAACAGTGGGATTGGGTAACGGGTGCATTTGTTCCCACTGAATTTTGATAGATTTTGAAATCGCCATTATGGTATCTGGGACCTTGTCAATATTCATCTTCTTGATCCTGTCAATTATTAGTAAATAAAGTTCATTTCTGAATAACCTTACTATTTCATTTCCGTCCAAATACACAAATCCATTGTGAATAGTTCTATTAACTAGATTCCATTCTTTCTCCTGGAATGCAATTGGGTGATCCAAATAATCAGATATTCGGATTTTGTAAAAGTTATAAACATTTTCTTCTAACAAGATTTTAGTATTAAATAAATCCTCAAAAATCTTGTAAAGTATCAGTTTGATAGTTTTGTCATCTCGGTTCGATGTATTCAAATCAGAAATAAGATACTTTTCAAATCTCATTGATTCCAATAAAGCAAATTTTTTAGTCACTGCGTCGATTGAAATAGATTTGACAAATAACAATGAGATAAGGAATAAGATAACCTCTTCCTGTACTATCGTTTCATGTGTTTTGCTGTAATTAATTTGATATTCATTCCTTCCAAAAAACAAATATTGCTCTATTTTTTTATTAGCCTTCTCTATGAGATGGAGATAATCTCTATTATTCAGATCCTCGAGTTTAAAATCATATTTAGTGATATACGAAAATGCTTCTTTTAAGAAAGGATATTTAGCCAGATCCTTATTACCAAATTTCACCACCAAATTGTACTTAGTGATATAACACATCAAAATTAAATAAAATTTTCTATGGATTAAACAATTAAATTTAGAACACGTTATCAAAAGATAGGTATATGGAAAAATTACAACTTTCAAACTCTTGCAAGAATTTAAAACACATAGAATGTGATGAATGCATGTGTAATTGTCATCTGCCCGGTACTATGGAAAATCTCGCAAGAAAGATATCAATGCTAGATAAAACAAATCCAGGATTCGGAGAGACTATTTAAAAATATATAGATTCTGACCGATGTGCCTAGGCTAAAATTGCTTGACAATCACAGGCTATAGTCAGGTCAGAAATTCAAAATTAAGTGAAGATCGATTCATCACTACTTGTGTCATTAGAGGTGGTTGAGCTCGCATTAGTGTCGGATGTTGACCAAAATTTGGGATACGTGTTTGGTTTCATAACGATCCTCTTTATTTGGAAGCAAATCCCCTTCTTTTTACTAAGAAATTCATCAAAGTCTAATACAGAAATACCCAGTCCAACGATTTCTCCTTTTAGTGAATAGATACCTACTAAATCGCCCTTTTTTAGATTTTGAGGAATAGACACTATGCCTGGAAGCGCTAACTGTGCGCCATGGCATAGAGCATCAATTGCAGTATCTCTAATAGTTATTGCTGGAATATGAGTCATAGCCATTTCAATTGGAAGTATTATTCTTCGAAGTTTCTCTTCATTGCCAGATTCTTTATGCAACTGAAATGCATCTACCAGATCATGTAGTCTAACAAAGTCGGTTTCATCTACAAAATTGCAAACCTTAGTCCTCCGTAACTCTATCATTGAGGCACCAACTTCAAGAACTTCTCCTATATCATATATCAGCTTACGAATGTATGTTCCAGACTCACATAATGTTCTTAACAATAACAATCGATCAAATTGATCTTCTAATTCCAATTCGTAAATAGTCCTAATACGCGTTTGACGTTTTACAGAAGATCTTTGGGGTGGCTTTTGATAGATAGGACCAGTAAATTCCTTCAATACTTGAACCAGTTTTTCACTGGAAACGTGGCTATGAAGTCTAGCCAGGGCAACATATTCCTTTGGCCCCATGAGTAGTACTGGAACTATTTTTGTTCCTTCATCTAAACCGATAGGTAGTAATCCGGTTGTCCCTGGATCCAAAGTACCGCTATGACCAGCTTTTTCCAATCCAAGTATTTTCTTAACGTATGAAACAATTTCGTGACTTGTAGTGCCTGGTGGTTTATCCAACAAAATCAGACCATAACTTAATAATTGTGCAATAGGTCTATTATTAGGATAGTATCCAAATTTCTCATCGGACGTCCCATCATTTATTTTTACTAGTTTATTTAATTGAGGGAGGTTAAATTCCATGAATTTTCGTTACCTTTAAATTCCATGCTATTCAAGATGAACTTATTACATTCTCTACTATGTTTTTTGAAATAATAATTAAAGATTCTAATGACAATATATCAGTATTCATGGCAAAGTCGAATACATCAAGCTTTTCCCCAAATTCGAACTGATAAAGTTTTTGGTAAATTAACTTATTTTCAACATCGCGTCGTTGTACTATTTTCTTGGCTATATTGATATCTATTTTGTCTCTCATTGACATCCGTTTTGATCTATTATCTACAGAACCCTGCAGCCAAAAATTTATTGTTGCGTCTGAGATCCATGGTAACGTATAACTAGTAATGACGACGTTTCCCTCTTTGACAAGCTCTATCAAACGATCATCCACCTCTCTGTCAAAGTTTGGATTATTGTTACGCTCATTCATAAATCTAGCTGCCTCTTCTGTATCCCACCAATCATGATTGAGTGATGATGAGTAGCCACGTTCATAGGCCATCATCTTTAATATATCTCCACCGTTCCACAGTTTTAGATTAAAATCCTTTGCTAGATTTTCAGCAATCGTAGTCTTTCCTACGGCGGGCCATCCAGAAATTACAATACTCATCCTGCGATCCGCATGGTCTTCACCTTTCTTAATATCCTTAATTTGATTCGATCCCATTTTTAACACTAAAACTAGATTTTGGTCAATAGTGACCTATGTATATATAAAGCTATCAATGATTTTTCTTCTATCATTTGCTTAATATGACCTTACGAATATCATCAGTAGCCTTTTCAATCTCATCTGTATTATTTTGTATAATATAGAAAGGGCAACCGGATATTATCGAACTTGAAGATATCATACTCTCAGATAGTCTTAAATCATCGCTAATACGGTCAATGGAAATCAAGTCTCTCTGTCGGCTATTATCATCAGTCCTTCTTTTATGAATCTCTTCGGATTTTGCTGTGATTAGAATCAAGTGGGACGGATTTATTATGGTTAATAGTTTTAGCGGAATACCCGGATAATAGCCTTGTTCAGTCCTGATAAATAAGTGAGTGTCGATAATTACAACATCATTACCTAGCGAATTAATATAGTTCGCAGTCATTTCTTGTAAAGACCTTTGCTGTTCGATCGATAACTTCCTCAGCTGGTCGCGATTGTTTATCGATAAGAGTTTTGCTTGTTCGAACATAATCTTTCCAAATTCGGCGATTTTTGTGTCGATACCCTCTTGAGAGAGTAAATTAAATACATTTGTTATAACAGTAGATTTTCCTACACCTGGAATACCAACTATCATAACGCGTTTAGTCATATAATTCTATTTAGAAAATAAATCCTTTATTTTTAGCTTTATAATTGACAATACCAGTTTGAATAAAGTGCATTGTATTAAAATTTGAAAATAAATGGTATGATAATGATTTTGATTTGAAATCATTATCATGTGACTCGATTCTCTAAGTGCGTCCTAACAAGGAAGCCAATTTTGGCATATGAACATCGACTTGTTCTCTGACCAACAAGTTATAGTAGTTCACAAGTATATCTACCATCAGTAACAAACCTATTCCAGTTCCGAAAACGTTGAATAAATCTGATACCGAAGCCAATAACCCGATTATTACTCCTCCTATTATTGTCACAGACGGGATATATCTGTTCAGTAGGGATTCCACCGAACTTTCCGACCGTCTAAACCCAGGTACTTGGACATCCGCATCCAATAGGTTCTTTGCCGCTGCCTTCGCAGAGAGTCCACCTAGCTCTACCCAAAGCCGGCCAAAGATGGTAACAATAGTGGTCAAGAACAGTACATATACAACCGCTCTGACGGGATCCGCTACGACAGCCTCAAAGGATCTAGGTGCAGTTATGTAATAGAATAGACCTCCAGTCGGCTTCTGAGATTGTGCATCATATTGCGCTATGTAGTTGAAGGCAGGATTATCGTTGTTGGGATTGTAATTTACCCAGAGCATTTGCCCTATGAAAAGCGCGTTCGCCAACAGCGCAGACGCCAAAATCACAGGGATGTTTGACGTATAAAGCAGTTTGATTGGATACGTCGCTGTAAACCCACGGTACCGCGTCGACACTATTGGTATGTCCACATGTATACCCTGTACGTATACCAATAGCAGCAATATCCCCGCGGTCATCCCAAATCCAAAGAGACTGGGCATATTTGGAACAGGTGCAGGTGGTGACGAACGGAGTACAGCGTCTCCTATATTACCCTCCATTCCGCTTGTGATCATGAAGGGTATCAAGCCACTAGGCTCAGTGCCACCTGGTACCGGTAAGGGATTAAACATACTCCACATTATCCCTTGTGCCACCCCGGCCATGATGAATATACTGATCCCAGAGCCAAGTCCCCATCCCTTCTGAACCAGTTCATCCAAGTACATGACCACGATGGACGCGGCCATCAACTGCGCTATTAATACGGCCAGATGGTAGCCCGATGGAGTGGCACCGCCATATACACTTACACCATACAGTAGTGTTTCTGCAACGATTACAATTATTGTTACTATTTTTGTAGCAGATGTAAAAAGGGATCTATCATTGGGATCCTTGAAGTTTAGTTTTAAAATATCCGAACCTTTCAATAACTGCATTAACAATCCAGCAGTAACAATAGGACCAATACCAAGCTCCAACAAGGTTCTCTGTTGGGCAGCAAAGATTACTCTGGCAAATGCCAATGGATCGGCGGCAGGATCAACATTTACTCCAAATAATGGAACCTGCCCCATTACTAGGTATATAAGCATTGCAATACCCGTCCATATTAGTTTATTAGTTAGAGTAATTTTCTTTTTAGGTTTCTCAACTTGAGGGATAACAGGGGAGATTGTCTTTACGATTGTTCTAAATATACCATCATTCTGTACTGAGCTCATCTAAAATTAGCACCTCTCCTCCAGCTGCTGTGATTTTGTTTTTGGCAGAGTCTGAGATTCTTTTTACCCGAACTGTAAGGGCAGAGTTTATAGCTCCGCCACCTAAGATCTTGTCATACCCTAACTTTTCTAGATCAAGTATGACCTTACCATCTTCACTAGTTTCTGAATATTTTACCAATTCATTCAGGTCTCTAAGATTTATCCATTTTAAAGAATCACTTGGTCTTAATGCATGAAATTGCTCATGCCCAAAGTGATTTGGTTCCTCTTTAATTGTTCTTATGAAGAAGTGTTTGTGCTTTCCAGCGCCTCCAACGCCTCCTCTACTGCCCGAAGCTCTATGTTGACCAATTTGGCCCCATCCGCAGAAGCGACTTCCACGTTGTTTTCTACTTTTTCTTAGTCGAGTAGCCATCAGTTATCACCAATTTTCCCTTAGTGGATAAGCAACTTTGGGTATAAATATTAAAGTTTGCAATTCTTTGCTATCAGACAAACAATTATTATTCATTATCTACATCATCCTCTTTACGATTTCTAACAAATCTTTATTCTCCCCCAATATTCCGTTTTGAGAGTGCAAAAG
>Ga0310906_10000072_pt1 | contig 18614 bp, 31 predicted proteins | sample C48D3metaG_FD_203749 | JGI IMG/M metagenome (GOLD analysis project Ga0310906, IMG submission 203749) | Lab incubated soil microbial communities from West Virginia University Organic Research Farm, Morgantown, WV, United States - C48D3 | ecosystem: Environmental > Terrestrial > Soil >...
GTTGTAGATTCCACCGGAAAGAACGTTGCTGCCAATTTCGCAAATAAAGCCGATGCAGATGCATGGATTGCTTCAAATGGTGGTGGTGGTACTGGAACAGGCGGCACGGGTACCGGTGGTACAGGTACTGGGACCGGAGGAACAGGAACTGGTGGTACGGGCACAGGGACAGGAACAGGTAACACCCAAACACAAACAGGTGGAGGACAACAATTCAATTACCAAAATAATGACAAGTTCTACAGGTTCTCTAACGGTCAGGTAACAACAAACATGTCAGCTGCAGAGATAGCAGCCGCTGAAGCACAGTTGGGTCAGAAATTCCCTGTAGGCACCGGAACAGGAGGTGGTACGGGTACAGGAGGAACAGGAACGGGTACAGGAACAGGAACAAGTGGTAATATCCGAGATACAATATTCCAATCAATGGCACTAGCAGGTGGAGTCTCTCCATACCTACAGGACTTTCTCAAAATCCCAACATCCCCATTCCGTGACTCTGTAAACGGAGCAATAGACACCGCAGCAGATCCACTATTCATGCAGTATTCAGGTGCATGTAGTGATGCAGTAGGGTTACGTGATCCTACATCACCGGTTCCAGGAGGTCCTGGTGCACCAGGTGGTGGAGGTGGAGGCGGTGGCTTTGACTTCGTCCAATTTTGGCGTCAATTGATACAGAAACTAATAAGTGGTATAGGTAATGCGTTCAATTTCAACATCAATAACATAATTGACGGCACCTCGTTTTGGCGCATTACTAACAATCAATTGTTGTCGAATATGAAAAGGTATTAATACCCTTTATTTTAACTATATCACATGGGTCAATTTGTAAACAAAGTCAAAGTCAAAGTAGACTATGACAATGGATTAGACAAGAACTTTATATTCACTATCGTAACCGATGGTACAGAGAAAGACGTAAGTGATACTGTAAACGTTGCATTAAGACAAAAACTAACTGAAGGAGAAATGGAATCACAAAATCTGAGAAGTGTTACAATCAAAAGTGATGATGAGAGAGGTTTCTTTGCATCATTTGCTGGCGATATAACCGGATTGGTTAAAAAACTCTAACCTTATTTTTTATTAATATCTTCTAATTCTTCATCAATCATATTTTGTAGTGTTTGTTCGGGAGTTTCGGTGCCTGCAGCAGCAGATCCAGAGCCTTCAAGCACCGGACCATTATTCTCATTATCCATCTTAGCCATAACTTCTTTAATATTCTCCGAAGGTATAAGCACAATCATAATAACCGTAACTATAGCAAGAATAATAACCACAGAAATGATATTCCATTGAACACTATCATATAGCTCTTGATTCGTATTAAAATAAGTATTCAGTGTATTATACAGTCCATAGTTTATCATAGTAGCGCATCCAATAATCACAAGCATAGTAATAAGGAATTTTCTTTTTCTTTGTACGGTTAGTATCATCTTATTATACTAATATTATAATGTCCCTAACCAGTTAATATAATATATGATAGAGTGGTAATATTCAGCTATACTATGCTTACTGCCGCACCGTCACAGAAACTTAAAGAGATAGCTACCATAAACGTAGATCCTATAGAGGAAGAAGGTATCGGTCTCTCCCAGACATGGGATGTCAAGGATTATGACAGATTAATGGATATAATGTATGATATTCGCAAAGGGAAAAAGGAACTAGTTACCCAGTTGGTCAATGATGCGGTAGATATATTCCATGGTACGGTGCCTGAAAAGGTGTTATCCTCCAGTCCTTTACGCACCGTCCCAAAGACCGTTTCAATAGATCATAATGTTATCACCCATCCAGGCATAGCCCTTACAAACAAGAACATTACCGGTGAGGATATGACAAGATTCCTCTATATAATGTCAGGAACAGGTAATACAGAAATCCCCACCATCCATTCAGACCATGTTGAGGATGAAAACGCCAGAGTCTCCATATTAGACACCGGCTTCTTCTTTGCTGCAGGCACCGCACTATTTCAGGGAGCAGTATTTCCCACAACGATACCTGATGCCGTGGTAAAGACGTTCGGGTCAGCAACGCATAATGATCCAAATGAGTTTGGTTATACTGTTTTTTGGGTTTCGAGGATTTTAGACAGTTCAAAGTTCGTTTCCCATTATCAGAACAAAACGGTTTATTCACATATGCATATAGTAGATCGCAGGAGTAGATTGAGCGAATAACCCAATATCATACAATATCATTTCATCCCTTCCAACACCGTCTCATCTAATTCTTCTTTTGGATCAGGAGGATGTTCCATAAATGGTCCTTTAGGCGGTGAATAATGATATAATGAATAATGGTTTGTTATACTAGTCATTTCAAAATGGAATCTATTATTCTCACATACTTCACAAGTATCACCATCATCCATATTGGTTATCCAAAAACTTATTTCATACATACTATTTTTCTTTGGTAATAATTGTTTGATCTGTAGATTTAATAACCAATGTTTATTGAAATCCATTTTGAAAACCTCTTTTTGACCATCTTTAATAGTCAGAAAAGGAATCTCAAGCATTTGACCACCACAGCAAGCACAGCTGTCACCACGAGGATCTCCTTGGGGCACTATATCCCTTCCATAATCCAACTCATAATTCTCAAATTTCAGATTTACTTTAATATTATTATCTAACATATCTTCATGAAATATAATTATAGGACATCCATTGTTTTCAGGTTTGAATATTCTAATCTCTGTCATTTTTATACGGTGCTCGAAGGAGTAATAAATACTTTGATAAAGACACCATAAGATTATTATATCCTATGGTGCTTCCTCACTATTGCTTAATTATGAGTGGAGAAACTAAGCCAAGAACTATATTTAAAGATATATGTTTGATTTGTAAAGAACTAAAGAGATTAACTACTAAAAAAATTTGTAAGAAATGTGCCATAGAGGTTTCAAATGTTTGTAAAGAAGAAGAAATTGTATGGAATGGAAGAAATAGAGAATACGGATATATTATAGTTTGGGACCATCCTTTTAGGTGGAAAATAGGTTATGTCGCTATTTATAGATTAATTTATGAGAAATATCTTACCAAAATAAATGGAATTAAGACATATATTCATTCTAATTTAGATGTTCATCACCTCGACCATGACCCTAAACATAATTTTATAACCAATTTGGAAATAATTTCTCATATAGAACATAAGGCTTATCATCATAGGAAAGGTAAAAATAAAATACTTAAAAGAAGATGTTTATCATGTAATAGGTCTACATATAAGAATAAAAAAGGTGTTTTTCTTTGGTGTAATTATGAGGATTTAGGTTACCTATGTAACAGTTGTGTTCATAAATTAAGGAGAGGTGCCTTATTTTCCAAACTGTTTTTATAATTACTGATATTAATACTAATAGGTGAATTTATATCGTTAATTTGGCGCCCAAGCTCGTTAGTCTAGACGAGACCTTTAGTGTTCCTGAATTACAGCAACGTACTATAACTCGAATGACCGGTACGGAAATAGCCAGTCACAACATTGCCGGTGAACCACTAAACATTTTGTGCCTAGCAGATGGAAGTGGGTATATTAAAAATCATTTTTACGTCATATCCGATGATGGTATCATAGCAGATGTGTTCGCACCGCACCTTCATACCGATAGTTCTTCAGGTGCTTCCCTATATGAGATAAAACGTGCCAATTATAAAGACCTAATAGAAATGGATTGCTCTGCTAATATGAATGCCAGTGATTTTGTCAAGACTGTTGTAGGCACCGGAACGTTAGTAGATGCAGTTGATGCTACCGCTCATACAAAATATGTCATTGCTACCACTTCAGGTGCTTCTAGTGATGTTGTTAATGGTCAGGCTGGTGGTGGTAGATTATTCTTTGGTAAACCTATAACTTTACAGTTAAAATATGCAGTTTCAAACAACACTACTATTAATTATAGGATGGGAGTAGGACAACCTTTAATGGAAAATACGGTAGGTGTCGGTGCTCAAATGGGATTTGAAGGCTGTACCGGTACAAGTGTCTTTAACCATGCTTTCTCTGCTGATGGTACAACTTGGAGTGTCGGTGCTGACCTGACCAACATGGTTCCAACAGGCTCTATACCTCTGGGTTTAAGAATCGATTACTATCCTTCTTCAAAAATGGTGGTGACAGACGGTGAAGGTGCAAGCGACATCAAAACTACCAACCTACCTCCTGTAGGCACCGCAACACTCGCTGATGCTACGTTTAGATTCGGTGTTAAAACCCTGGCTGCTTCCACACGATGGATAAAAATCTATGCTATGAGGTTACTAGGTAGTAGTTACGATAGTCAGAGTGGCATCAAAGGTTGGGTCTAATAATATCTTAGTATAAATATACCTTCAAGCACCGTATATCTATGGAAATAGAAGAGTGTGAACATATCTGGATAAACCGTAAATTTAAAGGTTGTATAACTTCTTTTACAGATGAAGAACCATTAGTGTTTGAACATAAATTTTGTAGGAAATGTGGTAAAAATGAGTTCGGTTAATTATTCTTTTTATCCGGTGCTCAAAGGAGCCTTACAGCACCGTCACATTACTGAGTTTGACGAACAAAGTATACTATATGCCAAAGAAAACATAGAGGAATACAATCCTACTCAGATATTAAACTTGGACCTTCCGGTATGGCTAATATCCACAATCATGCTGCGGTGCCTGAACAATAATTATATTACTAGAAAGTTTGTTTCCAATTATGGTAAACTATTTGAATCTCATCTAATAAAAGACATCTACAATCAGGAAATAAGAAAAGAGATACTAGACTTTTTTAACATCCATAAAGACCTAGAGTTCTTTAGGCTTGGTCCTAAGATAGAACATATAAAGATCCATATCACAGACTATTTAGAGATCTCTGAGGAAGGTCTGAGCGTTTCCGCACCGCAATTCAAACTGGTCAATCAAACATTATCCAAAGGCTTTGTTTACCTGGAGACTCCAAGATTCCTCTATCTCCTAAGATTAGCCTTGGAACAGCGTTTGATAAAGAAGATAAAGAGCATGAAGGATTATAAGGATAATCAGTTGATTAATCGGTGCGTGAACGAGTTGGCAGAGAAATACCCCAGGTTTGATGGCCTTTCAGCACCGAGCAAAGAAAACATCCCTCCATCCATTAAGGAATTAATTGACAAGGCTTATAGAGATCACCACCTAGCCCATCAAGAGAGAATAAAATTGGGTCTGTTCTTAATGAGAAATAACTTCGATTGGGAATACATTATAGATATTTTCAAACAGTTGAGTGATTTCAGTTTGAAGACAACGACCTATCAACTTAATTCACTCAGAAGATATATTAAATAATTTTTCTTCTCTTTAATCTTTTATAACATATACTACATAAATGACCATTTTTATAATTATACCATTTTCTAATATCAGAGTCAGTTCTATCTTTTTCAGTCATTCCACATTCTAAACAAACCCTACCTGACATATCCTTTCTAGCACTGATAGAACCGTGTTCTTGATGTGTTAAAGGCCTTAAATTCTCTACTCTATTATCATGGGTATTTTTATTGATATGATCTATATCATACCAAGGAAGTAAACAACAATTGTAGTGTTGTTCATAGACCCATCTATGATATGGGTAATAACCATCACTATTAGATTTAGGATGATTTGGTTTGAAAATATATTCATATCCTTTTCTATTTGGTAAAAATCCACCCTTCCATAAATTACTGTTTTCACCTTTTATCCCATGATATCTCTTATATTTCTGTAAATAATCTCCACTTCTTATTGATATATCCTCATTACAACCACATCTGCATTTTCCCATAATGAAAGGTTTAAATTGTTTTATAATTACACTCTGTAATGTCATCCTAACAATGGCCTATATCCTCTACTGGTTTAATAAATCTTTAGGGGTATAGTAAATATATATAATTGGCATCACATTCTATTACTATGAGAAAAATTATCTCTCTATTAGGAATTGTTATCGTACTTAGTATGATAACTGCAACAGGAATAACAGGATCGGTTATATTCGCATCTAGTAACAACAATGATGATATTAATCTTACCGGTGGAAAACTTATAGTAAAAAAAGCTGATGATTTAACTATCAATTTATATGGTCAATCAGGTGAAAAGGGCGAAAAAGGTGACAAGGGAGACCCAGGTCAAAATGGAAATGATGGATTACCAGGAGCTAATGGTCAAGATGGAAAGAATGGTATCAACGGAACTAATGGTGTAGACGGACAAGATGGAGCACCAGGACAGAATGGAACTACACTCTCAGATGAAACAATCGCAGCAATAAACCAACTACAAAACCAATCAGGAGTATTAAATGATGTATACAACTTATATCAAAATGGCTCATTGAGCAGTGTTTTGATATGTTATGCAGCAGATAATGGCACTGATAACTGTTCACCTATCCCTCTCCCAGAGCCACAACCAACACCAGATAATGGTACAAACACTGATGGTGGTAATGGTACAGAACCAGTCATCGTCGGTAATGTTACCGAACCTCAATAATTTTTTTCTAACTAACTAACGCTAAGAAACATTTATCTCTTTTCCGCACCGTTAAATCTTATACATGGCTAGAATTCATTAATTTCTTCTTTTTACCATATATTACACAATAACATCTATGACAGACAAATCCATGTATTCTATTTCCCATCCATATAGGTTGACCGTTACTCTTTCGTTTAGTTGTTTCAGATGTTTTACAGATCTTACAAAATCTACCTGACATATTCTTTTTTGTATGGAGTCTCATATGTTGTGATCTGGTCATACCCATTAAATTCCAAGGCATATTGTTACAATAATCTCTAGAAACAGGAATTATATGATGTACTACTCCCCATGGAAGTAAACAACATTTATGATATTCTTGATAGTTATACACATGTTCTAATATTCTACCTTTTTTATTGGCATTAGGATAATTTTTCATTCCTGTTAGGATCCAATAATTTTTGTATTTGTATCTACCAAATTTATATCTAAAATGATTCATTCCTTTAGAGGCGGTACTCATATCTCTAAATTTATTATTATGGCCTTTTATGAACAATTTTTTTATAAAGTTTTTTCCATATTTATTTAATACTCCACCACATCCACAGGCGCATTCTATAAGGTAGTTTTGGTCATAGCAATTATAACAAAAGTATTTATTCCTAATAGATTTAAGTCTCCTAGTCATCTAAACCAATGACTGGAAGATGGTAGGGTAATAAAACTTTATCATCTTCTTTTTTCATATATAATACATTATGAGCAAAAACAACGCCCAATACAAGAAGGTTAATACCGCAAATTACGGCAATAAGGTCTTAGAGAATATTGGATCCAAGAAACCAGAATTAAGTATTGTCGGAAATGTGATAGGACAAAACAAGGGTTCAACCAAAAAGATCTTTAAATAACTTTTTAACCCTTCTAATCATATTCATTTTATAGTGATATCCAAAGAAACATTCAAAACTTTTTTAATCTATTTTCTAGCAGCAGGATTTGTTATTTTATGTATTAATACTTTTATTATGGTAAATAATCAGGCAACTATACTTGAAAATCAGGGTAAAGGTTTGCCTATTGTGAATGATACTAATCAAAAAATAAATGATATAGATGATAGACTTATTGATCTAGCGCAGAAAGTAGATTGATTTTTTACCTTAAAAAATCTATTAGTTCTCTCTGCACAGTGTTTAGATAAACTCGTATTTTATTTCTCATTTCTCTGCGGTGCTCACAGGCCAACATCCATTCACAGATCTTTATCTCTTCCTCCAACGATTGTTTTCTTGTTACAAATGTTTCCATTGTAACCATCTTTCGAGCACCGCAAATATATGACATTTGAAGAAAATCTAAGTTTAAATATAGAATAGGAATTTTATGGTTCATATGGATGAAGGATACATATTATATGAAGACGCAAAAACACGATTCGATAGTTGTATAGAAGGAATAGATTTCTATTATAATAAGAGGATATTAAAGAGTAAAGACGATCCAAAATATTATTTTGTAATTGACAATTCAACACCAGTACCAAAGGAAGAATTATTACTCGAACAGGTGGCTAAATAATAGAAATGAGTGATCATCGAGAGACTATAAGAGTAGATAGTGGGGATACACCCGAAGGAGATAAACTATGGGATGCCAAACTAAAATATTTCAAAACATTGAATTATGATTATGATAAAGACCAGAAATATGCCTTGCAGCACCGAATAAAATGCGAACATCCAGGTTGTAATTGGATAGCAGAGTCAAGATGTATATCTTGTCTTATGAATAGAAGTGGAGATCATTGGTTCTGTAGACCATTCGTTTATCGGGTAATAAAGGGTCACAAGTTCCCTAGAAACATACGACTTTATTATAATAATACACATTCATTCGAACATGATGATAAATTCCATCCAACTAAATCCTTATGGAAATATACTATTAAAGAGGTAAAAGAATAAAATGGGCGGATATAGATGCAAAGATTGGTGTAGGTTTGAAGAACCTATGGAATATAACACACGGTATGCATATGCTTGGTGTACTGTGTGTCGTGTAAGCTGGTTAGCACCGGTATCTGATATACGATGTTATTGTTGTGGTACCATACTGGCTACAAAGAAGGGAAGTAGTAGTGCAAGACGTAAAAGATCTTTGACTATGGTGAGGTATTGATTAGGAATGGTAGAAAGTAAAATCCCAATTGGAAAATATCGACGTTTAAGAGCTATAGGTGAGGATTTTACTGATAATGTAAAGATAAAACTTAAAGATGGAGTAAAACCCAATATTGGTGATACTATAACATTGGATATGATTGAACCTTACGAGTCTGAGGCGGTGCGGAAAGTAGCTGATTATCTGCGTACACATATTTCTATCTCTCTAAGAGATATTGAAAAATGTTCAAAAGAAATAGTTGCTCTGGTTCATGAGGCTGAGGATGCTGATGAGTGATAGTGAAAATAAAAAATTTATAGGTTATAGTTTCATCAAGAGAAATACCAGAGATGGAATCTTATTAGAAATCTGGCAGGATATGGGTAATAATACTAATAATCCGGCTAATAGTTGGAAACTAATAAGTTCTGAAATACAGAAGGAAAATAATAATTGGTCAAAACCTAAAGAGAAAATAGAAATTGATATTGATAAATATAATCCTATGAGTCATAAACGATATGATGATCTGAGAGAAAAATCAAATAATGGTGATGTTGGTGCTATGCAATTATTGGATGGTATGGCAGAACTATATGAAAGACATAAACAAGAAAATCCTATAGAATATAAACGATCGATTGAAAATGATTTGAATGAAGTGCCGGATTTTATGGAACCCAAACTTAGAATAGATGACCTATTATTACAAAAATCCAAATGGGTTAATTTAAAAGAGGATTTGAAGGATGTTTGAATACTTTGCCGCGGGACTATTGGTAGGACTCAGTATAAGTATTATATATCTGTGGTTTAAACATCTAAGATAGAAGATGCTAACCCACTCACCCTACTTCACCCCTACCCGCAGAGACTACAAGGATGCCCTTGTCAGCACCGAGACTGTTACTCACATTTCTCAAGCAGTTAACTATGGTAAACCTATTGAATTAGATTATTACGTTGTACGGTGCCGGAAGTGTGGAGGTAAGGAAGAATGTTCCACTGCAAATGTCATTGATGGTGAAGAGGTAAATGGAACTATTCAGGAACCGGTAGTATATCTCTGGTCAGCTAAATGTAAAAAATGTTTGAAAGAATGGTTTTTTTAAATTTTATAAGATAGAAAAAAAATTAGGGTGGTGGTCTGTTTCCAATCAGCCTTAGCGCATACAAGATCAATAATATGATCACTATAATAACTAATGCAATCAACAGAACCTGTATTAGGAATGATACTGCCCATACACCAGGTACTACCACAGCTACTATGACTAGTATTACTAGTAATATTACAAGTGTTGTTAACATATGAGATAAGTTAATTAAATTATTATAAAAAAAGTATGGAAGGTATGTAAAAAAATTAAGAAGATGGTGGCTGAGTTACGTCTTCTCCGCCTACTACTCCACTTGGAGTCTTTGATGTTCCTGTCTCGGTGCCTACAACAGAGCTTGTGTTGGATGCACTATTCAATTGTTTTGTAGCCAGCAAGATCTGTGCTTTCTTCTCTACCAATTGTGTCTCTGCTTGAGTGTTGTTTGTTCCGATTATCCAGTTACCACCGATATTCAAACTAAATGCAAGTGTTGCTGCTGCAATAAATGCTGAACCATATGATGCTGCTGGGTCTGCATTAGCCAGTAATTGTGGGTAAATAGCACCGACTACTACCACTGAGATTACCAATGCCCCTGCTCCTGTCTTCAAAAAGTCTTTGTCAAAGAAAAGATCAATACCTTCCTTTCCAAATTTGCGTTTCTCTCTATAATATGGTAGCATTACTCCCAAGAATGTACCGATTATTCCTCCCAATATGAGAAATATCCACACATACTCGTTTGCTCCAGATGGGTTTACTACGTCTGATATGACTGTAGTTACGTTTTCTAAGACCATGATATTGATTTTCGTGATGAAAGATATATATGTTTCACAAAGGTTTATTGAAAATTATACATGAGTAACATTTTTGCTACGAGATTACAGAATTTACCGATTGATATACCAACTTTTATGATTGCGGTGCCCAGATACCATGAGAACTTATTCCAGATTATAAGGGACCATCATGACTGGCTATCCGGATCAGGAGCATCCAGAAAAAGTGATAGAGAGACAATATATCAGAAAAGGATAAACACTCAAGAGGATAGGGAGAAGTTGGAAAAATTAATAGTTGCTTTACGCACCGAGAAATCAGAATTGTTCATAGATAAAGAATACCATCCAAAACCCTATGAGATGAAAATACAGGATTATGTAGCAGAGTTCATTAAAAACAAGTCAGTTAATACCCAGTATACATTCAAGTCATTTTACAGGATTATAGTGTTACCTGACGGTGCTGAGTTTGATACAGAAAATGAATATATCCTAAGCCAAAGACGGGAATATCTCATTATACCACTGTTTATCATCCTTAAAAAGGGCAAAACATATGATCAAATGAAGGTTCTAAGCTATAATGATGATGGAACTTATAATGTTAACAGTGTAAATCCAAAACATTTCTGGCGAGTAGCACCTGAATTAACAGATGAAGAGGAGATAGACAGAAAGAACAAAGAGATTAGAGATAAGGTTATTTCTTCTATGCCTTAGTCTGTTGGTTCAGGCACCGAGACTTTTACCCATTCTCCATTCTCATTTAATGTTATTCTATCTCCAGGACGAATTATTTCTGCTGTACGTCCAGTGGCTAAAATTATATCTGGTGTATTACCATGGATTGTAAGCATATCTCCGGTGATTAAACCATCATCATCATTATTAGGATATACTATAGTTCTTGTAAGCACCCAACTTAGAAGTTCTGGTGACTGTGTTTCGGTGCTCAAGAATATTGATATTGGATCATTTTCTGTAGCTCTTCTGAATCGGTTAATATTAGAATCCCATACCACATCATCACCCATCTCTAATGGTCTTGGTGTTACTTCTGAAGGAAGTATATGTTCATTAATATAATCCTGTGCATCTTCTTGTGTGGTATAACCAGTAGCAATTATACGGTTATTTGGATCAACCACATTCCAAAACATTTCATTTCTATTTCTAGATGTAGTCCAAGTATTAGGATAATTATTGAAATTCCGTGTTGTAGGACCATCACTATGCCTTGGGCCCCACATCCTACGTCCAGAAACTTCATCTTCTAATCCACCAAAATTGAATCTTGGTCCATCATTAAAGTTCTCTGTGAAATTATGTGCAAATATTCCAGCAGCGCCAGTAAAAGCTCGTGATAATTGATCTATATCGGCTTGTGTAGCATTAGGTAGATATAAAATACCTCTATTTATATATTCTTTATAGGTCATTTTTACTACTTTATAGCAGAACTGATCTACGGTGCTTACAGAACTGTTACTACTATCTACCACGTTCTCCGTAAACTCTATCATATCATTCCATTGTGGCTTTAATGATTTTTTTCTTTTTGTAGGGAATATTTTACCTATTTCATTTTGTGCTGTTGATATTTCATATGCATTCATATTAGTAATAACCCTGTTCTCATCACCATCATAGTGATAATAAAATCTTATATCATTTCTAGTAACTTCATAGTCGAAATTATTACCACCTTTGGAAGTATCAACCCTAATCTTATTTCTGGTAAACTGAGTATCAGCAGGGCATTTCAAAACTACTTCCCTTGTCTCAATCAGTTCCCGCACCGTCAATTCAAAATCTTTATTCACCGTACCTTCCAATATATAATCACATTTATTCTGATAAACCCAGTATTCTATCCAGAAATCTAATGTCCTAATAACATCATGTCTATCAAATTTAGGATTAATAGGTTCTTTAATATCTACAAACCTATATCCAAATGCAGTTATAGGATATGATAATAACTTATCCAAAAAGTTCTTTGGTATTTTCTTGTATATTGCAAGTTCATTATTGCGGTGGTCGAAGAAATGATATTTACCTTTTCTACTAGTCTCTGAATATACGATACAGAATGGTTTATTCATTTTTCTTAATTCAAACCCGCTGTTGGACAATATATCTTTCCACAACTACATTCTGCATAGAATATTTGACCTGTAGTTGTACTGGCTATTGTAATCCATTCATCATCTCTTTTTCTTCTAGAAGGATATCTCCTATCACAGTTAAGACAATGGATAGATGTTTTATCATAAGGTAAGAAAAAGTTCTGTGGTCTAATTATATTTCCTAATCCCATTAATCATCATCTATCCTCCACTTAGATTGGTTTTCAATCATATATCGTAACATCCTAGAAAGTTTACCCTCAGGAATTACAGTTTGTGCTATATCTTTATTCCATAGTTTCGGTGCCTGAACGGTCTTTTTATCTTCTCCTGTAATCTTTCGGTGCTGCTTCATCATTTTTTTATGTTTCTCAATTCCATCCTCTTTCTTATGGAGAACATAAACGTTACCACGGTCAGTCATACCCACCTTTGTAATTTTCTGTTTAGGAATATATGGATGTTCATTTGGAAATACTGTAAATCTAAAAGACGTAATACGTCCGCCACTTGGAAACATATGGTATAATTGTAAACTATCCTCTTGACATATGAGTTCTAGATGAGGATATTTTTTAGATAATAGTCTTTTCTGTCTTGTTATTCCAAGTGTCATATCTACAGCTCTAATATATCCATGTGAGAATAGAAATGAATCTGGTGAATTTTTTACCAAGTCTATGGAATAATTAAAATCATCTTCTTGAGTTTGTAGGCGTTTTAACATATATTTATCTACAAACATTGTATTTTTTTTATAGAAATCTATAGTATGTTTTTTATATAGATTAAATCTTTCATACCAAAACGTTAACGCATCGAGCATCATAGACTTACTATATCTAATTTTCTGTAAAATGCTAACAGTATTATACACCTGTTTATAATTAGGTGGTTTTGGGTCTCCTAAGTCAGCAGCAATACCACTAACAGGATTTGAGAATAGTCTAATATATTGTTGTGGAGTTAGTTGTCTAGGAATTAGAATACCACACATTATGGATCACATTTATGATTATCTATATGGTCCCTACAATAAGGATTAACACATTCTTTACAATAAAATTTCTCTTCACCACGGACTAAATCATCACATGATAAACAATATTCAAATGATTCATATCCACCCATTATCCTCTCAGCACCGAAACAAAAAAAATTAAGAACGGAATCTATTCTGATATGTCCTAGAATCGTCTCTCCATTTCTGTTCTTGGGGAGAATCTATCCAAAATCCTATACATTTATCTCCTATAGATACCATTGGATCAAAGCGTGTCGGGTGTGTAATAGTCGATTGTTTCAACTCGTCTATACTATAACCTTGTGAGAGAAATTCTTGGACTAACTCTTGATCCCCATCAAATTTGGTTATAACCTCAGTCGGTATCTCTTCCTGTTTTTGTATGGTTTCACTTTGTTGTATGATTTGTTTTACCATTAATCTCCCATATCCTTACTCGATATTTATACTTAGATATTATTCGGTGCTCACAGGAGTATTATATACTTAGATATTTTTAATTATCGCAAAAACACTTATTATATCCAAATCATATCGAACACTATATGGCAGAATTTAAACAAAAAATAACAATCGACGGAGATGAATATGAACTAGCAGGTAATGTAGACTTTTCTAATCTTACCATAAAAACAACAGAGATAAATGAACCTGATCCAGTAAAACCAACCGAAGGTATCATAAAGGAAGGTGGATGGGGTGCTGACATTATCAATAAAGAAGCTTGGACAGTCGTTAATATGAAGGATAATCCAGCCTTGTTCAAGATTGTCGACGCCGCAGGTAAAAATGTAGCTACAGAATTCACAAAGAAAGAAATAGCAGAAGGTTTTATCACATACTTCAAAACAAATCCCTTCCCTCCTGAAGATACTAATAATCCTCCTCCTCCTTCTCCTCCTAGTCCTTCAGGCACCGGCGATGGTCCATATCCACAAAAATCAGGTTCAAAGACTTTACAAAGTACACAAAGAGGACCAACCACACGTCATTATGCTTCTGGTAAACCAGATGATGAGACTATAGAGAAAAACGTTAAAGATATTCCATATAGGAATTACCAATTCATTATAGAAACAACAATCAAAGAGATGGAGCATGAGGACAACATTTCCTTAAAGTTCGGTGGTCAACACACTTCTGGTAATGGTTGGTGGGATACTGGTGTATCAATTTTGGAAGGACAAACCTGTCTAGGCACCGAACCAAATCATCCAGAAACCCATCTTTGTGTAGTCAAAGGACCAAAGATAGGTTCTATCCAAAATAAGAAAATAAAGATAGCAGGTGTGTTCTTTGAGAAAAATGACCATATTGAGTTGTGGACCAATCTAGAAGGCAAAGGCTGGGTAAAACAGGTAGAAGGTGATCATGTAGGTGATTTGAAACCGGATCATAGTAAAGGTCATGAGTGTCAAGAACGTATTGATGGTTATAAAAAAGGTAGTGTTCCTGAATTACATTTGGCAATAGTACAGGAGATAGAACCAAAAACCTAATATTTTATTGTGTAAGCACCACAAAAACACTTTTAATGGAGTAAATAATATCAACATATATATGGCACAAAATAATGATTCAGCCAAAGCCGTAATGGACACTGAGGTGCTCATAGACGGTAAAAAATATAGATTTCAAGGCAATGTAGACTTTTCTAATTTAACTATAAAAAGGGTAGATGGTGATCAACCGCCTTTACCGGACCCTGAACCTGGTCCAGTAGATCCAAACACCAAACCAACTGAAGGAACAATAAAACCTGGAGGCTGGGGTGCTGACTTAGTAAACAAAGATGCATGGAAAGTCGTTAATATGAGAGATTCTCCAGAACAATTTAAGGTAGTTGACGGTGCTGGAAAGAACGTAGCAACCAATTTTACCAAGAAAGAAACTGCAGAAGGCTTTATCGCTTATTTCAAGACTCATGAATTTCCTCCAAAGGATACTGAACCTGTTCCAGAGCCCGGTCCTACTCCCGAACCAACACCTCCTGGTTCAGGACAAGATAAGTTCGGAACAAAACTGTTAGTATCCACAGGCGCAGAAATTGAATATAAGGTAAAGGATAACTTTAGAGATGATGGAAAGAGATTCGATGTAAAGGTAGGTGACTGGCCGCAATCAGAAGCACAAGGGTATTTCAGATTTACCAAAGACCCGGTGGATGATGAGGTTAGTATAAAATGGAGTGTTGTACCCCATTCAGGTTCGAATCACGTCAGATGTTATGACTCTGGTGTCGAAATCCGCACAGGAAAAGCCCGATTACGTTGGGAAGACCCTCATCCCAATTACAGTAACAGTTTAGGAAGCGGCAAAGGTGAACCGTTACCAGCAGGTAAATGGATCGGTTATAAGGGAACAAAAACAGTATCTGGCGACTCGGTTACTATCAAACTATACCAAGACACAGGAGATAACGAAACAGCACCGTCAAACCAGTGGAAAGAGATATTTTCATACACCGACAATAAATATAAAGAGACCGGTCCTCATCCATACGTTACCCTAAGAATAGACGATCCTGCAAAACAAGGACAGAAGAATTTGGAGGCTCGCTGGATATCAGTGGCTAAGATTTAACCTTCTTTCTCTTTTTATATTCTCGATTATAACAGACATCACAAATATATCCATCCAGATATTTATACCATTTAGGTCTACCATTATTAAATTTATTAGGAGTTTTTGTATTACATAATATACAGAATGTATTAGATCTATCTGGTATTGTATGATGTTTACTAGTATGGTCGCCCTTCAATAACACTTGTAAATTTTCCGGTATATTATCCTTCTTATCACCGTTAATATGATCTATATCATATTCTTTGGTTATATAATAGCCTAAATCTAATTCTTTTAGATATCTATGAAGATATATTCTTCCTCTAGTTCCTGCGTATTTATGATGTCGTCTTGTTATGATTACATATCCTCTAGTTTTATCTTCTGTCATCCCAGTTTTATATCCAACTGCTTCCTTACCAAATTTACCTATATGTTGGTGCTGGTATGCGAATCTCTGGAATATAGGTTTATCTCTCTTTAAAACTGGAATTAATGTCTTACAACCATTCCCATCCTTACCAGGACATTCACATTTTTTATACAATCCTTTGAATAATTTCCTTAAAGGATTAACTTTATATCCTTTCTTAACCATTAAATCAGGTTTGAGAATCCGTATTATATATTAATCTTTTTTCTTACTAAGAAATAAATGTCCAACTGAAATAACAGAACATACTGTTATTATCAACAACATTACTCCTACTGATTGATTTATTATTTCTAATGTTTGTAGACCTAAATTTTCTAACACAAGTACGGTGCTCAAAGGACTTATTTATAATTTGCTTCAGGCACCGCTCCCATAACAAAACAATTTCTGTTTAATCTCTGGTATATCAGCTTCAAAGATACATTTCAAACCGTTCTCTCTATATAATTTACCATAATCATGGATATAACACCAAGTACTGTGTTCCGGTGCTTGAACGGACCAGTCTATATTTAGGATAGTTCCTCCGTTCGGTGCGAGAAGGTTTGTTACTGATTTTATGACTCTTTCTATATCTTCTGTTTTTATATGCATGAAAACTTCTGAAGCTAAGATAAAATCATATAATTTACCTCTCATTATATGATTAAATTCTTCTCCTGATATATCCATATTATATGATGTTAAATTAGCAAGAGTCATTTTTGAGAATTTTGTAACATTGAAATTTTGTGGTCTTACATCAGTAATTTCATATCGTTTTATATCTGGAAACATTTCAAACATAATTTTAGTCATTCGTCCGGTGCCTGCACCCAGTTCCAGCACCGACTCTACTTTCCCTTTATGAATACCATAACCCATAATATATTTAAATCCATGTAGAAATCCTCTGAATATTTGTTCTTGTTTCTTATAATCTGGATGGTTAAAGTCTACGGTATCCCAGAACTTGGCACCTTCCCCTACTCCTGCCTTGGTCCATATATCTTTATAATTCATTATTTCTTTCCGTCACCGCCGAATAAACCCGCAAAAGGCTCATCAGGTAAATTAGAAGTAATAGGTCCTTTTATCTCCCTCATCCTCTGAACTGGATCAGGTGTATCAACCCTCAAACATGCTGCAACTATTTGATTTATTTCATCGGTATGTTTATCTAAAAACTCTGCCATTTTCTGGTTAAGCATTTCATAATCTATTCGGAAATTTAGTGATATTCCTCCTCCGCTCAATGTTTATTCGGTGCTCACACGCTAATTTATACTTAGATATTTTTTATACATCCTCATCTGGTTCTGAAAAGTATTTTGGGTCCGGCCTACTTCCTGAGAAATCAACATTTTCCATATAATTATCCATAAATTGTTTGATCTCACCTGTTGCTCTTTCCATTAGATATCTTCTATCTTTCTCTGTATGGGTGCGGACGTTATTATCCATACTCTTGATCATAAATAATGCTAGAAATCTTGAAAACATAGCAAAAGACATGTACTCTTTGTTTTCTATCATGTATTTATTTATCAATTCAATCATTTTCGGTGAAATTTTAAGATACATATCAGCGATTGCTGAATTGGTTTCTTCATTGGTCCTTTTCTTATATAGAAAATGTTTCTTATAATATTCATCGTTATCATCTATTGATCTAAAAGTCATATAGTATGCGGTGCTCACAGCACCAATATATAGTTAGATATTATTTATTGTTTCTAAGTAGGAGAACAAAAAATACACAGGATGATCATCCCATTACCACCCCATCCCCAAGCCTTTTGATATCTTTTATCTGTTATATCCATGTTACATTGGGGACAGCGCATCAAACTAATATCTAGCAATGGTCTCTAATTTCTTTTTC
>Ga0310906_10000073_pt1 | contig 18551 bp, 16 predicted proteins | sample C48D3metaG_FD_203749 | JGI IMG/M metagenome (GOLD analysis project Ga0310906, IMG submission 203749) | Lab incubated soil microbial communities from West Virginia University Organic Research Farm, Morgantown, WV, United States - C48D3 | ecosystem: Environmental > Terrestrial > Soil >...
ATCCAAGGACGCCAAGAAATGCCACCGCGACGATGGCAAACTCCGAGCGGCTGAAATGCCAGATGTGCTTGAGCCCCTTGATATCGATCAGGCCCATGACCGCCACCAGCACGATTGCCGCTAACACAGGCTGAGGCAGGGTTCGCAGCAGGCCCGACGCGAAGAGGGCGACGACCAGTGTGAACAATGCGGCGATGAGACCGGAGACCGGCGTCTTCGCGCCGGCGCTCTCGTTGACCAGCGACTGCGACATACCACCGCTGACTGGAAAGCCGCGACCGATGCCGGCAAGCAGGTTGGACGTGCCGATCGCCAGTAGTTCCTGGTTGGCGTCGAATCGATAGCCGTGCTTCTTTGCAAACATCCGCCCGATTGCCGATGTCTCGACTGCCGCCAGGATGAAACCGGCGAGCGCGAGCGGGAAGAGATGATTCAAATCGGCACGACTCACAGCCGGCAGACCCAGGGCCGGCAGTCCCTGAGGCACGTCGCCGAGCAGAGATACACCGCGGGCTTCGAGGTTCAGCAGACTCGCCGCGAGCATTCCGCCGACCACCACGAAGAACGCAACCGGGCGGTTCTTCAGCCACAGCTTGCCAGCAATCAGAAATGCCAATGCCGCGACACCGACCAGTAGCGAAGCGCCCTGTGTCTCGCCGAGATGGGTGAGGAAGTACCACGAACGATTCCAGAAATCGCCGTGCGTGCCCTTGAACCCAAAAAGCTTCGGCAGTTGGGTGCTGGCGAGATAGAACGCGAGCCCGGTCTTGAACCCGACCAGGACTGTTTCCGAGAAGAAGCCGATGGCGTTGCCCGCGCGAAACAGCCACGCGACGATGGCGATCGCGGCGAGGAGAACCGCGGCCGCCGCGGCGAGCGCGGCGTTACGTGCCGGATCACCGCCGCTCAGTTCACCGACCGACGCGCCGATCAGGAGCGACAGTGCCGACGTCACGGTGATCACAGTTTGCTTCGAGCTGCAGAACAGCCAGAACACCACTCCGGAGAAAAGACAGGCGTAGAGCCCCGCTTCGGCGGGAAGCCCCGCGAGCGACGCATCGCCGATGCCAGCAGGCAGCAGGTAGGCCGCGAGGGTCAGGCCGGCGACAAGGTCCGGCCGCAGCCACTCGCCCTTATACGAGGGGAGCCATTGTGAGACGGAAAGGACTGGGCGCATCGCCTTTAGCTCCTCGCTTCTTGCTCCTCGCTTCTCGCCTCTTGCACTCGAAATGCTGGCGCGTGATATGCCGCGCCTCTGAATGTCGCCGGGATAGCGATCGCGTTGCCGTCGCGAAGGGCGGTGAAGTGCGGCGACATAATCTCGACGCCCGCAGCGTAGAACTCATCCTGGATTTTGGCGTGAAGCGCCGCGTAGATGTCGATCATGTCGTGGGGCGCGTCGGTGTAGGCGTTGATCTCGTAGGTCACGTAGAAATCATTCAACGCCGTCTGCCAGACAAAAGGTTTCGGCTCTTTGAGAATGCCGGGCGTCGCCACCGCTGCGGCGATCAGGAGATCGTGTATCTGGCGCCACGGCGCGTCGTACCCGATCGTGACGCTGGTGTGCAGAATCAGGCCAAGCGTCTTTGACGCGCGCGTGTAGTTCAGGATCGACGTACCGAGCACGAGACTGTTCGGGATCGTGATGTCCTCGTTCTTGATCGTTCGCACGCGCGTCGCCAGCAGCGACGTTTCGATGATGTCGCCGAACGACTCGCCGACTTTCACCCGGTCGCCCAGCCGGAAGGCGCCGGTGTAGGTGAGGACGATGCCGGCGATCATGTTCGACAGGGCCGAACTCGACGTCAGAGAAAAGAGCACCCCCATGAAGACCGACACGCCGGCGAATGCGGGAGAGTCCGACGCCGGAAGGTATGGGAATGCGACGACCAGGCCGAAGGCGATGAGCAGAATGCGAACAATCTTGTTCGTCGGATCGGCCCACTCTGCCGGGAAATTCGCAAACACGATCCGTTCGTGTTTGATGAGATTGAAGAAGAGACCAACCAGGCGGATGGCGAAGTGGATGATGACCGCGATGACCAGGACGAACAGGAGTTTCGGAAGGTAGCCGAGGAATGCCGATCCGGCCGCGCGAAATGGCGTCACGACATAGCCGACGAGCGTGCGTGAAACCGCGCGGGTCCATGGGAACAACCCGAGCGTGTAGGTCAGGTAGAGGTCGACAAAGAGCAGGATCACGACCGCACGAAGAACCCGCACGATCAGATCGATCGTGTGTGCGATGCGATCGGCCGACAGGATTTCCGCCTGCTGAACACGAAGCGACGTCTGCTGTCGCCATCGCCGATCGATCCCGTTCCGGATCCGACGGGTGATGCGAAACACCGCCCACGCGGCCAGCACCAGCGCCATCGTCGCGCCGCCGCCGTAGATGCCAGATCGCATCAGCGTGCCGGGCGCGTAGCGGAGACGCTCCGACCGAATCGCCGCTTCCAGCTGCTGCGCGTACTCGGTGGCCAGTAATGCGCGCGCCGTCCCGAGGGCCCGCGCATCCTGCTGCGTGACCACCATCAATAGCCGTCCGCCGGCGCGAACCTCCGAGGAGCCCTCGTTCTCGGTGACGGTGACGGTTGGATTCGAAATACTTCGATCCCGGGCGATCGATTTCAACCGCTCACTGATTCGCTCAGCGCGAACCTGTGTCGTGTAGGGGCCCGCCCCCGCCATGATCCAGATGATCGGATCCCCGCCGAGCACGACGGGCGCCGCGACCGTGTCGGCTTCCGGATCTTGTTGTGGAGCTGAGGCTGCCGCGGAGCCCGAAGTCGCCTGTTGCGCGAACGCGGCCGCCGCCGGCTGCAGTGCCAGCGCGAGCAGCGCGGCGAGCAGAATTGTTCGACAGCCGACAGCGGATGTGATCACATTCGACGACGTCGCTTGACCTGGAGTTGAGCGAGTGAACGAGTGAGCGACGCGTTCACCGAGGCGATCTCTTCGTCGGAAATCTTCTCCTGCAGCCGGGCAGCCGCCCGCGCCCGCGCCTCTTCAACCTTTGCCTCATCGATCTGTTCAGCGGCAATCGCCATGTCCGTCACGATCGCGACATGGTCGGCGGCGATGTCGACGAGGCCTTCGCCGACAGCGAAGTTCCGTTCAGTGTTCCCGGTCGTCACGATGATCTCACCCGGCACGATCCGGGTGATCAACCGCTCGTGCTGCGGGTAGACGCCGATCTGCCCTTCGATCGCGGGCAGCGTGACCATCGTCACGTTTTCCGAGAACACCGTCGCCTGGGGCGTCACGATTTCGAGTTTGAGCGTGTCGGCCATGGTCAGGATTTCGTGATTTCTTCGATGCCGCCCTTCATATAGAAGTTTCCTTCCGGCACGCTGTCGTGCTTGCCGTCGAGAATCTCCTTGAAGCCGCGGACCGTGTCCTTGACCGCAACCTGGCGTCCTTCGCGACCAGTGAAGACCTGTGCCGAGCTGAAGGGCTGACTCAGGAAGCGCTGGATCTTGCGGGCGCGGAACACCGTCAGCTTGTCGTCGGGCGACAGTTCGTCCATGCCGAGGATGGCGATGATGTCCTGCAAGTCCTTGAACCGCTGCAACACTTTCTGCACGCGCCGCGCGACCTCGTAGTGCTCTTCACCCACGACCTCGGGGGCGAGCGCGCGTGACGTGGAGGCCAGCGGATCGACCGCTGGATAGATCCCGAGCTCAGCGATCGATCGTTCGAGGACGATGGTCGCATCCAGGTGCGCGAACGTGGTCGCGGGCGCCGGGTCGGTGAGGTCGTCGGCCGGGACGTACACCGCCTGGAACGATGTGATCGAGCCTTTCTTGGTTGAGGTGATCCGTTCCTGAAGCGCACCCATTTCAGCGGCAAGCGTCGGCTGATACCCGACGGCGCTCGCCGTGCGACCGAGCAGCGCCGACACTTCGGAGCCGGCCTGAGAGAACCGGAAAATGTTGTCGATGAACAGCAGCACGTCCTGGTTGCGCTCATCGCGGAAGTACTCCGTGATCGCGAGGCCCGAGAGCGCGACGCGAAGGCGCGCGCCCGGCGGCTCGTTCATCTGGCCGTAGACGAGCGCAATCTTCGACTCGCTGAGATTCTTTTGATTGATGACGCCGGCCTGCGACATCTCGTGATAGAGGTCGTTTCCTTCGCGCGTCCGCTCTCCGACCCCGGCGAACACCGAGACTCCGCCATGGAGCTTGGCGATGTTGTTAATGAGCTCCATGATGACCACCGTCTTCCCGACGCCGGCACCACCGAACGCGCCGACCTTGCCGCCTTTCAGGAACGGACAGATCAGATCGATGACCTTGATTCCCGTCGTCAACACCTCGGGCGATGTCGACTGTTCCTCGAGCGTCGGGGCAGGGCGATGAATCGGATAGTACTTGTCAGCTTTGACCGGCCCGCGTTCGTCGACCGGATTGCCGGTGACATCGAACACGCGCCCCATGACGGCGTCCCCTACCGGCATGGAGATCGGTTGTCCAGTATCCGTGACCGGGAAGCCGCGCTTGAGACCTTCCGTTCCGGCCATCGAAATCGCGCGCACCCAGCGATCCCCGAGATGCTGCTGGACCTCGAGCGTCAGCGACACCGGCTGATCGAGGACCGTGTAGTCCACTTTGAGCGCGCTGTAGATCGCCGGGAGCGAGTCGGGAAACTCGACGTCCACGACCGGTCCGACGACCTGAACGACTTTGCCAGTATTCATGTGGTCACTCCGCCTGTCCGCCAGCGATCTCCAGCAGTTCCTTGGTGATGTTGCCCTGCCGAAGTTTGTTGTATTCGAGCTTCAGGTCCTTGATCAGGTTCTCTGCGCTGTCGGTCGCGTTCTTCATCGACACCATCCGGGCGCTCTGCTCACTCGCCTTCGCATTCAGGAGAACGTAGTAGAGATAGACGTTGAGGTAGGTGTCGATCAGATAGCCGAGCAGCGCTTCGGCGCTGGGTTCGAATGTCGGTTCGGCCTCAGAGGCCAGCGCCTGCTCCGACTCGGCCCCCGGCACCTGCAGTCCCGTGATCTGACCAACCGGGAGGAATTCGACCGTCACGGCTTCCTGGGTCAGTGTGTTGACAAATCTCGTGGCGACGACTTGAACCTGATCGACGTCTCCCTTGACAAACATCTCGCGCGCGAGCGACGCAATCGCGCGTGCTTCGGCAAACGTCGGCGAATCGCCGTACGCGAATTCAGCGGCAAGCTGCCGTCCCGTCCGGGCGACGAACTGGGCAGCCTTGCGTCCGGCGGTGATGAACACCGTCGAGCGTTGGTCGAACTGCGCCGCGACCCGGAAGACGTTGGTGTTGAGCGCGCCGCACAGGCCCTTGTCGGCGGCGATCAGCACGACCGCCCGTTTGCGAACCTGACGCGCGTCGAGCAATGGATGTGTGAAGGCGTGCGCGTGAGCCGTGGCGCTGCGCTGAATGCGATAGAGGAGCCGTGCAAACGGCCGCGAATCGAGCGCGGCTTGCTGCGCCTTGCGCATTTTCGACGCTGCCACCATTTGCATCGCCTTGGTGATCTGCGCAGTGCCGCTAATGGATTTGATCCGGCGCCTGAGATCGCGAGGGCTGTTCATCAGCTATTTCTTCCACGTCTGTTTGAACTGATCCGCCGCCGCCTTCACCTCCGCGGTGAGTTCGGGACTGAGGGCTTTCTGTTCGAGGATCTTTTTCAGCAGGTCATCTTTGCGCGTCGTCAGAAAGTCGGTCCACTGGGCTTGAAATTCCTTGATCCGCTCCACCGGTACGTCGTCGACATATCCGTTCTGCACCGCCCAGATCACCGCAACCTGGATCGCGACGGGGACGGGGTTGTACTGCTGCTGCTTGAAGAGCTCCACGATCCGTTTGCCGCGGTCGATCTTTGCCTGCGTCGTCGCATCGAGTTCCGAGCCGAACTGCGCGAATGCCGCGAGTTCGCGGAACTGCGCCAGATCCCCCTTGAGTTGCCCGGCCACCTGCTTCATGGCTTTGAGCTGCGCCGCCGAACCGACGCGCGAGACCGATATGCCAACCGAGATCGCCGGGCGCACGCCCTGGTAGAAGAGGTCGGTCTCGAGGAAGATCTGTCCGTCGGTGATCGAGATGACGTTGGTCGGGATGTAAGCTGACACGTCGCCCGCCTGCGTTTCGATGATCGGCAACGCGGTCAACGATCCGTTGCCGAACTGCTCACCGACGCGTGCCGCGCGTTCGAGCAGACGGCTGTGCAGATAGAAGACGTCGCCGGGATACGCTTCGCGGCCGGACGGCCGTTTCAGCACCAGCGCGACCTGCCGATAGGCGACAGCGTGCTTCGACAGATCGTCGTAGACGATCAGCGCGTCCATCCCGTTGTCCATGAACCATTCGCCCATCGCCGCGCCAGCAAATGGCGCGAGATACTGGCTCGCCGCGGAATCGGACGCCGGCGAAGACAGGATGATGCTGTAGGGCATCGCGCCTTCCTGTTCGAGCGTCGAAATGATCCGCGCGATCGTCGACTGTTTCTGTCCGATGGCGACGTAGATGCTGTACAGCGGTCGATAAGTCTTGTCTCCCGCCGCTTCCGCCGCCCTGTTGAGACGCGCCTGGCTGATCATTGTGTCGATGCAGATGGTCGTCTTGCCGGTGGAGCGATCGCCGATGATCAGCTCGCGCTGGCCGCGGCCAATCGGAATCATGGCGTCGATCGGCATGATTCCGGTCTGAACCGGTTGACCGATCGGCCGGCGCTTGATGATGCCAGGGGCAACTTTCTCGACCGGATAAGCCGCGCTGCTCTGGATCGGTCCTTTGCCGTCAAGCGGCTCGCCGAGCGTGTTCACCACTCGTCCAAGCAGGCCCTTGCCGACCGGAACCTGCAACAAGCGTCCGGTGCCGCGGACTTCATCCCCTTCCTGAAGCTTCGTGTAGTCGCCGAGGATGATGGCACCGACTTCCGTCTCGTCGAGATTCAACGCGAGCCCCGTGATGCCATGACCGAAGTCCAGCATCTCGTTCAGCATCGCATCGCCGAGGCCTTCAATCTTTGCGACACCGTCGCCGATTTCACGGATGACGCCAATCGTTTGTCTGGCGGCGGCCGCCTTCGCGCCGGCGATTTGCTGTTCGATTTCCTGCAGCAGGTCAACCATGTGATTTCCTCAGAATCGATAGGCGGGGTCTGAAGACCCCGCGCTACACGTGGTGTTGCGCTCCGCTCGTGAACTCAGAGGCGCGACGCCAATGCCATCAACTTCGCGCGGATGCTGCCGTCGTAGACGTCACTTCCAACTCTGATGCGGATGCCGCCGATCAGTTCAGGGTTCTCTCCAAACGCCATCTCGAGCGTCTCGCCGTAAGTCTTCGCGAGGCTGCCCTGAATGCCACGCCGGAGCGTTTCCGCGAGCGGCGTGGCGCTGTCGACCCGCGCCGTATGCCGATCGCGGTCGAGCCGGACCAGCCGCTGAAAGTCGGACAGCACGCGCAACGAACCGCGGTGTCGCGAGCCCGCGAGCGCCCGCGCGACCTGGCGCGTCCGCTCTTCGTTCAACACGCCATTGACGAGGCACAGCCGCAACAGCCCTCGCGCGGTGCGTTTCATTTTCTTGCTGGCTCGCATCGTTTCGCATCTCCGCGATCGCGGGTTCACATCATCACATCGCGAGGTGCGACGCCGTCTCTTCCGCGAGTCGACGATGATCCTCCGCGGTCAAAATCTTTCCAGTCACCGACGCCGTTGTCTGCACGACCAGACGCCCGACCTCGTGTTTCAACTCAGCGAGCATCCGTGCGTGATCGCGCTCCGCCGCTTCTCGCGCGCGTGCGAGGATTTGTTCGGCAGACGCCATCGCCTTCTGAGTCTCCTCAGCCTGCACCCGGGCAGCCGCCGCGCGGGCCTCATCGATCAGGCGTTTGCCTTCGTCGCCCGCTTTGGTCAACACGGTCTGCCGCTCCGATTCGATTCGTGCGAGCTCGGCCTTGATCTTTTCCGCGTTGGCGAGCCCCGCGGCGATCTGTTGACGGCGCGTCTCGAGAATCCGCAGGATCGGTTTGTACGCCAGCGCGTAGAGGACCCCGCACACGATCGCGAAGCTGATGCACTGAGAAATCAGATGCGGCCAGTCAACGCCAAACGTGCGCGCGATCTCTCCGGCCTGTCCGCCGCTTTCCGCCGCGGTCTGCATCGCAAGAACCAGCATGTCGGTCACTCCCTCGCAGCAGTCGTGGTTCGGCGATCCGCTGATCAGCGGACGAGGAACAGGGCGTAAAACACGATCGCTTCGGCGAAGGCGATGGCCAGAATCGACTGGACCATGACCTTGGTCGACGAACCGGGATTTCGGCCGACAGCCGTCGAAGCTCCCATGCCGATCAGGCCGACACCAATCGCCGCGCCCAGAGCTGCCAGGCCCACGTGTAAGCTTCCCGTCATCTTCGTATCCTTTCTCCGGTGGACTGTTCTTCCGGGATCCGGGATCCGTAGTCCGGGATCCGATCCGTATTCATCCGTCGTCCGTGTTTATCCGTGTTCATCCGTGCTCGTATCCGTGTTCATCCGTGGCTCGTATCCGTGTTCATCCGTGTTCATCCGTGGCTCGTATCCGTGTTCATCCGTGGCTCGTATCCGTGTTCATCCGCGTTCATCCGTGTTCATCCGTGGCTCGTATCCGCGTTCATCCGTGTTCATCCGTGGCTCGTGTTCATCCGTGGCCCATCTTTTTCCGTGGTCAATGGCCGTGTGCGACTCCAGGTTGCGGCTCTTCGTGATGGCAGATGAGAAGCGTGAAGACAGCTGTCAGAAGCATGAACACCAAGGCCTGCACCAGGCCGACCAGCAGCTCCATGAAATAGAACGGAATGGGCAGCAGCCAGCCGAGTCCTGGAACCATCCGCGACATCGTTTCGAGCATGTTCTCGCCGGCGTAGATGTTGCCGTACAGCCGGAAGCTCAATGAGATTGGGCGAAAGAGAATCGACACGATCTCGAGCAGTCCGGCGGCGAGAAACACGGCCGTCATCAGGATCTTCATGACTCCGGTCGCATCCCCCTTTATTCCGAAGAGCTCCTTCGCGACACCGCGTACGCCGACTTCCTGGAACGCCCAGACAATCCAGCAGCCGAAAAAGATCAACGCCATCGCCAGCGTCAGATTGAGATCGGCATTCGCACCGCGCAGCAGTGGTTCTTCGATGACGAACCCGTGCGAGCTCTGATGACCCCAGCCAATCGTTCCGACACCCGGAATCAGTCCGAACCAGTTCGCGGCGAGAATGAAGATGAAGATGGAGCCGAAGAACCAGAACGTCTTCTTGACCAGATGCGCGCCGATGATGCTTTCCAGCAGCCCATAGAGGCCCTCGATCAGCCACTCGAGCAGATTCTGAGCGCCCGATGGCACCTGGTTCATGCTCCGCGTCGCCACCCGGGCGAACACAATCAAGCCGAGTGCGACCAACCAGGTAACCACCATCGAATTGGTAATCGGAAACCCGAACGGACGCGCGATTTCGACCGCCTTCTGCGACAGCGTGTGTTCCGCCGGCTCCTCGGTGGCAGCCGCACCACCGACGGCATGCGTGTCCTGCAGAACCGCGGCAGGATCCGAAGTACTTCGCGAGGCAGCGGCCGCTGGCCCAGCCAGGGCCAAGGCAACGGTGGCCAGTGTCGCGAAGCAAAGCGCGGCGAAGAGGCGAATACGCACGGCGATGCACGACGGAAGAGCACGGCTCGTGCCACTGACGATGAGCGCGCAAACCGTCATCGGCCTCCCGATTCCCATGTCGACGCTCTCGCGACACCTACGTCACGCGGGACAACTGCTCCGCAATGCCGGAGGTTCTCCGTGATAGTGGAGATGCGAGACGCACGCCCGGCATCGGAGTCGTGCGAAACCTGCGTCATGACTTCGATCTTTCCCTTTCAACCTGTCACGGGGCGCTGGTACATGTGGTGCACGGACCACGCATCACCTGAGGAAGGGAGCCAGCCAATGAGCCTGCGACAGATCACACTCCTGGGGGTACTCTGCTCGACGGTCCTGATCGGGACGGGGGCAGTCTTCGCGCAGGGCGCGAAGGGCGAGAGTTTTACGGCGACGGCTGCCGTGAAGGGAGCGGGAGGGGCCGCCGCGACCGCACCGGTCACCGTCACTGTCAATCACGTAATGTCTCAGGCCGAGGCGGACAAACTGTTGGCCGCCTTCAAGTCAGGAGGCGCCGCAGGTTTGCGCAAAGCGCTCACCGGCGTCACGCCCACTGGTTCGGTCACTGTCGGCAAGGGCAAACCGACTCCTACCCGAATTACCGTCGAACGAACGACCGGGAAGGGGCGGCTGCTGACCCTCGTGACCGATCGCCCCGTGCTGTTCCTCGGAGCCAGTGTCCCGGGGGCCAAGCCGAAGGCGGGGTATGACTTCGCCGTCATCGATCTCGAAGTCGACGCAAAGGGGGCCGGCTCGGGCACGATCGCCCCGGCCGCTAAAGTCACGGTCAAAGACGGCGCGTTCGTGGTCGAGGACTACAGCGGCGAGGTCGTGCGGCTGACCAACGTCTCGCACAAATAGTCAGCGTGAAAGAGTTGGCAGTGAGACGCCACGGCATCGACACGTCCGTGTTGTGTCAGCTCGCGCTCGAAGTGTCTCCAAGCGGCGTTCTCGTCATCGAGACCGACGGGACGATCGCAATGGTGAACGCCGAATTGGAGCGCCAGTTCGGCTACTCCCGAGACGAGCTGGTCGGACGTCCCGTCGAAATGCTGGTGCCCGAGGCCACCCGTTTCCGCCATCCTGGTCTTCGCGACGCCTACCTGCGATCTCCCTCCCTCCGAGCAATGGCGCCCGGTGGTGATGTGCAGGGGCGGCGAAAAGACGGAAGCCACATCGACCTCGAAATCAACCTGAGTCCGCTCGACAGCGGAGACGGTTTCCTCGTCCTTGCCTCGATCATGGATGTGACCGAGCGGCGGCGCGCCGAACGTGCCGAAGCGACTTTGATGGAGGGGCAGCTCGAGTTCGAACGGTCGATCGCGGAACTGTCCGGAAGATTCATCAACGTCCCAATCGATCAAATTCCAGCGACGATTCGCGAGGGGCTCGGTCGAATCAGTGAGCAGCTCGGCGTCGATCGCAGCGCCTTCTGCAAATTCGGTGCGGATGGGACATTGACCGACACCATTGGTTGGGCGGCGCCTGGTGTTCCCGTTCTCGACGGGGGCGCCACCGAAGGACAGTTTCCGTGGGCATTCTCCCGCGTTGCCGCCGGGGAGGTCGTCCACTATTCGTCGCTCGACGAGCTGCCAGAGGAGGCCGATCGCGAAAGGTTCCATTCTCTCGGGGAAACCGCCGTGATCCTGCCGCTGACTATCGGAGGCCAGGTCAAAGGCGCGGTGTGCTTCGCATCGCTCCTCGCGCGGACCTGGGTGGCGGCCGCACTGCATCGGTTGACGGTGGTCGCCACCGTGTTTGCGCAGGTCGTCGCGCGCCAGGAGCGCGAAGAAGCGGTGCGCGCGGCTGCCGCCCAAGCGCAGAGACTCAAGGATCAACTCCAGGTCGAAAACGTTTACTTGAGACAGGAGGCACGGGAGCGACTCGGGCTGACGCGGATTGTCGGGCAGAGCGGAGCGGTCCGTCGCGTCCTCGATCAGATTCAACAGGTCGCCGCGACCGATTCAACCGTCCTGTTGCTGGGCGAGACCGGAACCGGCAAGGAATTGTTTGCCACGCAGATTCATGAACTGGGACCGCGACGGCATCGAGCGATGGTCCGTGTCAACTGCGCCGCGATCCCGCCAACGCTGATCGAAAGCGAGTTGTTCGGCCGCGAAAAGGGGGCCTTCACCGGGGCTCTTGCCAGGCAGATCGGTCGGTTCGAGATGGCGGATCATTCGACCATCTTCCTCGACGAGATTGGTGATCTCCCGCTCGATGTGCAGGTCAAGCTGCTGCGCGTTCTCGAAGAGCGCACGGTCGAGCGGCTGGGTAGTCCGCAGCCAATCCATGTCGACGTGCGGATCATCGCGGCCACTCACCGGGACCTCGAACGGCGGATATCCGAAGGTGCCTTTCGCGAGGATCTGTATTACCGGCTCAATGTCTTTCCGATACCCGTGCCGCCGCTTCGCGAACGCGCCGAAGACATTCCGCTGCTCGTCTGGCGATTCGTCGAAGAATTCTCGAAGGCGTTTGGCAGGCGCATCGACAGCATTGACAAGCAAACCTTCGCGACGCTGACTCAGTATTCGTGGCCCGGCAATATCCGCGAACTCCGAAACGTCGTCGAACGCGCGATGATCGTGGCCACGGGCCACCGGCTGTCGATTACGCCGCCGCATTCAACCGCCGCTGCGACACGGCGCAGTCCCAAACTCGTCGACGTCGAGAAGGAGCACATCCGCGCCGTCCTCGAAGCCACCGCCTGGCGCATTCGCGGTACTGGCGGCGCCGCCGATCGCCTTGGACTCAAACCGACGACGCTCGAAACACGGATGGCAAAACTCGGACTGAAGCGGCCGGGGCACGCCTGATGAAGATGACCCGCGCTGGTCAGGCCGCCTCCGGGATGCCGTGGATCCTCTGGGGTGATGGGGATCCGGCACGCGTACGGCGATACCAGGATTCCTTCCAAACGACTGATCTCACAACGCTAAGCCGAAGTGAATTTGTACGATCTGAGTTGGAACAGGCGATGCTACCCCGGCACGTCATGGTGCGGCTTACTGTCGCGCTCAGCGCTGCCTCTATGCGCGGCGCCGACGATCTCCTGGAAGCCTTTCATTTTCTCGTCGTAGGGACACGCCTCGAACGAGGCTGTCTGGGTTGCTCCACGTGGATCGATCCGGATTCGACCGTGCACTACGTTGAAGAGTGGGCCACCGAAGAGGACATCCGGGCGCGCGTTCGATCGGATCGGTTTACGTCGCTGCTCTCGGTGGTCGAGTCGGCGAGGGAGGCGACGGTCCATTTCGATTTTGTGACCAAGACGCGCGGTCTTGAGTACGTTGCGGAAGTGCGCAACCAGACGACCTGAACTTGGTCTGCCGGATCCAAAGGCGGGCGCGAGTGCCTGCAGTGTGAAATCATGAAACGAGACGAGTACGAGAAGGAGCTGGGTAAATTACAGGTCCAGCTCTGTCACCTTCAGGACTGGATCAAACAGGAGGGCCTCCGAGTCGTCATCCTCTTCGAAGGACGAGATGGCGCGGGAAAGGGAGGCACGATTCGCGCACTGACCGAGCGCCTGAGTCCACGAGTCTTTCGCGTCGTCGCCTTACCGGCCCCCTCGGATCGTGAGAAGTCGCAGGTCTACATGCAACGCTACCTGCAGCAGTTTCCGTCGAGAGGCGAGGCCGTCATCTTCGATCGCAGCTGGTACAACCGCGCCGGGGTCGAGCACGTGATGGGATTCTGCACGCCGAAACAGCACAAGCGGTTTCTCGAGCTCTGTCCGCAGATCGAAGAGTTCCTCGTCGATGGCGGAACGATTCTGATCAAAATCTGGATGGAAGTCAGCAATCAGGAGCAGAAGCGCCGGTTCGAGGCTCGAATCGAGGATCCCGTTCGCCAGTGGAAGTTGAGTCCGATGGACTTGCCGTCACGAACGAAGTGGTACGAGTACTCACGCGCCCGCGACCTGATGCTGAAGCATACCGACACGCGCAAGGCGCCATGGACGATTGTTCCGTCCGACGACAAGCGGACCGCACGCCTCAACACGATCGCGCACATCCTCAGCACGATTCCGTACAAGAAGGTGTCTCATAAGAAGGTGAAGCTGGCGCCGCGGTCGACCAAGCACGAGTACGACGACAGCAAGTCGCTCAAAGGACGGCGGTTTGTGAAGGCCCGGTACAAGTAGTTCAGTTCGTCAGTCGAAATCCAAGCCGCGTCAAGAGCTGCCGATCCGCGCCAACAAACGCGAAGTATTTCCCGTCGAACTCGACCAGAGCCCGACGGTCCGGAACGAGATCTTCGAGGCCCCCGCTGTAGCCGACATACCCCACAATCGCCACTGGTTCTCCCCGTCTCAACGCCCGATCCACTTCGTCGATATAGCGAGGATACCGATCGTCGGTGACCTTCCATCTCGCGATGACTCCCTCGCGGCTGTAAAACGAAATCTGCCACTGCAGGAGCGCGTTCATGGAATATGCATGGGTGGCGCCGCGTGATTTCATGTAGTCGATGACATGCTGCAGCGTTCGCGCCTCGCTCGGGCGCGTCGCCTCGTTCTGCCACCACATGTATGTGAATCGTGAAAACTCGATCATCGAGATGCCTTCGAGTGCAAGCATGACGACGCCGGTGCTGACCAACCGTCGCATCGAGACACGGCGTCGTTCGGCGAGATCAAAGGATTCGAATCCGGCGAGCAGGACCAGTGGCGCATTGAGCGAAAGCAGATAGCGCGGATGTCGCGACTCGAGAAGGAGCCAGTTCGCGACCAGTGTTGAGATCACGGCAATGAAGAGCACGTGCGCCCAGAAGTCGTACCTCCCGGTCGCGATGCGATGAATCTGCGAGGCCGTGCAGAACGTCAGAATGGCGAGCCAGATGATGGCCACGGCCGTGGTGGACGGCCCCGCGGCGATCGGGACTGCCAGATAATACGAGCCTGTCATGTTCAGATAGAGCTGCTTGAGAAGCGGCGCGATCGATCCGAGCAGGTCGGCATTTCCGGCGGCGGGTCGAGACCAGGACGGTGCCGCGTTACCGATGACGACGAGTTTGAGTACGCCAATCGCGAGGAGCACGATGGTCATCCCGCCCAGACATGAGAATGTCGCTGCGGGACGCCGGCTCGAGAGAAGGACGATCGCGACGACGGGGAGCAGCCCAGGGAGCCACGACGGCTGCGACAGATAGACGATCGCTGTCAGGCCACCCGCGGCTGCCCATGCTGGAGGTGACAGGTCACCGCGTGTCAGGAGATAGAAAATGGCACCGGTCGCTGAGAACGCAGTGACGTAGCCGCTCCACGCTTTCATCGATGAGACGGCCCACGCCGGCATGCACACAAGGAGCAGGACGATCCAGAACATCCGTGTCGGGCCAAGCGTCCGTGCAAACGCCAGGAAGTATAAGCACACGCCGGCGATCCACACGGCAAGCATCGCCAGCTTCAGTGGGATGGCGGCCACCCCGACGATCAGAAAGATGGCGGCGGCAGCCGGGGCTTCGACAATCGACAGTCCGTAGTCCTGACCGTAAAAGAACAGTGGAAAGTTTCTCCCTTCGGCGAGGTGCTTGGCCATCAGGCCGAGGATGCACTCGTCGCCATCGGCGAGCAGGTTGGGTGTCAAGAGTTGGGGAAGCCGGGAGATGACAGCGATGGCCGCGAGTGCGGCGAGGTATCGCCAGGGGGGCACGGTGCGACTTGCCGCTGATTCGGTCGTGAGGGCATTTTGCCATGAGGACCTGCACGCCGCATGAAATACGTCACTGCAACTGCCTGCGTCTTCTTCTTCTGCTTTGTGGCACTCCGCGCGGCTCGCGTCTCTTTCACCTACGATGAAGCGGCCGCCTTCATCAGGTACATCGATACCAGTACGCCTTCTATCTTCAACACCAACCTCCTTTCGATTTTCAATTTCGAAGTTGCGACGAACCACTTTCTCAACACGGCGCTGACAAAAGTCTCGTACGTGATTGGTGGTGCCACCGAGTTTGGGCTCCGGATGCCGAACCTGATCGGATATGCGCTGTATCTTGGTTTCGCGGCGCTGATCCTGCGTCGCGTGTCCAGTCCATTGATCGCACTCGCCGGGCTCCTCCTGTTGAATCTCAATCCATACGTGCTCGACTTCTTCGCCCTCAGTCGCGGATATGGCTTGTCTCTTGGGTTGTTGATGGGAGCGGTGCTCTTTGCCTTGCGGATCGTCGAGCAACTGCCGGCAGGCCGGTTGGATACGCGGGACCTGTCGTGGGCACTGGCGGCTGCGTGCGCGGCGGTTATGGCGAACTTCGCCATGCTGAACGTTTACCTCAGCTTATTGGTGCTGGTGATCACGACCGCGCTGTTCACCAGGCGCGCCGGGCGTCCGCCGGTTCAGCACACAGAGCGCACGGTGCGCCGATCGCGAACGTTTCCCTGGTGGCCGCTGACGGCGGTGATTTTCATCCCGCTCGTTCTTTCTCAGGACACTGCGCTATCCCCGTCGCTGTACGAGCCGTTCGTCGTCAGGCTGATCGGCCTCGACGACAATGCGCTCAATCGGGCGCGAGTTCTCCGGATCGATAATCGCGGACGCGAATCTCTTGTCGGCAGGAATGCTGGCTCCGCTGGTTGGTCATCAAACGGTCGATCATACGTTCGCGGGTTACGAATCGAGCTGCCGCGCGAGGATGCCGAGGGGGTCACTCGTATCGAAGCGGTCATCGGTGCCCGTGCATTCTCCTTCGATCCGCGGCTGACTCACGCATGGGTCATGCATGATGCTGGAGAGACGCGAGTGTTTGAATCCACCGCCAGTCTCTCGGATCGCAGATCGCGCGTGTCGACGTTCCGCTCAGTGATCAACTGGACCGGCGACCGAATCTATGCCATCCGCCTGACGATCGCCAGCACAGTCGCTTTGGCGGTTCTCGCACTCTGTGCCCTGGTGCTGCGGCTGGTTGGCCGAATTGTCGTGCGAGCTCACATCATCGGTCGGCGTGAATGGCGGACACTCTCCTCTTCTGTACTGTGGGCCGCCACGCTCGCTGGCACGCCACTGTATCTCTTGAAAAGAAACTCGGAGCTGTACTTCGGCGGCACTCGAGGACTCGTCGCTGATACATTCGCCTCACTCATCGAAAACTCGTTTTACGGCAGGATTTACCGCCATTCGCAGGGCACCATTGCTCTTGCCGCGCTAGTCGGGATTCTCTTCATTTTCGTCGTCCTGCTCGCTTTCGCCTATCGACGGCACCGTGTGTCGAGTGTCATGTCGGCCTTCTCACTGTTTGCGATCCTGGCGATCGTGTCGGTGTCGCTGGTGGCGCAGCGCTTGTTATTCGGCACCGTTTACCTGGTTGGCCGTACCGCGCTCTTCTACATTCCGCTCTTCGTGCTCTTCTCGATCTTCGTGTGCGACATCCTCGCCCGGGCTGGCCGTATTGGAAGGATCGTTTCGTCGTCACTCGCGGTCGCCGCAGTCGGCCTTTCCATTTTTCATTTTTCCCAAACCGCCAACCTGAGATACGTCCACGACTGGAAGGAGGACGCGAGCACCAAATCGATGATGGAGGATCTGCAGCCGTTCGCTGCGGCCGGACCAGTGACGCTGGGCGTCCCGCCCGTGTTTGCCCCGGTCGCAGCTTATTACGCGCGTCGAACCGCCGCCCCAATCGAAGTCGTCGTCGTGCCCACCACGCGTTCGATCGATTTTCTCTACCTCGAGGACCGCGGGGTGCATGCCGGTGACATTGTCAGCCGTTATCCCTTCACACATACGCTCCTCGTTCGTGTCAGCCATTGACGCGCCACCTGAGCTGAAACCTCTTGCGTTTGCGCATTGCGATTGTGTGGAGGGCAGTATGCAACGCGCACGCATTCCTGGAAAAACTGCCGGTATTCCGGCAATCGCATTCGCGGCACTTCTGACTCTTCTCCTCCCGCAATCGGTCACGGCGCAGGAGATGCCGCGAGGGGCAGCGGAGATTTCATTCGGCTGGATTGGCTTTGCTGACGACGGGATTGTGAGCGAAACCCCGATTGGCGGCGCCGTCCGGTGGCACTTGACGCCCCGACTGAGCGTCGGACCGGAGGTTCTGTGGATTACTGGCAGCAATCACAGCCATCTGGTACTGACGGGAAACATGACCTTCGATTTCCTCGGTCCGGCAAACGGTCGTGCGGCCCCGGTCACACCATTCATCGTCGTCGGCGGCGGCATGTTCCAAACCACTGAGTCATTCGTGAATGGCGACGATTTCACGTCGACGGAAGGGGCGTTTACTGTCGGCGGTGGTGTGAGGGCCAATCCCACTAATCGCATGACGTTCGGTATCGACGCGCGACTGGGATGGGAGACGCATATTCGCCTGACTGGTTTTATTGGCGTCCGGTTCTAAAAAACTAGCGCGCACTTTTCTGCCGTACGTCCTCTCTTGACCGTATACGTAGGCGGGCCTATTCATAGGTCCGCCTGCGGACCGCATGACGGCAGCCGCGTCGTTTCTAACAATTCAGCCGCCTGAAGACCGAGCGGCGGTCGATGGACCGTGAAGGGAGTAGCTGTGCGCCGACAACTGGTACTCGCCGCAATGATCTCGATGGTTGTGGGGTTTGTGACCACGCGCGCCGGCAACGAACCGATTTCTTCGGCCGCCGGAACGCAGGACGTGGGTCGCGTGATTGCTGACGTCGTGGCAACCGGTATTCCGGGAGCGGGAGCGATTACGCAGATTGGGACGTTTCACCGGGGCGGGCCGTTTAACGACAACCTGGCACTCATCGGTGATTCGACAGCGCCGGGGGGCGTGCTCGATCGAACCCGCCTTTTTGTCGCGAGCACGTCGAATTTCGGCGCGCCGCTCGCGATCGAGGGGCAGCCCGAAGGATCGATTCTGTCGATCGACGTAAGCGGCGGTCGCGTCGATATTCCAGCCGGATTTGCCGTG
>Ga0310906_10000076_pt1 | contig 18429 bp, 13 predicted proteins | sample C48D3metaG_FD_203749 | JGI IMG/M metagenome (GOLD analysis project Ga0310906, IMG submission 203749) | Lab incubated soil microbial communities from West Virginia University Organic Research Farm, Morgantown, WV, United States - C48D3 | ecosystem: Environmental > Terrestrial > Soil >...
AAGCGGCGCGCCGGAAGCCGGGCGGCATCCATGGTGGCGCGCAGTTGGCCTGCGAGACCGGAGGCAATCTCAATGGTGTAGCTGCCGCTCGAAGTCCTGACCGACAGGCGCATCGGTTCATTGCGCGGCTGTTTGGAACCCATCACTTTTGGGATGGTAGGATAACAGCATCAGGAGCGGCTTGGAGCTTCGCTCGGACTTTCTCATCATCGGCAGCGGCATCGCCGCGCTCCGCGCGGCTCCCGAAGTCGCCGGGCACGGCGACGTTCTCATCCTTACAAAAGGCGGACCGGGGGAAGGCAATACCGGCCACGCGCAAGGTGGTATTGCGGCTGCCGTCGGGCCGACCGATACCCCTGAGCTGCATGGCGCCGATACGATCGCTGCCGGCGACGGTCTCTGCGATCCACACGCAGTCGCCGTACTCGTGCAAGATGGTCCGCGATTTGTCCGCGAACTAATCTCATGGGGCGTGCAGTTCGATCGCGCATCAAGTGGGGAACTCGCGCTCGCCATGGAAGCGGCGCACAGCGCCCGCCGTGTTCTTCATGCCCGTGATGCAACCGGTCGAGAGATCGGCCGCGTGCTGTGGGAACGCGCGTCACAGTTGCCGCAGGTGAAAACCCACGATCACGCGCGGGTGGTCGACCTCGTCGTCGAAGATGGCCGCTGTGTCGGCGCGCGATTCCTGACGAGTGACGGAACGCTCGCGATCGCGCTCGCACCGGCGGTGCTGCTGGCAACGGGCGGAGCCGGGCAGGTGTATCACGAAACAACCAACCCGCAGGTCGCGACCGGCGATGGTGTCGCGATGGCGTACCGCGCGGGTGCGGCGGTGATCGACCTCGAGTTCGTCCAGTTTCATCCAACCGCGTTGATGGTGGAGGGACAACCGCGATTTCTCTTGTCGGAAGCGCTTCGTGGAGAGGGTGCGCAACTGGTGAACGCGTCGGGTGAAGCGTTCATGGGCCGATATGAGCCCGCTGGTGATCTCGCCCCCCGTGATCGCGTCTCGCGGGCCATCGTGCGTGAGAGTCGGCGTACCAATCGGCCGGTCTATCTGTCGCTCGAACGATTGGACCCTCATTTCGTCCACCGGCGATTTCCATTGATCTCCGACATGTGCCGCCGCGCGGGTCTTGATCTTGCGCGCGATCGGATTCCGGTTGGTCCTGCGGCGCACTACGTCATGGGAGGCGTGCAGACCGACCTCGATGGACGCACGACGATCCCCGGATTGTTCGCTGCCGGAGAAGTGGCGTGCACTGGTGTTCATGGCGCGAATCGACTGGCGAGCAACTCACTGCTCGAAGGGCTCGTTTTCGGCGCCAGGGCTGGCTGCGCGATGCGAGAAGACAAGTCGAGCGGTGTCGGTCTGCCTTCGAGAGTCCCCACGTCGTTGCGAGCGGCGACAGTGGCGCGAGTCCTTTCCGATCCGGTCGAGCTGACGCGCATGATGTGGCTCGACGTTGGTCTGTTTCGCGATCGAGAAGGGCTAACACGAGCCCTCACCGCCCTCGAGCCGGCCTGGAAAGAAATGGATGACATGCTCGCTGGCGGCGGTGTGTTGCACCCTGAGGATTGGCGGACCGCCAGCATACTGACCGTCGGGCGGCTGATTGCGCTGGCGGCACTGCGACGCGAGGAAAGCCGCGGCGGCCACTACCGCGCAGATTTCCCCGATCGTGACGATGTACACTGGAAGAGGCGTGTTTTAGACAGGAAATCGTAAAAAGGACGCGATCGATGGTGGAGCAGGTGGCGGCAAAGGGCAAAGAAAAAGAGAAGGCGGATGCGCTGGTGACCGAGATCACGCCGCAATCGGAGGACTTTTCTCGGTGGTATCTCGACGTTGTTCGTCGCGCCGAGCTGGCGGACTACACACCCGTCAAGGGCTGTATGGCGATCCGTCCGTACGGTTATGCCATCTGGGAACTGATTCAGCAGGGTCTCGATCGCCGGTTCAAGGAAACGGGACACGTCAACGCCTACTTCCCGCTGTTCATTCCCAAGTCGCTTCTCATGCGCGAGGCTGAACACGTCGAAGGCTTCGCGCCACAGGTGGCGTGGGTCACACGGGGCGGAGAGGAAGATCTCGAGGAGCCGCTGATCATCCGCCCGACCTCAGAAGTCATCATCGGGACGATGTATTCGAAGTGGATCAAGTCGTGGCGCGACTTGCCTGTGCTGATCAATCAGTGGGCGAACGTCGTGCGGTGGGAAAAAGTCACGCGTCCGTTTCTTCGGACGACGGAGTTTCTCTGGCAGGAAGGGCACACGGCGCACGAGACCGAAGCCGAAGCGCAGGACGAGACCATGCGCATCCTGTCGATCTACAAGGATTTCGTCGAGACCCAGCTGGCGATGCCCGTTATCGACGGGCAGAAGAGCGACAGCGAAAAATTCGCGGGTGCTTCCCGGACGTATTCCATCGAGGCGTTGATGGGAGACGGTCGCGCGCTTCAGGCCGGGACCTCGCACAACCTTGGCCAGAACTTCGCGAAAGCGTTCGAGATCCAGTTCCAGGGACGTGACAAGAATCTCCAGCACGCCTGGACGACATCGTGGGGAGTGTCGACGCGCCTCATTGGCGGCGTGATCATGACCCACGGCGACGACAGCGGATTGATTCTTCCCCCACGCGTGGCCCCCTATCAGGTCGTCATTGTGCCGATTGCGCGTGGCAACTGGCAGGAGACGGTGTTGCCACGCGCTCGCGATATTCAGAGCGAACTGATGCGCCACGGCGTCCGTGTGATGCTCGACGATCGCGATGCCTACACGCCCGGCTGGAAGTTCGCCGAGTGGGAAATGCGTGGTGTGCCACTTCGCCTGGAGATCGGACCAAAGGACATCGAGAAGTCGCAGGTGCTCCTGGCGCGTCGTGACACGCGTGAGAAATTGCCCACTCCGATCGACGGACTGGCGACGACGATCGTGTCGCTGCTGGAGACGATTCAGAACAACCTGTTCGAGCGCGCGGTCAAGTTCCGCGAGGAACACACGCAGAGAGTGTCGAGTTACGATGAGTTCAAGTCGGTCATGGAAGGGCGGCCTGGATTCGTCATCGCCGGATGGTGCGGCAGCGCTGAATGCGAAGCGGACATCAAGGCCGAGACGCAGGCGACTCTTCGCAACATTCCTCTGGCGAGTGGCGCGGCAGCAGGATCGTGCGTGAAATGCGGCCGGGCAGCCGCAGCTGAGGCTTGGTTCGCCAAGGCGTACTGAGTGTGCGGTCCCGCTGGCTCCCGCTTGCCGCAGCGGTGCTCGCGTGTGCCGCCTATTTCAACGCGCTCGATAGTCCGTTCGTCTACGACGATCACGACACGGTGATCGGCAATCGATCGCTGATCGATCTCTCCAACGTCCGTTTCATCCTGGTTTACACGCCCTTTCGTCCCCTGGTGAATGCGTCGTATGCATTCGATCGGTGGCTCTGGGACTATCGTCCGGCCGGATATCACCTCACGAACGTCTTGCTGCACGTGATTTCAGTCGTGCTGCTCTATGCCTGGCTGCGGCGGTTGATTGAGGACAATGACGCCAGCATCGAGTCCAGCGGTCCTGCGTTCGTCGGGGCTGCGTGTTTCGCCGTTCACCCTCTACAGACAGAAGCGGTCGCTTACGTGTCCGGCCGATCCGAGGTGATGTGCGCGGTATTCTTCATCAGCGCCCTGCTGCTCGGGCGTCGCGCCATTCTGTCAGGGAGCTGGATCCACGCCGGCTTCGCAATTGCGTCCGGCGTTCTTGCATTGGCGTCGAAAGAGACTGCGCTGGCGCTGCCCGTAGTCTTGCTCGCGTACGACTGGCTTCTTCGACCCGGTGCGGACGATGCCCGTGTTCGTCGCCTGTGGCAGGTGTGTGTGCCAGCCGTCGTGCTGTTTGCTCTCGCCGGCTTGTATCGACTATCGATGCTCAAGATCTCGTTCGCGGGACTGTCATCGGCGGTCCTGAATGCAGAAACGCAGGCTATCGTGATCTGGCGCTACGTGAGGTTGCTCGTGTGGCCTTTCGGGCAGTCGATCATGCATTCCGTGCATCGCGTGACGAGCCTGATCGATCCGCTCGCCGCGATTGCCGCCGTTGGCATCGCACTCCTGATCGCGTTGGCGCTGCGGATTCGACGATCGCATCCACTCGTCGCGTTCGGTGTCGTGTGGTTCCTTGCCGTGCTCGCCCCGTCCTCCAGCTTCGTGCCGTTAAGGGAGGGGATGGCGGAACATCGCGTATACCTTGCGAGCGCCGGCTTCTTTACCGCCGTCGCAGGAATTCTTCAGATGTGGTGGGGAGGTTGGTTGGTGCGGTCGCTGGTTCCGCGCGTGACAATCGCACTTGCGATTGGTGTGCTGTGCGTCCTCACCATCCGGCGGAACCAGGTGTGGTCGGATCCTGTGACGCTGTGGACCGAGGCGACTCTGCACGCTGAAGGTATGTGGGAACCGCATTACGCGCTCGCGGATTCGTTGCGCGAGCAGGGGCAGTGCGACCGGGCCATCTCCGAATATCGGCGGGCGGTGGCGCTTCGTCCCGCTCATCGCGATGCCCACACCAATCTCGGAATCTGCCTCGCACAGGTTGGTCAGCCGGAAGAAGCCGAGCGTGCGTTCCGCCAGGCCTTGGCGATTGATCCTCGATTTGCGCGCGGCTACACGAATCTCGGCGCGCTGGCGCTTCTTTCCGGCGATAGCGTGCGGGCGCGCGATTTCTACCTGCAAACGCTCGTCGTCGATCACGACAACGTCCTGGCGCGGATGCAGCTCGCCAGCCTGTACGAGAACACGTTCCACGATTACCATGCGGCGGCGCGAATGTGCGGCGAGGCGCGGCTATTGGCACCGGCCACGCCAGGCGTCGTTGAGTGCGTCGAGCGGAACCAGCGGTTGGCGTCTGGGCAGGGCCGGTAACCAATGCGGGTGCTCCACGCGATTCATGATTTTCTGCCGCGCCACCGGGCCGGCTCAGAGATTTACGCCTTCGAGCTGGCGCAGGAGTTGAGCCGGCGGGCGGACGTGTTCGTGCTGGCAGCCGAGTACGACCCGTCGGTCCCCCACGGAACCATCCGGTGGCGATCGCACGAAGGTCTGGTCGTCGTTGAGATCGTCAATAACTGGGAATTTCGCAACTTTCACGAAACGTATAAGTCGGACAGGATGAACGCGCAGCTTCGGCATGTGCTCGACGCGACCTGTCCCGACGTCCTGCACGTCCACAATCTGCTGAATCTTTCGTTCGATCTTCCCTGGATTGCGAAGCAGCGTGGCATCGCCAGCGTTGCGACTCTTCACGACTACACGCTCGTGTGTCCCTCCGGAGGGCAGCGCGTTCATGTGGCGGAGTCGCACGTCTGCCACTCGATCGACGCGGATCGGTGTGCGCGATGCTTCGGCCAATCGTTTCTCTCGCGGCAGATGCGCGCCGCGAAGATGACTCGAGGATTTGCTGGAGGGCTGGCCGGTCGCGCCGGTCGGGCAATATTCAGAATGGCACCGGTTCTGGCAACGTCCATGCTGAACATGACGGAGGCCGCAGAGGTCAGCAGCGCCGACGTTCGGCGGCGGCTCGGGTATGCAAGACAGGTGTTCGAGTCCATCGATCTCTTCGTCGCGCCCTCGCGGTCCATGGCGGAGGAGTTCTGCCGGCTCGGACTCTCAGCGGATCGCGTCGAAGTTTCCGATTATGGGTTCCCCCCTTCGCGACAGCGCGCGACAGAGGCGACAAGCGCAGAGGCCAGGCCGTTACGGATTGGTTTTGTCGGCACGCTTGTCTGGCACAAAGGTGTTCACGTCCTGGTCGAGGCCGCGCGAAAGCTTCGCGGCAAGTACGAGCTGCACATTCACGGTGACACGGCGATCTTTCCGGACTATGCAGCCACGCTCCGGAAGTCTGCGGCGGGCCTGCCGGTGGTTTTTCAGGACGGGTTCGATCGGGAGCGAGTAAGTGACGTCTACAACAATCTCGATGTCCTGGTCGTGCCTTCGTTATGGCCGGAGAACTCGCCGCTGGTGATTCACGAAGCGTTCATGCACCACGTCGCGGTCGTCGGGGCTCGGGTTGGTGGCATCCCTGAGCTGGTGACCGAGGAAATCAACGGCTTCCTCTACGACCCATTTGACAGCGACTCGCTGGCGGCATCATTGCAGCGCCTGATCGATGATCGCGAACTGGTCGAGACATTGGCCAGGCGTGTTCCCGCGGTCAAGTCAATCGAGCAGGACGCACGTGAATGGGAGCAGCGGTACCGCCGAGTACTCCAACCGGCAGAGGTGCACGCGTGCACGTGAACCACAGGATCCCGATCGTGATTCCGACACGAAACGCGGGTCCTGTGCTTGGCCAGGTGCTCGAGGCAATCGCCGCGCAAGACGGTCCGTTTCAACCCGACGTCATTGCCATCGATTCCGGTTCTTCAGACGGTACCATCGAACGGCTCGAGCAGTACGGCGCGCGAGTGCTGAGCGTCGCTGCGAATGCCTTCAACCATGGTGAGACACGCAATCACGGGCTCGAACAGGCTTGGGGTGAATGTGCGGTCCTGCTCGTTCAGGATGCGGTTCCGGCTACCGCAGGCTGGCTTTCTGCACTGATCGAACCACTCCTGCGGGATCCTTTGATCGCCGGAACATTTGCCAGGCAACTTCCCGGCGATCAGGCCAGTCGGGTGACTGCTCACTACCTGTCTCACTGGATTGCTGCACAGGAGACCCCTCGGGTGATCGGACCACTCACGGCTGATGCATTGGCGCGAATGTCGCCCTCGCAACGGCATGCCGCATGTGCGTTCGACAACGTCTGCTCGTGCATTCGCCTCAGCGTGTGGCAGACGCATCGCTTTGCCGCGACACCGATCGCGGAGGATTTGCAGTGGGCGCGCGATGTTCTTGGCGCCGGATTCAAGCTCGCCTATGTTCCGGATGCGGTCGTTCGACATTCACACGAGCGTTCGATCGCCTACGAGCTTCAGCGGACATATCTCGTTCACCAGCGGCTCGAAACGCTCTTCGGCCTGGCTACGGTGCCGACTTTCGCGTCGCTGGTTCGAGCTATCGCCACGACGATCCCGGCAAACGCGCGCATCGCCGCACAAGAACCTCGCCATCGCTGGCGTGCCGTGCTGCGCGGCACGGCATTGGGTGTGGCCCAGCCGGTCGGCCAGTATCTCGGTGCACGCTCTGCACGGCAGGGACGCGAGCTGCTTCGCACGGGACGAGTCTGATGCGAATCCTGCAGGTCGTCCACGGATTTGCGCCTCACGCCAATGGCGGCACCGAGGCGTACGTCCGCGATTTGGCGAAAGCGCTGGCGGCGAGTGGTGACGATGTCGCGGTTTTTACGCGACACAGCGATGAGTACACACGCGACCTGAGTGTCAAGGCGTGGATGGATGGAGCCGTCGCTGTGGTCAGCGTCAACAACACCTTCCACTCGTGCGATTCGTACGAATCGAGTTATGCGAATCCCTCGATCGAACGTCTGGCTGCGGACTTTCTGGACGAGTGGCGTCCGGACGTCGTCCATCTGCAGCATCTGACCTGCCTGTCGACTGGAATCCCACGTCAGGCGGCGCGTCGACATATTCCGGTGGTCATGACGCTGAACGACTATTGGCTGATCTGTCATCGCGGTCAGCTGGTTGATCTCGACGGGCGGCGCTGTCCCGGTCCGTGGGATGGAGGATGTGGACGGTGTCTGCCTCCAGGCGTGCTTGCGACGACCGCTGCATTTCGCTCTGCCAGAAGACTGCAATCGCTTGCCGTTCCCGGCGCGTCGGTCGCAATCGGCATAGCGGCCCGTGCCTGGGACGCTGCGACACCGTCGGAGCGGACGCGCGCGGCGACCCTGCTCCGGCTCGATCACATGCGCGCAGCAGTTGCCGACGTTCGGTTCTTTCTCGCACCGTCGGCAACGCTCGCTGCGGCATTCGCGCAATTTGGATTGCCGGCGAATCGCATCGTCCGATGCGATCAGGGGATCGCCACCGCTCGTTTCGAACGCATTCAACGGATCGCGTCGAACCGTCTGCGGATCGGCTTTGCCGGAGGGCTTCAACCAACAAAGGGAAGCGACATTTTCCTCGATGCGGTCGAGCAGCTGCCTCGGGACCGCGTGGTCGTCGATGTGCTCGGAGGCAGCGCGGCATATCACGGCGATCGCCGTTTTGCCGACGGGCTGGAGCTCCGCCTTGGACACCGGGCGATTCGCAGGCTCGGATCTGTTTCACACGCTCGTATGCCTGCAGTACTGGCGGACCTTGACGTTCTGGTCGTGCCATCGATCTGGATTGAGAACGCGCCCTTCATCATCCGCGAGGCGTTTGCTGTCGGCGTACCGGTGGTCGCCTCGAATCTCGGCGGCATGGCCGAAATGGTGCGTGATGGGGTCGACGGGCTCTTGTTTGCTCCCGGAGATTCTGCCTCGCTTGCCAACGCATTGTGTCGCTTGATCGACGAACCTGAGCTGTTGCCAGCATTGAGGGCCCGTATAAAAAGACCGATGTCGCTCGAAGAGGATGCGGCCGGGCTGCGAGAGCTCTATGTGCGCGCTGGGGCGAGCCCGCAGTCAATAGCCAGAAACGAGCGGCCACCCGTCGAGGCGCTCAGGGTGGCCCCGAGCAAGGTCGAGGGGCCGGCAGCCATCCTTCGACAGGCTCAGGGTGGCCCCGAGCAACGTCGAGGGGCCAGCAGCCAACGGCCAGTCGCGGACATCGCGGCGGTTGTTCTGAATTATCGAACCGCCGATCAGACATACCTCGCGGTACGATCGCTGCAATCATCGTTCGCGCCACCGGGCGACATTGTGATCGTCGACAACCATTCAGGCGATGGATCCGCGTCGTTTCTCCGGGGATCATTGCCGAATGTACGGGTCGTCGAATCACCGGACAATCGCGGGTTTGCGGGCGGGTGCAACTTTGGCCTTCGGGCGGTTTTGGAGAGCGGCATACGATTCGTCCTGCTGGTGAACAGCGATGCCGTGCTTGCCCCGGACGCAATCGGTCAGCTGCGAACGGCGATGGAACAGCAGGCTCGGGTTGGGATCGCCGCGCCTGTGCTGTTGTCGCGAGAAGAACCGGATCATGTGTCGTCGGCCGGGATTTCCTTTTCAGAGAGCACTGGTCGCATGCGGCATCGCGCGGCGGGGCGGCGGTTTTCAGCGCTCGGATCCGATCGTGTGCGGTCTGTTGATGCGGTCAGCGGCTGCGTGATGCTCATCAGGCGCGACGTGTTCGAGCGGATCGGTTTGCTCGACGAGGCGTACTTCTTTTCTTTCGAGGATATCGATTTCTGCCTGCGGGCCCGAGAGGCCGGCTTCGAGATTGTTGTTGCCCAGGATGCTCGTGCCTACCATGAAGGAGGTCGCAGCATTGGCCGACGCTCGCCCCGGCGAGTTTACTTCGGCACCCGCAACCATCTTCGCCTTGCCGCACGCACCGGCCACAGAGCGACACGGCCGGTGAGATTTGCGATGGTGACCGCGCTCAATGCGGCGTACGTGTTAGTGTCGCCCGAGTCGCCGCTCGTCGGAGGGGCCGCGGCTTTCGCCCGCGGCGTGTGGCACCATGTCATCGGCCGGTATGGCGGCGGATGATTCGCGAAGCATGCGCACGTCGGCATCGAGCAACGCCACTTCCTGTACAAGCCGCTCGATTTCCTTCCGGTGGCGTGACACCACGACCGAGAAGTAGAGCGAGACAATGACGACGAAAAAGGTCAGCGCCAACAAAAGCAGGGCGGGCGGATAGTAAACCCCGAGCGCCGATGCAGCCAGATCCAGCAGATTTCGCCAGAGCGAGAGGACCAGCAGAGCGACCGAGCTCGCAATCCAGATGAGCGAGTACTCCTCGGTGAGTTGCGCGCGGCGGACGAGCTCAATCACCGTAACCAGCAACGCAGCGCTGACGGCGATCGAAATCAATTGAACGACGTCAGTCATACGCCCGTCCTTCGACCAGTTGCCGGAACGGCACCACGACGAATGCGAGCAGCGTTCGCGCCAGCGCAAGCACGGCACGGCTCGTCGTCAAGGACGTGCGTCCGGCGACGCGCGGGCGCATGCGGATCGGCACTTCGCTGACGCGCAGGCGATTGCGGCTCAAAAAGAGTAGCAGTTCCGGTTCGGCGTAACCGGCCGGGTGATGGCCGCTCAGCAGTCGAAGTGCACGCGGTCCAAACAGCCAGAATCCCGAGGTCGGATCGGTGAAACGTTTTCGCGTCACCATGCTGAGGCAGGCCGCGAGCAGCGCCTGGCTCAGACGGCGAAGCCTCGTCGCGTCGCGCCGGCCGCTCGGTGTTCTTCGGTGTTTTTCCGTGCTCCGATGAAGAAAGCGCGATCCAAGCGCGGCGTCTGCGCGTCCCGCGACGAGGGGCGCGAGCAGGCGCGCAATGTCGCACGCGCGGTGCTGTCCGTCGCCGTCGATGCGGACGACATAATCATAGCCAGTCCTCTTTGCGTACTGGATTCCCACTCGCACCGCGCCGCCTACCCCGAGCCGCTGCGAGAGCGTCAGCCAGCGCACGCCAAGCTTCGGCAGTAACTCATCTGTACCGTCTGTCGATCCGTCGTTTACGACCACAATGTGACGTTTCGGAATGATCCTCGAAAGATCGGTGATGACACGCCCGAGGTTCGCACTCTCGTTGTAGGCCGGGACTACCGCCAGAAGCGACACGTCCCCCGGTGATGCCGGCAACGGCTGTTCGACCATTCGTGCGTGAGGCAGCATCGAATGGTCGGGCGCTCGATCGTGACGAAACGCGTAACGCGCCAGCCACATCACGATGGCCGCCGACCAGGCGACATCGCGAACAAGATGAGTCACCGCAAACGCAAGGGCGGCCGGATCGTGCGTGCGCCGCCAGGCTTGAAGGCCCGCGCAGCATCGCTCGATGAAGAGAACTGCGGCGATCGTCACGGCAGCGAAAAACCAGGCCTGCCACGCCTCCCCCGCGGCCCCCAGCACTCCAGCCATCGCGAACGCGGCTAACGCGATCAGCATTGCCGGCGCATGCAGGATCATCGTCGCTCCGGAAACATCGTCGCCGGTGACGCGTCGCGGGTGGCGCGCGATCACGTCGAGCCGTCCATACCCGACGCCGAATTGCTGACGAAGGTATCCGCTCAATCCCTCGCGCCAGATGTGCAGACTCCGCGCAGCACGGCAAAAAGCCAGGCGGTATCCTGCATGCTGCAGCCGATAGCTCAAATCGTTGTCGTAACCGTAGCCAAGCCGCTCGTCGAGCAGGCCGACGCGATGCAACGCACGCACCCGGTACGCTGTGTTCCCGGTGCACACATGATCGACGATACGGCCTTCGATGCGTGAGTATCGGTGTTCGAGGTCCCGACCCGTTGCTCGTGCCCAGAATCCAGCGTTCGGCGCCGTGATGTAATGCCCCTGGACTGCGGCGATGTCCGGATCGTCGAAGTACGCCAGCACGTCCGCTAGCCATCCCGGTTGAAGAACGACATCCTGATCGATCTGACAGATGAGCGGGTGACTGGCCTCACGGATACCGGTGTTGATGGCGGCCGCTGCGCCTCGTCTTTCCCCATGGAACAACCGCAGCACGCCCGCGCGCTGCAGCGTCGTCAGCAGCCGCCACGAGCCATCGATACTGCCGTCGTCAATCGCAATGATCTCGAATGGCCGCCCGTCGCGTTGCGCGACGATGCTCGCGAGCGAGCGTCGCAGCGTCGGCGCGCCGTTGAGAACCGGAACGACGAAGGTGACACCTTGCCGTGCCGCAGTCACGCCCGCATCCTGAGCGCGGTGGGTTCGTGTTCCACGAGTGTCCAGTACAGCGATTCGAGCTGGTCGCAAACGACTTGCGATCCGAATCGACGCCGAACTCTCAATGCCGCGGTTCGTGCGCGAGTTCGCCAGGCTGCGCGATCGGCAAGCACTGCCTCAATTGCCACTGTCAAAGCTTGCACGTCGCCAGGCGGAACGATCAATCCACCGCCGGTCGAAGCGATCACTTCACCACACCCGCTGTCGTTGCAGACGATCACCGGGCTCCCGCTGAGCAGAGCTTCGAGAGGCACGAGCCCGAAAATCTCATCGCGCGATGGGTAGACGACGACATCGGCGGCGGCCATCACGTCGAGGCGCTCGAATCCTGTCAGTAATCCCGTCTGGATGACGCGTGTTCCAATCCGCAAACTGCGAACGAGCGAATCGAGACGGCGCCCTGCCCCCATGTCGTTTCCCGCGACGATCAACGTCGCCGCCGGATCGCGTAATGACGCAAACGCGCGAACGAGATCATCGACCCCCTTGCGCGGCGTCAGTTTGCCAACAAAGGCGATCACCGGGCCTTGGCCGAGACCGATTCGTCGGCGATACCCCTGGCCATCCAGCGAGCGCTCGAACTCTGCCTCGTCGATCGGGTTGGGGATGAGAGCGATCTTCGATTCGGGCATCCCCATTTCCTGCAGTTGATGCACCTCGGGTCGAGAAACCGCGACGATTCTCGAGGCGTCCGGCAACATCGACCGGCCAACGGTCAGTGCGAACAGGTGCTTCGCGAGCACGCGCCGTTCGACCGGTCGCGCGGTGCCATTCGGCGATACGACGTACGGCACGCGGGCACGCGCGAACTCCCACGCGGCGACCACTCCGGGAATGTTATGGCACGCATGAATGTGAGCCACGTCGAACGAGCGTGCCGCGGCGCGGAGGTATCGACGCAGGCCGATCGGCGTAAAGAACTGAAGGTGGTAGGCGACTGCGTTCGAGACGTTGGGAAACATCCGGACGTCAATGCCATGGGTATTCGGCCCCGCCCTCGCAGCGCGAGTCTGGCTGTCGCAGACGTCAGTGGTGCAGACTGTTACGTGATGCCGTCGCGCCAGCGCGCGCGTCATCGTCGTCACCAGGCGCGGAATGCCCCCGTATGCCCACGCCTGCTCGTAGTACGGCACAACGTGCAGGATGCGAAGTGGCGGCATTGATAAGGTTCTGCGGGGTTCTACCGGGCAGAACCTCGTGGAACCGCGCGAAGCGCGGATCGTGCCGTATAGTATCAGGGTTCCCCACCGATGGTGTCATTGGCGATTACACGCGTGCGACAGGGTCACGCACCATTCGCGGGTCTTGTCTGGACGCTCATTCGCACCGATTTCAAAACCCGATATCACGGCACGATGGGCGGATTCGCTTGGGCGCTGCTCAAGCCGCTCACGATGTTCCTCGTTCTGCTCGCCGTGTTCTCGTACGTGTTTGCGACCGATCCGCAGTACAAGTTCGACCTCATCATTGGTTTGTTCTTGTACGAGTTCTTTCAGGAGGCGACGAAGGCCGGGTTGCTGTCGCTCAGGGCAAAAGGTTACCTGCTGACGAAGGCACGGTTTCCCTCGTGGATTGTCGTCGTCACCTCAGCGTCGAACGCCGTGATTACGCTCGCCTTGTTTTCGCTGGTGCTGGTGATGTTCCTTGGTGGTACTGGCCGCGCTCCGTCGGCGAGCGGCGTTGCCCTGTATACGGTCTATCTGGTTCTGTTCCTGGCGATTGTGACCGGCTTTTCACTGGCAGCGAGCGTTCTCTTCATGCGGTATCGGGATCTGAACCAGGTATGGGAAGTCGTAACCCACGCGGGCTTCTTTGTCGCGCCGATCATTTATCCCATCGGCATCATCCCTGAACGCATGCACGCCTACTTGTATGCCTGGCCACCCACGCCGATCATTCTGTTTTCACGGAGTGTTCTGCTCGATGGCCACGTGCCGTCTTTGCTCGCGCATCTGTTGCTGCTGATCGTGGCGGCGCTGGTACTGAGCGTTGGCGCTCTGATCTATCGCGTTCGAGCCCCGCGAGTCGCCGAGGAACTGTGATGCGTCAGCCGGTGATCGACGTGGCCGGCGTTTCGAAGACGTTTACCATTCCCAGCGTCCGGCGCGACACGGTGCGCGAGCACGCACTGGATTTCTTTCGCCCTCGTCCTCAGGAACGGTTGCGCGTCCTTGAGTCGGTCAGCTTCGAACTGCGTCAGGGTGAGAGTCTCGGCCTGATGGGGCGAAACGGTTGCGGAAAGAGCACGCTGCTGAAAATCGTTTCAGGAATCTATCCGGTCGATGCCGGACGCGTCGACGTTCACGCCGCGGTCACCCCGATCCTGGAGCTGGGTGTTGGCTGGAACCCCGATCTCGATGCGATCGATAACATCGAGCTGCTGGGCACCGTGATGGGCATGACGCTGAAGCAGCTGCGCGCCGCGACTCGCGAAATCCTCGAATTCGCCGAACTGGAAAAGTTCGCGCATCTCGAGCTCCGTCATTATTCGAGCGGCATGGCGGCACGGCTGGCGTATGCGGTGGCATTTCGCGCTGTGCGCGAGGTCCTGATTCTTGATGAGGTGTTCGCGGTTGGTGACGCGGGATTCAAGGAGCGCTGCCAGCAGCGATATCGCGATTTGCATCGCGCCGGACACTCGATGCTGCTCGTTAGCCACGAGCCGCGCACCATTGCGGCGTTCTGCGATCGAGCGTTGCTCCTCGAAGGCGGCCGCATCGTCCTCTCGGGTGCCGCCGAATTGGTTGCCAACCGGTATCTCGAGCTGCTGACCGCGGAGGCGGCAATCTCCGCGCGTCCTCACGCCCGATGACTCCACGCATATCCGTTCTGATGCCCTGTTTCAATCACGGGGCATTCATCGGTGAGGCGATTGAAAGCGTACTCACACAAACATTCCAGGACTTTGAAATCATTGTTGTCGACGATGGGTCGACCGAGCCGCTGACCCGGGACACAGTTGCGACACTCAAGGCGCCACGGACGACGGTCTTGAAGACGGTGAATCAGGGCTTGCCCGCGGCGCGCAACCATGCCGCCAGGCACGCCACCGGTGCGTTGTTCTGCGCATTGGACGCTGACGACAAGCTGGCGCCCACGTGGTTCGAAAAGGCGATGAAGGTCCTGGACGAACAACCGACAGTGGCGTTTGTCTCGCACTGGCTGGAAACGTTCGGGGACGAGCATTGGACATGGAAACCAGAACGCTGCGACTTGCCGGCGCTGCTTGCGCGTAACACCGTCAATGGCGCAGCCGTGGTGCGGCGCGATGCGTTCGAGGCCGTAGGTGGTTACGACGAGTCGATGCGCGAGGGATGCGAGGACTGGGATTTGTGGCTTCGACTCGTCGAGCGTGGGTTCGACGGTGCGATTGTTCCCGAAGTGCTCTTCTACTACCGGCGTCGCTCGGATTCGATGAGCCGTGAGATGCTCGACGACACGCGCTACCGGCGTCCGTTGACGACGCTGATCTCGAAGCACGAACAGGCATACAGGACGCATCTGCCGGCAATTCTTGCCGCGAAGGAGTCGGAGGCCCAGCATCTGATTCGGGAAATTACGACGGTCGAACGCGATCGAGTTCTGTCCCTCGAGCCTGCTCTTCGCCGAGCTCGCGAGGAGCTCGCGGCGGTTGCGCGGAAAGCCGAACGCGCTCGGCAGGAGCAAAAACGAGAGGAGGAACATGAGCGCCTGGCGTGGAAGGTGACGGAGCTGGAGCGCGAAGTCGCCGATCTTCGGGCGTCGTGGAGTTGGCGCGTCACGGCGCCGCTCCGGAGGCTGTACTCGCTACTGCGAGGCCGCTGATGACCGCGCGGGCCGACGTCATTGTTCAGGTGGGCGAAGGTGGCCGTCATGTCGTTCGTACCGCCGATTCTCTCCTGCGTCAGCGCGTGAGGCCGGCATCGTTCACCCTCATCAAAGGCGGCGGCTCACAGCCGACGTCGCTTGTATCCGGTGTGGCATCCCGTCTCGGAGCGATCGTGCTCGAAGGAAGTATCTATCCGGGCCTGCCGCTGAATGCGGCCGTCAGAAATGCCGCGGGATCCTTCTTCGTTGTCACATCGGCCGGGTTCACTCTCGACGAGGTATTCATCGACCAATGTGAAAACACATTTCGTGATGAGTCCGTGGCCGCCATTGCCCCATCTGTTGCCTATCGAACCGCTGACGGGACCGGTGAGGTGGTCTGGACGCCAGGAGCTGTCTCGCCAGTCGCGATCCTTTCGGACACGCGGAGTGTTCCTCCGGTATTCGCTATTCGCCGTGAGGCGTGGGACTCGCTGAACGGGTTCGACGAGACCCTGTCGGGTCTCGTCGAGTATGAGTTCTGGCTGCGTCTTGTCCTGGCTTGGCGACAGGTGAACGTTCTCTTGCCCCCACTGGTTGGCCGTGTTCTCGAACGCGACTTGCCAGACATCAGCGATGATTTGCGGCTTCAGTACTTCCGCGCTGTCCTCGACCGGCACCCTGCTGTGCTCGAACACGACATGCGCGAGCTCCTTATCAGCCGGGAGATTCGATTCGGGCAATTGCGAACTGCGCATCGCGAGCTGCTCGCTCAGCGGGACGTCGAGCTCGCTGAACTCGATCGGCTGCGAGCGGACGCTGCACACCATCAGGCGTACTTACAGCATCACCATCGCGACGCGTTCGACTGGGGAGATTTCCGGCGCACCGACCCGGTGAGTCGCGACTGGGGGTACGACCGCGGGATGCCCATCGACCGGCGTCACATCGAGGATTTCCTGGCGGCGCATTCCTCAGACGTGCGAGGCGCGGTGCTGGAAGTACAGGAAGACGACTTCACTTTGGCGCTAGGCGGACAGCGCGTGAGGCGCCACGACATTCTGGACATTGACGAAACGAACCCGCGGGCGACGGTGCTCGCGGACCTTCGTGTCGCGCCAGAGATCGCGTCGGATACGTATGACTGCATCATTCTCACGCAGACACTGCACGTGATTGACGACATGAGCGCCGTCCTTCGCGAGTGTTACCGCATCCTGAAACCTGAAGGTGTTCTGCTGGCGACGTTTCCTGCGGCGAGCCGAGTCTGTCTCGAATATGGAGAAGAGGGTGACTATTGGAGGACGACGCCTGCCGGAGCCCGCGCGTTGCTCCGTTCGTCGTTCGGACCGTCGATCATATCGTCTGAGGGCTTGGGCAACGTGCTCACCAATACGGCTTTCCTTTACGGCCTGAGCGCGTGCGACCTGACCGATGAGGAATTCACCGCTCACGATCCGTACTTTCCTGCGTTGGCGGGCGTCCGCGCGAAAAAGACTCGGGCGCCAGCCCGCGCCGGCGCGCGAGGCGTCGTCCTCCTGTATCACCGCATCGATGCGACGCCCGATGTGCATGGCCTCGTCATGTCACCCGATGTCTTCGACGCGCAGCTGCTCTGGCTTCACTCGCACTGCCACATCGTGTCGGTAGAAGACCTGCTCAGCGGGCGTGGCGACGAGCTGCCCGAGCGAGCCGTGGCGCTGACGTTCGACGACGGATACGAAGATAACCTCAGGATCGCGGCACCTCTGCTGCAATCCCACGGAATCCCTGCTGCATTTTTTCTGACAACGTCCGGCCTGACGGGCGCGATGGAATACTGGTGGGACACCCTCGAACGCGCGCTTTTGCAAGGTTCGACTCCCGCAGTCCTCGACATGCATGGCGCAGGCATTCCGCTGAGTTTTCAGACTACGACACCGGACGAACGACAGGTCGCTCACTGGCGCCTGCACGAGAGGCTTGTTCATGCATCGCGGTCCGAGCGCCAGCGAGCGATTGACTGGGTGAAAGCGTGGTCGGGGGTTGTTGCTCCGCGGGCCAGACCGCTGCTTGCCGATGAAGTGCGACAGCTGGCTCAGCTTCCCGGCGTCAGCATCGGGGGGCACACCGTGAATCACCTTTCACTGCCTGACACCGCCACTTCGGCAGTTGCGGAAATCGGTGATTGTCAGGCGGAATTGAGACGCATCACTGGTCAGCCGGTCGAACTGTTTGCGTATCCATATGGTGCTGTCGACCGGAAAACGGCCGCCATCGTCAGAACGACCTGCCGGTGGGGAATGTCGTGCGACGATCGTGTGCTTGGTGATTCATTCGATGCCGCACGCGTGCCACGCCTTGACGTCAAGGCCTGGTCTGCCGAGGAATTCGCCACTCGTGTGTCGCGATTATTCGAGGTGCCGTTGAGACGTGGTGGTGCGGTCTTTTAGACCGGCACGGCCAGATGCGGCGGTGAGCTCTTTGGCCGCCTCGGGCCACCGCGTGGCGATTCGCTTGACGACCGCGCGACGTCGGGTGACTCGCTCGCGCCCGGCGATGGCACGAAACGCCGCGGCCAGTTGCGATTTCCATCTCGACTCACTGCCCGCCCGTGCGTACGCCGCCGCCAGAGGCTCGAGGCAGGTTTCATCGCCGATCACATGGAGTGCCGCGAGGAACGAGGAGGGCAGCGGTCCCCTGGCGTCCTCGAGAGACTCGCGGAGATCGTAAACGGCGACACGGCTCCTACGCAGCGCAAGCGCCTGATGCAGGGCTCCTCGCAGTGCCTGCCACTCGGCGCGCCGACGACCCGTAGCTGTCCCCTCTCGCGCCCGTACGGCGTCAATCATCTTTTGCACTGAACTCACTCCGAC
>Ga0310906_10000078_pt1 | contig 18282 bp, 23 predicted proteins | sample C48D3metaG_FD_203749 | JGI IMG/M metagenome (GOLD analysis project Ga0310906, IMG submission 203749) | Lab incubated soil microbial communities from West Virginia University Organic Research Farm, Morgantown, WV, United States - C48D3 | ecosystem: Environmental > Terrestrial > Soil >...
TCTTCAAATTATTTGACAAATTTGAACATATATTATTTGATTTTCTTTTCATTTCTTTCACTTATATAATCATAGACGCTAAGTTAGCAATTCGTGGCCACTTTTCAGCAGCTTCAGCAGCTACTGGCCCTTTCAAATCTGTTCCTTTAATTTCGCCCTCTGTTGTAACCAAAACAGCAGCATTATCCTCAAAAGATACTCGGACGCCATTCAACCTCCTAATTGGATATTTCTGTCTGACTATGACAGCTCCAAAAATTTGTTTTCTGAGTTCGGCAGGTCCTTTTTTTACAGTAACTGTGACGAAATCACCGACAGCGGCTGCAGGTAGCCTTGAATGTCTTCCTTTATATCGAGTTACTTGAGCAATTTGTAATATTTTTGCACCAGTATTGTCTGCACAAACAAGATTAGCATATAGTGGGAGTGCTCTAGTAACATATGGTCTAAATTCTTCTACTCCTCTTGAAGATACGGCTCTTGATTTAGTTGACAAAGTTATTCACTTACCTCCACAACAGCAAAAGAAATGGTTTTTGACAAGGGTCGACATTCTGCAATTTTAACTTTGTTTCCGTCAGATACATCCATGCAGTCAGATATGAATGCGTGAATTTTTGATTTGCTTCGCTCATATCTTTTATACTTGTCTACAAATCTGGAATATTCTCGCTCTACTACCACCATGTTTTTTCCTTTATGACTAACTACCGTCCCTACTATCAATTTTCCTCTTAGTGAAAGTGACCCGCAAAATGGACAATATCTATTAGTGCATGTTTTCTTTGGAGCTTTTACCTGGATACCAATATTCTTAGCCATAATAATCACTTTAATATGTTAACTAGTTCCTCTGGTCTGCCTAATAATCGCTTGCCATCAAGTGTATATGTTTCACCTGCATGACAAATTACATATTCACAGATTTCATTTTTTGGAATCCTTATAATGCTTTTGTTTTGATGGCTAATCAAGAATAACATGTTCTTAGTTTCATTTACAATAGTTCCTGACCTGTTTGAATTCTTTGTATTTCTGGATTTAGTAATATTAATAAATCTACCGAGATATTCGTCCAAATAAATAAGATCCCCTGTTTTCATTTTTTATCTCTTAGCTCCAGTTCTTTCATTCATGAGGGTAAGAATTCTCGCTATGTCTCTTCTTTTCCACCTAATAACTCCAGCTTCTTTCTTTAGAGTCCCTTTGATCGATTCAGAACGAAGTTTAGCTAAATCTACCTTCAAATCACTTAATTTGTCTTTAAGATCTTGATCGTTAAATTGTCTTAATGTCTTAGTTCGATTTCTTGACAATTATTTATTTATCTCTCCCTTATTTTCTAATATTTCTTTCTGCGGTTTTGTTTCACCAGGTTCAGGCAGTTCATTTTCATTTGAAACTGACAAATTACTAGTATCTTGTTGGTTTTTTTGATTGCTATGATCCTTAAAGTTAGTTATGAGTTCAAACTCTGGTGGTGTAGCATTTTTTATCGCAATTTTCAGTCTAATTCCCATTATTCCCATTTTTGTTAGGACATGTGTAATCCCTTCTCGCACGACTCTATCAGCCATATTGCCACTTTTTGGAATAATCCCAGAAGAATGTTTCTCAAAATGGGCCCTTTCACTACGTAACTTTCCGGAAATGGTCACTTCAACGCCGAGTGCGCCAGCGTTCTTTATGGTATTCACCGTCCACAAAGCAGCTCGCCTGAAAGCAGTGCCTCTTTCAATGAGTTGTGCCAACCTGTTGCACATTATCTTCGGATTTAATTCTGGTACTTCTACCTCAACAACTGAAATTTGTGGATTGGTTAAACCAAATTTTACCTCTAACTTTGATGTAAGATCTCTAATGCCACTTCCCTTTCTTCCAATAACAAGTCCTGGTCGTGTGACGTACAAGGTGAGTCTAGTACCCAAAGGTGATTTCTGAATATCAGCTCCTCCAAATCCGGCATCTTTTAATTCCTCTTTTAGAAATTCATCTAATTCAGTATTGCGATAATTGTTTTTTAACACGTTTTTGATTGCATTCAATTAGGATGACCTTCCTTCCATAGCTACAATTTCGACATGAACCAGGGTATCATATTTTGGACTTGCTCTTCCCATAGCTCTAGGGGTGAATCTTTTCAACTTTGTTCCCTTATGTACAACGACCGAAATGATTTTGAGTCTATCCAAATCCATTCCCTTATACTCTGCATTAGATTCTAGGTTATCTAACAACTTCAGGAATTCGGAAGTTGATTTGTGCGGATATCTACCTGAGCAAAAACCATCTTGGATATTAGATCGATGGGCTACTTCATTGTTGTATCGCCGATAGGGAACCGCTATTTTTCTTATCAAGACATCCTCCAAGAACTCTCTTGCTTTTTCTATGGTTTTATTGTTTATAGATATGGCAATTTCTCTGGAATGCTTGTGTGAGATAGATTTGTCCCTTATTGCGGCCCTTACATGTCTTGACTTTTCATACTTTTGAAATGAATAAGAATAATCTGGCATTTATATCACTTTAATGGGACATACAAACTTGAACGCGATGAACCAACTCCAGGTGCTCCATGTTGAACTCGTTTATTCGTAATAGCGTATTCACCCAGATAATGACCCACCATTTCTGGTTTTATAACGTAGGAGACAAATTCCTTTCCGTTATGAACTAAGACAGTTAACCCGATCATGTCGGGCAAAATAATCATATCCCTTAGATGAGTTTTTAACTGGCCTTTGAGTTTACCATCTCTAGCTAATTTCAAATCTTCTCTGAATTTTCTCTTTTCATCATTCATATAAGTGGAGAGCCTTTTGTCCAGAGATCTTCTTTGTCTTGAATTTAAGAGCGGCATGAGTGTTTCAATTGAAAGCTTTTGGATTTGCTCTCCTGAATATCCTTTGAATTTAAATTCACGTACCATTTTTTTACATCCTCCTATACATAATTATTAATTTAGTCTTTTTAGAAAAATTTTCCATATTTTAAACCAAACCTAAATTAGTTGCTAACTGTCTTGCGCCATCCACATTCTTGAATTTCATAATTGCTTTCTTACCTCTAATGGTATTAAAAGTATTTACTTCGCTAATATCTGCTTCATAAATTATCTTCATAGATTTAATGATCTGACCTTTGGTTGCCTTATTATGGACTATAAAACTAAGTTTGTTCTCTTTTTCTATAATATTGAAGGTCTTTTCGGTCACATAAGGCTCAAGGATTATCTTACTTGCAATATCAGCACTAATTTCTAATTTCTTGTTATATAGAAACTTATTCATGCCAAGCTCTCCAAAATAATATTTTTTGGGATTTTCAAAGCACCCAATTCGTTCAATGAATTTTGCGAAAACACCACTAGCCTTATTGGTCTTGCACCAGGTGCAAGGTCCAGTACACTCAAGTCCTTTACACTTTTTACACCAATCCCAGGTATAGATTTATCCAATTTCAACAATTCACACTCGGTATTTCCAACAACTATTAATGCACTTTTTCCAATACGGTTTGGACGACCCCTTCTCTTGGGCTTCCCCGAACGTTTCTTGATAGATTGTTCAACTCTTTTAATATCTTCTTCTAAACCTAATAGCCGTAAAATGTCAAGTAAGCTTTTGGTTTTACCCACATTCTCAATATCGCTAGTAACTACAAGGGGAAAAGATTTTATCCCTTCTATTGAATGACCTCTTCCGATTATTAATTCACTTTGACGGGTTGATGATATAGCAGAGAGAAGAGCAATATTATTCTCCTTCTTGTTTAGTTTCTTATGTGTTACCTTCCAAGCTTCTGGTGGATGTGCAAGTCTGCCTTTTCTAACACCTGCTACTCCGGCAGCCTGCCCTGCACGAGAAAATCCTTCACCTTTAGCTCTTGCCAGTCGAGCGATACCTAAACCGGTATTCCTAGATTCAGCGCTGACGATTTCCCCGGCAGCCGGATACCTACCCTGTCTCTGGAAACGGTGAGAATACAGATTAACGAAGGCTTTTTTGATAATTTCGGGACGATATGGAAAATCAAATATTTTTGGTAGATCTATATCTTCGGTTTGATTACCTTTTAGATCGAATAGCTTAGTTTTCATTTATACAATTACCTCCAATACCTTGGGTTCGCTTATTTTTGTTTGTTTGCTCCTTATTGGTTGTCTCAACTTTACTAATCTCTTTGGAACCCCAGGTATGGTTCCTCTAACTATCATATAATCTCCATCTACTAAACCAAAATGTTTGAACCCTCCTTTTGGATTAATATTTACCACTTCAGTATTATCTGAACTTGACATTACCAGAATCCTCTTATTATATTCAGTACGCTGGTGAAACCCTCTTTGTCCTTGTCTAGCCACAGTATACATTACCACTGCGGGTGAGATAGGCCCTAACGTTCCAACAGCTCTAACACTTTTCCGTGATTTGTGCTGTTTTCTTTTAACTCCAAATCTCGTAATTGGACCCTCAACACCCTTTCCTCTAGTAATACCATGGACATCGATATTCTGTCCTGTCTTAAATACATCAGCTACTCTCACTTCTTGACCTAGTTTAGATTTTAGGAATTCAAACTTGACCTGATTATCACCTCCGGATACTGGGATTTCGTAAATAAATGGAACCTTTTGCGATATTCCAATCTTATTGGGAAAAACTGCGACTACTGCGTTTAAGTGCTTGACAGATCCGATCATTCCTTGGGCTTTTTTTAGCCCATCCTCAGAATACTTGGTCTTGTACTTTGAAGATAAATCTTTAATGCTTTCCTTAGCATAAACGTCGAATACTGCGTGCCTACCATATCCATCTTCAGAATAACCTCTAATTCCAACTATTTTTAGAGGGGGTAAAGATATCACTGTAGAATGATTCATTAGCGGTTTACCATAATTTGGAGTCTTCTCCTTATCATCAATTGTCATAACCTGAATTTGACCTACTTTAAATCCGGCAAAACCAACCAAGCCAACATTATCACGACTAGAATTTTCGGGCCAAGTTCTGATTCTAGCTTCTAAGCTTTGTGCTCTGGCCCGTGGTCGAAATGCAATGCTACCTCTTCGTGGTGTGCTATATTTTCGGTGACCCATAGATACAAAAATTTTTCTGATCCCTTTAATAAGTTTATTATCGCTATTAGTCGATTAGGAAGATGGAAGACAAATATTAAGAATAGACAAAACTCCATAAATTGATTCCTCTAATCTGACTGTTTGAGTACCTTGATTTGGAAAGAAATTATAAGAATAGTACTTGGAAATGTCCATTTTCTCTTTTGATAAAATAGAGTTCAATCCAAATTTTGGTGATCCGAAAACAACTAAGATTGAATTATTGCTTAATTGTCTATTGGCCTTAGATAACTCATTCTCAGACGGGTTAAAGTATTTTGAATATTTAGACGTAAGGATAATGTTAGAGATAGGAAACTTTTCCAAAATATTTTTTAATTCTCTTATTTGATACACATTGTAACCCCAATATTTCTCTGTTATTTCATTTTTTTCGATATCAACAGCATTAATGTAATTTTTATGCTTTAGTAATTTTACGTTGACCTTCCTACCACCTTGCTTAAATTTCCCTTCGTATTTGATAGGTATTTTAAGTCCAACATCTACAACATAGGCGTCACCTCTTTTCTCAACAACCCCAACCCTAATTTCGCCAGCTTTGATGTCATTTATTTCTATCTTATCTTTATGATGATGTGACCTTATTGGATGAAGCTTCCCAGCATGTTTCAATATATCGATTTTCGGATAGATTTTCTTTCGTAAGTATTGAGGCGTATCAAGATATTCAAGGATAGTTACCATGAATTGGAGATCATATTTGCTTGTACTTAGTAACTTATCATGATATATGAATACGTTATTAACTCTAAAAATCGACAACGCTCTTGCTAATTGGAAAATTTTTAATGTCTTATCAATTTCAGTTGAAACGTCATACAAGAACGAGTCTGGAATGGAAACATCAAATCTCAATAGTTGAAATGTAGCTCACCGTTGATTTAGCAACTCGTTCACTGCTCCTTCCAAATAACCCTCAGATCCAAAAAAACTGTATCTCAATATTCCCTCTTTATCTATAACTACGGAGGAGGGTGTTCCCCTCAATCTATAAGTCTCAAATGTCGATGCCGAAAATTCCTTATTTTGCAAATAATTTCGCACTTTGTCGATAAGATCTGCTTTATCTTTGTCAGAGAACGTAGAAAAATCAGGAAAATATATATCAATAAAATCAAAAATCATCTTGTCTGAAACATCGAATGGCATTTTAATAACATTATCAAATGCTACAGGAAATGGTATCTTATAATATAACTTATTTCCGTCAACCAATTTGCCATGTTGTTTTAACGCCTTAAATGTCTCTCCAATTACTTGATTATCTGAAAGTAAAAGTTCAAGGTTTTGTAAAGTATTTTTGTCATAATCTTCGAATGCAGTTGCTACTCCTAATATTTTGACATTTTTATTCTTAAATTTTTCATAGAGAGAAATCGCATGAGGAATTCCATATAAAAAACACCCTGGACAATTAACTTGAAAGACTTCTATAACGACAACATTTCCCGCCAATTGATCTATATTAGTTGGTGTACCTTGTACCCATTTAGAAATTTGCAAATTAGGTGCTTTTGAACCAATTTCAATTGCCATTAATAATCATTTTTTCAATTAAACAGGAATTATTTAAATGGTCGTATGATCAAATAAACTATATTATTATGACAATCTAAATCAAAGTAGGTCAAGATTGACTTTCTTTATCTTGAACTTGTTTTGAATAATTCTCTATTTCTTCTAACGGCATCATTCGCAAAGTTTTTGATTTTGAATCAATTACTGCCAATCTGATGTGTTTAGTACCGGTCTTTTCTTCACTAACCATGAAGATAGATTCAATAGCAAGTACACATGCTTTGTCAAGACTAATATCATTCCTATAATTCTTTTCTAGGTGTTCAGTTACTTGTTCGCTTCCTGCACCAATTGCCACAGCATCGTATCCGATGTATGTACCGCTTGGGTCAGTTAGATACAAGCCTATTCCATTCTTGTCTACACCAGCCAATATCAATGCAACGCCGAAAGGCCTGGCTCCAGCATATTGAGTGTACTGTTGGGCCATATCAGCTAAATTTTTTGCAACGCCTTCAACGTCTACTACTTCATCATAAATAAGGCGGTTACTCTGGGCAAAAAATCGTGCATGGTCAACCTGTGTGCGAGCGTCTGGAATATACCCTGCTGCGGCAAGACCTATGTGATCATCTATCTGAAATATTTTTTGAGTTACATTAGATATTTGCAATTTTCTCGTTTTTTCTTCTACTGCAAGGATTACACCATCAGTGCTTTTGATCCCTAAAGCTAGCGTGCCTCTCCTAACGGTTTCGATTGCATATTCAACCTGATATAATCGCCCATCAGGTGAGAAAACAGTAATTCCTCTATCATAACCTGCTGCTGCTGGTAACAAATCAACTAGATTACTTCTAAATCTTTATTTATAGTTACCTTATTTAAAAAATAAAGGATTATTTACCCAATAACATGAATATAGTTGGCTAGTTGTTAACCGAAGAAATTCAATTTTGTGGCCACAAAAATATTCGTTCATTACATACACGAACAATAGAGATTACCAAAGATCCTAACCTAACCCTTAATGGCGATTGTATAATAGGAGTTAGCGCAACCAAATCATGTTCCGATCTTACAAGTGCTATGAAGAATAAAATCAGGAGAAATCGATCAATAGTAGAAATAGATTTGATAGTTGAGCCCTTTTCTATCAAAATACATGGGATTGGAAATGATAATCTCCTCCTAACACATCTTCATGATATCGTATTAAGAAAAAGCAATTTTATTTGTGATAGGACTCTGTGTCTAAGCTGTAATGTTAGTGCCATACAAATTCCTAGAAAGATGATAGATTTATTAAAAGACCCTTCCAAACAAGGTCTTTTGGTCATAGGTGTAGAATAAATAACTATGACCACCCATTCGTTTACCTTATTAGTCAAGCCTGCTAAAAGTAGATCTTGTTATGCGTTCATAAGCATCGACATATCTTTGAGATATTTTTTCAATAATCTCTTTTGGTAATTTTGGAATATTTGGTTCTAAACGATTATTATTGCATTTTTCTACCTCTTTTCTGAAGCCTATCCCCTCTAACCAGTCTCTTAAAATTTGTTTGTCATAACTATCCTGAATGTGTCCTACTTGGTAATCGCCTTTATTCCAGATTCTAAATTCATCAGGTCCAATTGAATCACCCAGGATTATTTCTCCTGTAATTGGATCTTTTCCGAATTCAAATTTGATATCAGAAAGAATAAAGCCCGAATCCGAAACGATTGTATTTACTTGCTCAAACAAGTCAAGAGATTGTTTTTTTAGTTGCATTAGTTCCGTTTCATTTAATAACCTATTTTTAAGAATTTGTGTTTCCGAGAGAGGTTTATCATGTTGGTCAGATTTAGTAGTTGGATCAAACACAAGACCGGGCAATTTTGAAGCCAATTGCAAATCATTATTTGCAAAATATTCCTCCGTCCCAGAAATCTCTATAGAATTCTGAAGATACCTAGTATATAAGCTTCCATATAGGTATGATCGAACTACACACTCTATTGGAATCATGTTCAACTTTCCTACCTCAATCTTATCGGTATCTACTCTTCTCCTAAAATGGTTTTTCCCTTTTAATATTTTAAACCAATAAAGTGCAAAATCACAGAGGACTTTTCCCTTATAAGGAATTTCATCATTTAGTATAACGTCAAACGCAGATATCCTATTAGAAAAAGAAAAAATTAGTGTGTTGTTATTGGTTTCATAGATGTCCTTTACTTTGCCTTTCCTAATTAGTTTCAACTTGATAAACTTTCCACATGTTAATTATAAGTTTTAAATTTATAGGCTCGCAATTTATGATGTAATCATTTGATCATTAATCCAACTGACAAAATCCTTTTGCAATTGTTATCGTTTCTGGAGTCTGACGAAGGTATTAGAATCACATATAAATCGAACTGGAAAAAAATTTTCATTAATAAGAATTTGCTAGGAAGTTACGTATTACTCTTGAGTTACAAACCTCTTAAAAATATGCAAACTTTGTCGAATTCTAGAATTTTTCATGAGGAGGGTAGAAATTGTAGTTCTGATGAAATTGTTTATCTTAATACCCTTTCCGAAGTGCTGGAACTAATCCATTCAGAATTTGGTGATATTGCGGTTTCCGAATACTGAACTCGATAAAATTAAAAGTCAATTAGTGGAATTAAGAGCTTTTCCACTTGTAGTAAACTGTTCCAGCTTTACATGACGCAGTCAAATTTGAATTCATATAAGTAGATTCAACTTCAAGTTCAGATAACAACGAATCTATGCTTTGTTCTTCATTTTTTGATTCTGCGAAGCGATTAATAATCTCCTCTTTAGAGAATTCCATACTGTTATTTATTTTTAAGAAACTAAAAAATTGGTCTTTGTTTAGCATTTCAAGTTTATAGTACTTTAAGGTTCATAAATTTTTGGACTAAGATTAATAAGGAAAGAAATTTATTAAAAAAAATAGGCAATAATACAATTATTGGATTTGACAAGATTTATACCACTGCTCATGTTAGTATTCATAATTTATTTAACTCAGTGCACCTTCCATGCCAGTTTTGCTGAAACAGAAAATACTGAAAATAAGGAAAACCCACAGGATTTAAAGAGCAACAGATTAGATGTCAACAACACGTTCGCACTTTCGGGATTTCTGGTTTCCACTTTGAATGCATCCCTAACGTCAAATATCGGATCCGGTCAAGACAATCAATTAGTTTCGTCATCATCTGATAGTACAAGCCTCGAACATTCAGTTAAAGCCCTTTCGCCTGGGCAACCCATTGGTGGTGTAAACAGCAGTGGTAATTCATCATTAATCTTGAACTCAAATCAGGGCTCACTCGGAGATATCACGGGAACAGGTCAATTGAATCAGACCGATAACTTGTCTAATAATCTGGTTTCAATGCTTTCAGGTATCATTATTCAATCCATTGAAAAAGGAAATCCAACCATTAATAACGATTTAAATACTAGCGATTCTGGTAGCCTCATTAATAAGAATATTTCAACGATAGTTTCCGGCAATTGGAAGATGATTGTTAATTCTTCGAAAGTTGAATTTTTTGATTCGAAATTCGTAATGATCACCTCAGATGCTAAAGGATTTCACTGGCATACAATTACTAATTTTAAAGGGGATGAAAATGTGTTTTTTGGTACAGATGATACCATATTCTTCGATGGGACAGTAGACTTTTTTACAGATGGTAAACTTGTATCTGAGAATAGCAAGGTTGTACTAATGCTCAATAATTTTGAGGTCCTTCAAATTATTTTCTTAGATGATAAAGTAGCAGATCATTTTCATGATTTTCCACTTTACGGGATCTTAGATTCTATTGAAATAAGAAATTAGGTAAAGTTCCTTTTCATATACTTTGGTATTGCAGAAGTAATAGCCCCCTCTGATGCTGATCTTACCAATGTTGCATATTTTGCTAATGCTCCCGACCGATACCTAATCTTTATAGGCTTAAATTTCTTGGTCCTATTTGCGAACTCTTTCTTTGAAATCTTGAGGTCAATAGTTTCTTTGATTAAATCGATCTTGATCTTATCACCATTTTTGATTATTGATATGGGTCCACCTACCATTGCCTCTGGAGAAACATGCCCTATCATAAATCCACGGGTTGCACCAGAGAATCTACCATCAGTGAGCATAGCAACTTTTTCACCTAACCCCTGACCCACTATGGCCGCTGTCACAGAAAGCATTTCCCTCATTCCTGGACCACCCTTTGGACCCTCATATCTTATAACGACAACATCACCTTCGCCGATTTCTCTTTTCGAAACAGCATCAAATGCAGACTCTTCTGATTGATAAACTTTGGCAACCCCCTCAAATTTATCCTCTTTCAATCCTGCAATTTTGATTACAGCTCCCTCTGGAGCCAAATTTCCAAACAAAATTTTTAACGTTCCTTCTTTGTGTATGGGATCATCGACAGTCCGAAGGATATTTCGAAATTCAGTTTTTTGTTCTTTATAATAAGACTTGGATTTCCTAAAGTCATAAGACTCGAGATTCTTTTTCATTGTGTTACCGGTAACGGTCTCTACATTTCCATTAAGAATACCTTTATCAAGCAATGATTTTAAAATTACAGGGATGCCCCCAATATTATCCAAGTTCAACATTACATAACTCCCACCTGGTCTCATATTTGCGATATGAGGTGTCTTTTTTCTAATATATTCAAAATCTTTTATATCCAATTCGATTCCTGCTTCACGGGACAGTGCTAATAGGTGAAGTATCGCATTAGTCGAACCTCCTATCGCATTTGCCATCATAATCGCATTTTCGAATGCCTCATAATTCAAGATATCCCTTGGTTTCAAATCATTTAGTATTAGATGATCAATAGATTTACCAGTCTCAAAGCAAATTTTGTGCCTTTCTTCGCTTTCCGCAGGCGGTGTAGCGCTACCTGGTAACGCCATCCCTAATGCCTCGCTTATAGATGCCATGGTATTAGCGGTATACATTCCTGCACATGATCCAGCCGACGGGCAAGCAACATTTTCAAGACTTGTCAATTCTTCCAAACTCATTTTGCCAGCATCATATGTTCCAACCGCCTCATACACATCTTGAATAGTAACCGGACTACCATTCCAATAACCAGGCAGAATTGTGCCCCCGTAAACAAATATAGAAGGCAAATTGAGTCGGGCCATTGCCATCAAAGTTCCAGGCAAGCTTTTATCACATCCAGAAATTCCCACTATAGCGTCATATTGATGTGCTCTGACCATTATCTCGATCGAATCCGCAATGATTTCCCGGCTAACAAGAGAGGATTTCATCCCCTCGTGTCCCATTGCAATGCCATCAGAAACAGCGATGGTAGTAAATTCCCGAGGGGTGTTTCCAGAATCCCTAACACCTTCCTTTGACTTTTGAGCAAGTTTTCCCAAATGAATATTGCATGGGGTCGCCTCATTACATGTACTACAAACTGCCACTAGAGGCCTACCAAGATCTTCGTCTGAGAGACCCATTGATTTGTACATTGCCCTATGAGGAGCACGGGAAGCACCCTCAACTGTTTTTCTGCTAGGTAAAATCATTACAAATATCTAGATTAAAATCACAAAATAAAAACTTAATTCTTTCTTGTAATACTATCACACTACTCCAAAGTAGCTATTATTTTTACAGAATCCAAACCTTCGAACTTGAATATTGTCTCACACATTCCGCATTCTATGCTATTGTTATGCAATTCATTTGAAGAAATCTCATTAAGGTATTCGCATTTTGGGCATGGGAAAGAAAAATTCAGTGTGAAACTTTCTAACTCAATTGATTCACTCATACTTTGTAAAAAATTTTCGACCTATTTAAAATGAACTAAAAATAAACACCAAATTAAGGCAAAACATATTAACTGTTAAATATTAAATTAGATATTTCATTATTATTATCTTGATTATGATGCAGACCTTAAATCACAACTGTATTTTTTGTCAAATTGTAACGAAAAATTTGCCTAATGCAATAATTTATGAAGATGAAAAATTTTTGGCTTTTATGGATAAGTACCCAATCAATCATGGACATTCGTTGCTAGTACCTAAACAGCACTTTAGTAATATATTAGAAATGCCGATAAAGGAAGTAGGCGAAATGCATTCGCTAGTCCCACGATTAGCAAAGGCAATTACTAGTGTTTTGGGAAGTGACGGATTTAACATTAACCAGAATAATGGGAAATCTGCTAATCAGATTGTACCACATGTGCACGTACACATAGTTCCCAGATATTCGATTGAGAGGGTCAAAGGTCAATGGCCAATGCGCAAGATTGCACAAATAAATGAGCTCGAGAGTGTAGCTCAAAAAATCAGAGAGAATATCGAAGTATCATGAATAAAAATGCTATCACGATAGGAATAATTACTTATAACGAACAGAATAATATTTTAAAATTTTTTGATTCACTCAAGTCTCAGCGGCTCGGAGACAAGTTGGTTATCAGCGAGGTAATTTTCGTGGATGATTCGAATGATGAAACTCCAATTCTTATCAACAAAATCAGGTCTGAAAATCCAGAATACAATATTCGTCTAATTCACAATGAAAAGAGAAAAGGAGCAAGCCAAGGATGGAATACTATATTCAGAAACGCGAAAGGTAGTATTATAGTATTATTGGACGCAGACATCGAGATTGGGGAAAACTGTATCTCACGATTATCGAATAAGATCACAGATAACGTAGGATTGTGTGCTTCTAATACTGTCCCCAAAATCAATAATATGGGCCTATATGCATGTGCATCAGTTTTTATCGGTTATTGGTTAAGATCAATAAGAATCAACGGTCTTTCTCAATACACCACTATGGGTAGAGCACTTTCATTGGATACGGAATTGGCTAGAGGGATAGAAATTCCCCAAGAAATAATCGCAATAGATCTTTATCTTCAGTGTAAAGTGCTTGAAAAGGCCAAAAAGGTAATCTATGATGATGATGCAGTAGTCTATTTTAACCCACCCATAAACAAAAATGATTTTTTCAGTCAGATAGTGAGAGCATTAATTGGGCATAGACAGATAAAAGAATTGACAAGAAAATTTGATTTTGATGCTACCGCGTCTCTAACGATAAAGGAATTTTTCAAAAATTCGATAAAATATCCAAGAGGTTCGTTATGTCTCTTATTGTGTTATCTTCAATTGCCGGTTAGCTACTTTAAGGATAGAGAGCGAGTCTCCCATATTTGGGAACCTGCTAATAGCACCAAAAATTAACATCGAATGATGTGTTCAGGTTTATAGACGAATAATACTCTGGTGATATGAAAATGATACTCGTGAAGAAATTCATGCTAGAAATACTTCAAAAATAATAAGAAAATGGGAATTAAATATGCTTAGGAATTTAAGACTATTTTTAGAATAAAGTGAAATTGATTAGTGCAATAACTAATTTGATAGTACAATAATAAAAACTGCAACGCATGCTAATGATCCAAATAGTGCTAATGTGGTCTTCCACATGCCAAGATTTTCCTTTTCTCCTATGTCCCATATGCCTCCGGTAGATTTGTTGGGGACATACCAATTTTTTATAATTTCGTAACTGTAAAATTTTGACAGGTCAGCTGATGGTGTCCAACTAGGAGTAAAATTGGATGATTGGCTTGATGAAGAATTGATCAAATCGTATTTCCTTCTTGAATTATCATCAGAAAGAACTTCGTAGGCCTCTACTATTTGCAAGAACTTTTGATGAGACTCCGTACTTTTGTTTTTGTCAGGATGGTGCTTGAGGGCAAGAAGTCTAAATGATTTTTTGATATCTGCACTAGTTGCATGGTGGTCTATCTCGAGTATGTCATAGTAAGACTGAGACAATAACACTTAATGAGGAGTTCTAAAAATTAAGTATTTTGCTTTGGACAAATGAAAGTTAGAACTCTAAAATAAGACAATTTCGAATATATTTAGACGTGAAGATTCCATTTAAGAGAAAATTGGCCCCTTCTAACGACGGAAAAGCCTTAAACTTAAACAAAGAACATTTAAAGGACAATGTGCAGGTGGAATCAAATATTAACAATACGGTGGATAATTCAAATCCCATAAATTCCGAAACAAATTATCTGATTTGCTTTATGTGTAAGGAGAAAATCTCCAGTGAAATCAAGAAACCCGAATGGAAGTGGAATCTAAACACTATTCAACCTATGTGCATTGTATGCTATGAAAGAAAATCCAAAGAATATGAAAAAATCATTAATTATTGCAATGAATGTAACAAGAGACTGGGATTTATTAGGTATAATCCCAAACCTTTGTGGGGTGTTAATGGCCAATTATGCAGAGCTTGTTGGGATTTAAAGAATTCTACCTTCAAGAAATAAAAACTGTAGGGCTAAAAATGAATTAAGAATAAGTAGTAGATCATCTCCCAAAAAATTTGATAATTTATCCGCACAATTCGAGTTTAAATTTTTTATGGCCTGTTATTACTCAGCGCATACTGATTATTATTAAAATCAAATTTTGGTTCGGTTTTCAACTGTACAAATAATGGGGACGAAATAGCCTTACTGAATACTTTGACAACTTTGATCGGATTATAACGTTGGTTATTAATTCGGATTATTTCTAGTGAAGTTTTTCATTTCACACCATGAACAGATGACATAAAGGTAGAATACAAATCTTTAATCTATCTCCACAACATCGACACTATACCCAAACCGGTTATACACAGACCTGCATATGCGACTTGTGGCACGCTGATACTCATAGCACCTATGGCCAGGCCAATTCCGGCTATAGCCATTAGAAATTCCCCTTTCCTTCTATTTGTTAAGTGCAATACCATACTCTTATCTTACAATGGGCTTATAAAATATTTCTCTATTAATAAAAAAACTTGTTAGGCTGATTTAAGTGACAATTTTAGATCACCCCACAATAATTGCTAAGTCCTGATTTAGTAATACAAATAATTTTTCAAGAAATCCTCAAAACTGGATAAAAGCAATCTGATGGACAAAAATTAAAGGTGGCTGAGTCCACCTGCACCAGAAGTATAAGGCGATTGACCTGGAAAGTTTCTCCTAAAGTGCCCCGATGGTCGTTTCGATAACAGCTCTATGAACCAAGCTTCATGCTCAATTTCTTCTTGCATTATCCTCTGTGCAATATCGAACGTTCTGGGATCTTTTCCCCCTGTCATGTCACATACTTCTCCCCAGGATCTGATAGCGCATTGTTCTGCTTCCAGAAGTACCTTTATGATAGAGGTCAAATCCTTCCAATTTTCTGGCAGATAAGCGTCTGGACAACCAGCTTGAGTTGCAAAATCTCTGATATCTCGTGGTAAACTACCCCCCAATTCATAGAGTCTTGGAACCATGGCCTCGAAGTGGTTTCGATCTTCAATTCTTGCATCTTCAACGATTTCCTTGATTCCCTCTCCGTCAAGGCCTGTACAGTGCATCCTTAAAATAGTATAATAATAATAGGTTGTAAATTCCGCACCTACGCCTTTGGTTATCAATTCTTTTAGTCTTTCAATATTAACACCATTTTTTTCTAATACCTCCAAAGCTACAACGTTCGGAACATATTCATTATTCTCAGTCATTATCAAACCTTAGATAAATGAATATAAAAATTTTATTATAAAATCGTCGTGTATAGTATTCAGACAATTCAAATATCTAATTTAGGCATTCATTTGTTTCAAAATATCATCCATCGATTCAAGGCCCCCTCGCTCAATTAATTGGAGTAAGCAAATAGTAAAACCGACGTGTGAGCAATCATCTGCAAAACATGCCCTGCATGATGGGACGCAATCAACTACACTGACAAAAATGTCTTGGTTCAAGAATCTATCAAATAATTTTACCTCGCTTAAATTAGGAAAATCAACATATTTCAAGATTAATGGTGGGTTCTGTTCATAACCTGCATTATCAAATGACTTGCAATTCATCCAATTTAAGAATGCAAAAGTTCCTTCATCCAAACTTTCGCATTTTGTGGCCTTTTTCAACTGGATGCTGTTTGTCTTTTTGTCTTTACTAGACATTATCTATCTTAGTAACCTACTATACTCAATTCCTAAATATAAGGCTTTAATTTGATTACAGACAAGGACGAACGTAGTCAAAAAATACTTTTAGTCGATATTAGAATTGTTATTTTCTGGAGGTAATCCGTACATTGACCACTTCTTATCAACCAAAAATTTGGTTTCTTCATCAACTTGAACTTCCTCCTGAATCTCTCTAAAAAAGCCTTCTTCTCTCCATTTGGTTGTGGCGTCAACTCCCATTTTCGATCCAAAATTTACTAAAGGTGATGAGGGATCTAAAGTGTCTGTGGGTACATTCTCTATTATTAGTATATCCCGTTTCGGATCCGCTTTAGTAGTTACAGCCCAAATAATCTTATCCATATCATGAACATCAACATCATGATCAACAACAACAAAAATCTTAGTTAAGGATAGTTGCCCTAACCCCCATAGGCCCATCATCACCTTTTTTGCTTGTCCAGGGTATCTCTTTTTGATTGAGATTATTCCCAATCCTTGAAACCATCCAGCTGCCGGCATCGAGAAATCTATTACTTCGGGCTGAAACATCTGTATCAGAGGCAAAAATGATCTTTCTATTACCTTTCCAAAGTAAGCATCCTCTAGAACAGGTTTTCCAACGACAGTGGTTAAATATATCGGCTTTTTTCTATGCATAACCCCGGTTAATGTAAAAACAGGGAATTTGTCAGGCGGAGTATAATATCCAGTATGATCTCCAAATGGCCCTTCTGTCTCAAGGTGGTCTGGGTTGATAATGCCCTCAAATACGATTTCTGAATTAGCTGGAACTTCCAAATCTACTGTTTCACATTTCACCATTTTGACCCCTTTCTTTCGAGAAATTCCCGCAAATAGAAATTTGTCCATACCTTCTGGAACTGGGGCTATGCTGCTAAAAATAGTACCGGGGTCAGCCCCAATTACTATTGCCGCTTCAATTGGTTTTTTAGATTCCTTCGAGATATCAGAATGTTGGGCACCTCGTTTGTGAATCTGCCAGTGCATAATCGCTTGATTGTCACTCAAAATTTGAATGCGATAAACTCCTATATTTCGAATTCCGGTTTCCGGATGGTTGGTAACAGTCATTCCAAAGGTAATAAATCTTCCTGCATCCTGTTTGAATGATTTAAGGATGGGGAATTTCTTGAAGGAAGGATTATGTGTTTCAATAACTTCTTGGACTTGACCTTTATCCACAATCTTAGGACCGTACTCAGAGATTTCCGATAACTTTGGAAGCATCTTTAGTTTATTTAAAACTCCTGATGGCATTTTCATGCGGGTCATTTCAACAATTCTGTTACCTATTTCTGAAAAATCATCTAAGTTTAAAGCTATCTGCAGCCTCTTAATCGATCCGAATGCATTGCCAAGGATGGGGATTTCAAAATCCTTTATGTTTTCAAATAAAATAGCTGGGCTTTTCTTTGTATACATCAATCGTCTCATAATCTCAGCGACTTCTAATTCGGAACTTACTTCCGTCTGGATCCTTTTTAATTCGCCTGCAGATTCTAAAGCGTACAAATATTCAGATAGA
>Ga0310906_10000081_pt1 | contig 18109 bp, 16 predicted proteins | sample C48D3metaG_FD_203749 | JGI IMG/M metagenome (GOLD analysis project Ga0310906, IMG submission 203749) | Lab incubated soil microbial communities from West Virginia University Organic Research Farm, Morgantown, WV, United States - C48D3 | ecosystem: Environmental > Terrestrial > Soil >...
TTCCAACACCAAAAGAACAGTGGAAACAATGCATTAGCACAAGGTGGACAGGGTGGAAATTCTGCAGAACAAAGCATCAGCCAATCTCAATCCTCCAGCCAAAACAGCCAAGTAGTATCTGGTGCAGATACAATCGGTTCTGGTAACAACATTAACGTCCAAAGTCAAGAAAACACAGGAAGTAACGCATTAGCACAAAGCTAATTTTTTTTCTTTTTTTATATTGCATGTATTAATTACACTTTTCTTTTCAATCTTGATATCCATTAATCACTAAAATATATACACGTTATCTCCATTGCTATTGTTTTCACTCAATGTCTATTTTCATTTCCAAACCAGTAGTTGAATTTGATACAACTAACATCAAAATTAATGGTTAGAGGAGGTCTTTATCGCTCATCAGATCTTCATTTTAAAACATCAATGATGATTTCCCTCAAACGTTCTAATGCGATGGGCTTGCAAATCAATCCATCTAGTTTTATATTAGGGTTTAGATTTCGTGTAATTTCATCTTGTGTGATATCATAGGCAGATATTAAGATCGTCTTTATCTCTGGCCTGATGGCTTTTACCTTATTTATCAATTCATATCCATTCATGTTAGGCATGCGCATATCTGTTAATAGCAAGCTATACATTTCCGGATTCTCTTTAAATTCCTTATATGCCATGTCTGGGTTGTCAAAGGTAGAGATTTCCATGCCTGCCAATTTTAGAGCTTTTTGGTAAACAAATAACAAATCCTTCTCATCGTCTACAATCAGAAGGCGGCATTGATTGCGATTAGAGGAGGTGTTCTTTGTATGGTCAGGCAATAGTGAATTTAATTGCAATTGCTATAAAAGTTTTTAAATTCAATTTCCATAAAGAGAAACACAACTAATAGATTAATTCCTGATATCCTTTGATCAACTTGATATACAGATTCATTTACATCCTTGATTATATAACAAATAAGGCTGAGTGTGTCGAGCCCATTATGGGAGTTTTTCTTAAGAATTTTTTGCAAACTAGATCATAGCATTGACCATAATTCCATTATTTAACCAGCTTAATTTTTTTCATCTGTGATAAACGTTATAATTATTTTCAATCAGTCATGTTCCTGCCGTAGAACCATGATAGATATATTTATTTGGAGCCCTTAAGGGGCTCTAATCATGTTTGCTTAAAAAGCACCCATGAGAGAACTTGATATCAGTATAACTTTAACATATTTATGAATTATGATAAATAGTTAGTTCAAGTTCCAAAGTAGATTCCTTTTTTTTGTGAATCATTTTGATATACTAATGCAAAAAAAAGACTATCAGATAATCAATTAAAGGTGTACCACTACGGATACGTCATTTTTCAAAATATCATGATCTTCTCAATATTTCGATAAGGAATTCATCCCAAATCAGGGCAATAATAAACCTCAATTATTAATACAATAGTTAATACAAAGTACATAGTTACCTTTAATGATAGTTAGAGTTTATTTTTATAAAGAAACAAATCCTGAAATCATGCTTGGCTCAAGTAAATTAAGTCGACAAGCCCTCTCTACGATTTATGAGTTGGTATGGGAAGTAGAATTTAAGAATATTGTTAGCCCAGGAAGAGTTTGGATAAAGTTCGTCGAAGAAGTAAATCCTTTTGGTATTTCCTTAAAATGCAAAAGACATCATTCCAAGATAACTATGGGTGACATCATACAGATTTCTGAAGATTTTTACATTGTATCTGATGTTGGTGTGAAAAAAATTACTTTGATTTATTAGTTCTAATCTAAAATTTCTTAATAATAATTAGCTCAAAAACCTTCACGGAAAATGAAATGTACGTATGTGTTCAACAATGCTTTATCTTGTACACATAATTCTCATTCTGGATTCTCAATGCCTAAAATCAGTCGAGTATCAAATATTTCTATGATAATACATATACTCTACACCTTGGATCTCGGGGAGGAGATTGGAAGATAAAAGTGGATAAGAGCGATATCAATTTTGCTTACATTCTGCTTCCACCATCACAGATCCAAAATTAGAAATATTCTCAAGTAGCAATTTACATAGTATGCTTACCTCGATAAGAAAAATAATCGAATATCCTGCCTTTGATAATTTCATAACTTTAATAATATTATTGCAAGCCGCAGTTTTAGTATTAGAAACCATTCCAGCTTTTAACGACTATTTTCTAATATTTGAAATTATTAGTGCCATGGTTTTGGTTGTTTACATAATCGAAGCTGGCTTAAAGATTGCTGCATCCTACCCTCACTTTTCAACTTATTTCAAGAATGGTTGGAATATTTTGGATTTTTCAATAATTGTAGTCTCTTTGCTACCCCTTAGTGAAGGATACACCACTGTCGCTCGTTTAGTTAGACTCTTGCGGGTAACAAGGCTAACTCACAGATCTAAAGAAATGTCTGTTGTAGTTATGACAATTATCAAATCGATCCCTAGTATGTTAAATATCTTTTTACTCTTGTCTCTGCTCTTTTTCATGTATAGTATCGCTGGATATTACTTATTTAGCGACATAGATCCAATTCATTGGGGTTCCCTTTCTAAATCACTTTTAACACTATTCCAAATATTAACACTTGAAGGGTGGATAGAGGTCATGTCTGCAGTCACTCATGTCAATCCTTTATACGGAATTTATTTTATTAGTTTCATAGTGATAGGAACGTTCATAGTTATTAATATTTTTGTGGCGGTAATCGTAAGAAAGTCTGAGGAAGCGTACAAGAATTTGGAAATCGAACTAGCTAATCCGGTTAGCCAAAAGGAAATATTATTCGAAATAAAGGAAATAAGGAAGAAAATTGAAGATTTAGAATCTAAACTCTCAACTTAGTTATTGTGTAAGAATGTATACTGATATTGTCAACACAACAGGACTATATCAGTAATTGAGATTTAAATGGGTTCAAAATTTCATTTGTATTTGAATCTTCAATTTCTACTTCTGTTCCAACACAATGTGAATCAAGGTTATATAAAATGAATAAACATTGGTTAGTTTTTTCTTGGTATATGATGAGGAGTCGACAATGTTTTAGAAAAATTTTTTTACAATATTTGATATTTGAGTAAGAGCTGGCCTGTGTTGATCTATGTAAATTTGATTAGTTTGTAAGATGCTTTGATTAAAGTTAATGTAATGGTAAAAAAAAGAGGAGGTTTATTGTTGACCTAATGCGTTATTTCCGCTATTTACTTGGTTTTGGAAGTTTTCGTTGTCACAAGATACAATAGCATCTTTACCGGACACACATTGTGAGTTTTGGTTAGAGGATTGTGATTGGCCTATACCTTGGTTAGCCTTGTTACCGCCACTGCCACTACCGCCACTTTGGGCTGCTGCATTGTTTCCGGTGTTAGTTTGGCTTTGAGTATTCTTGTTGCTACATGAATTGCTTAAGGAACCGCCTGCTACACATTGTGCGTTTTGGTTAGAGGATTGTGATTGGCCTATACCTTGGTTAGCAGTGTTACCGCCTTTACCACTACCACCTTGTTGTCCTACTGCATTGCTTCCGCTGTTTGCTTGATTTTGAGTACTGGTGTTATTACATGAATTAGCTACGTTTCCTCCACCAACGCATTGTGCGTTTTGATTAGAGGTTTGTGATTGGCCTATACCTTGGTTAGCAGTGTTACCGCCTTTACCACTACCGCCACTTTGGGCTGCTGCATTGTTTCCGCTGTTTGCTTGATTTTGATTATTTACGTTATTACATGAATTTGCTGTATTTCCACCAGATACACATTGTGCGTTTTGATTAGAGGTTTGTGATTGGCCTATACCTTGGTTAGCAGTGTTACCGCCACCACCTTTGCCTTTTCCGCTTCCACTACCGCTGCCAGTACCACCTTGTTGTCCTACTGCATTATTTCCGCTGTTTGCTTGATTTTGTTTGTTTACGTTATTTCCCGAACCAGTTGTATCGCCACCAGACACTACACCACTATTTTGGTTAGAGGATTGTGATTGGCCTATACCTTGGTTAGCCTTGTTACCGCCTTTGCCACTACCGCCACTTTGGGCTGCTGCATTGTTTCCGGTGTTTTTTTGATTCTGGTCATTTACATTGTTTCCTGACCCTGCTGTATTACCACCAGACACTACACCGCTGTTTTGGTTAGAGGATTGTGATTGGCCTATACCTTGGTTAGCCTTGTTACCGCCTTTACCACTACCACCTTGTTGAGCTAATGCGTTGTTTCCGCTGTTTGCTTGATTTTGTGAATTCAAATTATTGCAAGAAACAAAAGTACCAGTTCCTGAAACGCACAAGGCATTTTGGGCAGATGATTGTGCTTGACCGATTGCTTGGTTAGCAGTGTTACCGCCTTTACCACTACCACCTTGTTGAGCTAATGCGTTGTTTCCGCTGTTTGCTTGATTTTGTGAATTCAAATTATTGCAAGAAATAAGAGTACCAGTTCCTGATACACAAACACCAAGTTGCGTTGAACTTTGTGATTGACCTATACCTTGATTGGCTGAATTGCCTTGAGCAAATGCATTCATCGACATCGAAGTTGGCCCTATCAAAAGTAATAATGATAGTGCTACTACCGCTGCAAATGACGTTAGGATATTTTTCCCACTGTTCATTTTATATTGAATAATAGAGTTATTCACCCCCTTATTAACATAAAATAAGTATATTTGGTTTGCTAACAAGTTGCAATATTCTAATACTCTAGGATTTCTAGAATTATGAATATTAACATGAACTGATATTGATCAAATTATGTAGTAGATTTAGATGGTAATGTACTGAAAAAGTGTAATACGCAAAACTAATAATTCTAATTTAGATACTCAAACAAACAGACATTGAATCTCTCAATCCACAGTGATTCAATTCGTAAATCAATCATAATAATTAGAATACTAATTGACTAAGATCAAACGATTATCCTTTTCTTTACAATACAATAATCGGGAAAGTCAAATGGATGACATAACAAAGAAAAGAATATTTTAGATATCATGCTATCGTATTTGAATAAATTTAAATAACATCTAAAGATATTACACATATGAAGCAAAATAGTCCCAAGCAGGACAAGAATATAAGCAAAAGATCATCTACCAATACAATAAACAGTGAAGATGTTTATAATATGCTATTAACCATTCCAAAGGGCAAAGTTTCTACCTATGGAGATCTTGCCAATGCACTTGGAAACCCGTCTGCTTCAAGGCATGTTGGAAGAATCTTGAGCAAGAATCCAAATCCGATTAAAGTACCTTGCCACAGGGTCATCATGTCTAATGGTAAAATAGGTGGGTATGCCTTGGGGACACAGATGAAGAAAGAATTACTGCAAAATGAAGGAGTTATTTTTGCTGATGACTATAGAGTAAACGAATTTAGCAAGGTTCGCTATTATCCAAAAAAAGGATAATTCAATTAATCAGAGATAAGTTCATCCACATATCTACCGATCACAAAATAGTTGTAATTTAAAGATCGTTATAAAATATCAGGTTACCAAAATATGGCAAAATAGTAAAAATATAAATTAAAAAAATTATGATGTTTCTAACTCATTTATCCTTTCTGATACTCCTTTGACCTCTTTCTCTAAATCATTTTTGTATTCTTTCAATAAATCTACTTTTTCCTCACGAGTTAGAAAGCTTCTTGATTTCTGTGCTCCAACAGCATTTACACCATTGTAACTACAACCGCAACCCATTATTCCACCCCCTCATCCATACCATCGGACATACGATACATAGTATTCAAGATGTATTTATATATATCGGATACCCAATATCTCTATTATCTATGCGCGGAGAAAGGGTGGACATAGAAAGAATGAGGAGCAGGTGGAGGAGGAGGATAAGTAGAGAATGAGAGAGGGTGGAGATTGCTGTGACATGAGAGGAATGCTGGGCTTTCTGATCCTTTTCTTACTTTCAAAAAAACCCATGCACGGTCAAGAACTAGCGGGAGAAATTGCAATTAGAAAAGGTGAGAAGAAACTAAGTCCCGGAACAATATATCCGGCACTAAAAGGTCTAAAAGAATTAGGTTTCATTATAGAGGAAAGAGACGGAAAAACAATTGTTTACAGTTTGACTGAGAGAGGCGAAAAGGCTTTGAAATTAGCCAAAAGAAAATTCATTAAGACTTTTTTTGGCATCTTCCCAGAATAGTGTCATCCGATAAAACCCCATTCATAGAATATTGAACTCATTATGATAAAATAGTCCTGTTTTACAAATAAAATTAATAAAAAAGCCAAATGCTCTTTAACCCTGGGCAAAAACAGTCCTTGATCAATTAGACGGTATAAACAACTGAACGTTGTTATTGGTGGTATCTGCCACATATACACGTCCATTGGAATCAATGGTTATACTCTCTGGTTTTGAAAATTCCCCAGGACCTTCGCCCATTTGTCCAAATCCTGTGATATAGGTACCGTTTTTTGAAAATATTTGAATTCGTTGGTTGTCTGAGTCTGTCACATATAGATTTGCGACCTTGTCGAATGCTATTACTGCGGGATGATTAAATTCTCCGGGGCCTTTTCCTTCTGTCCCCCAATCTCTAAGAAATGTACCGTTGTTAGAGAAAACTTGAATTCGATTATTCCCATAATCAGGCACAAAAACATTATCGCCACTATCAACCGCAACATCCCAAGGCATTTCAAACTGATCGTTCCCTGGACCTCCGCTACCCCATGAAGCCACTAACGTACCATTGGGAGAGAATTTTTGAATAGTATCAAGATCTCTGTCAGATACAAAGACGTTATTCTGGGAATCCACTGCAATGCCATGTGGATGCACAAAATTCGCACCACTATTATCATTTTCCCCCCAAGATGTTATGAACGTACCATTGGGAGAGAACTTTATAACTCGTTTGTTATTTTGATCTGTAATGTAAATATTCCCTTGCTTATCAATTTCACTGCTGTGAGGATGATTAATAGGAATTCCTTTGATAGTTTGATTTCCCCATTTTAGAATAAAATTTCCATTCATATCATATTTCTTTATTTCATTTGACTGAATATCGTTGACATACAAGTTATCGTTACTATCTACTATTATTCCTTCAGGTTGAAAAATTTGAGTAGAATTTGGGTTTTCAGTTTGTGAAGATACCTCTCTTTTAAAATCAAATTTTGTATCAGGTGATATATGGCCAAATGAAGAAGGGACATGATTTTGAGCAAATACAATAATCGTTGAACAAGATAACGACATCAAAACAACAGATACAGCGCAACAAAGAAAAAATTCGCATTTAGTTTGCGTACAGTTCCACATACGGATATTATGGTTAATATATAATATTTAACTTGTCCAAAATCATGCAGAAATACAAAAAAATGAGCGAGATAGCTCACCTTTGATGACTAATAACCTAATAATTCAACTGCGTAATGAAAAATCAAATATGGAGCATATTCTAAGGAAAAAAGCGTAGATCTCAAATAAATCAACAAACCAAAACACAGTTTTTGTGAGTTTATGCAATAATAGAGAAATAACAATTTATTCTTGTCATTTACATAGTTACATATTATGAAACTTGGCAGATTCAATAATGTAAAAGAATCAATCTCAAAGTTTTTTACAGTAAATAATTCAATCTATATTGCTGCTATTTTCATAGTCATAATCCCGCTTATTTCATTTTTCTACTTACAGCAAGAAACAGAAAACAGCATAAGAAACAGCATATTTGAACAACAAAAACAAGTTCAAATTGACTCGAGTCGTGCGATAGCACATCACCTGCAGTCGGATATAGAATTGATTCTATCAAGGCTGCAAGGACTAGCAATGTCTGGTAATATTCAAGAGGGTGATTTTACCTCCAATTTGACTAAAATGCTATTGACAGATTATTATGACAAGATAAGTTCCACTACTCCTGTGGACAGGGTGTTCCTTCAAGATAAAAATGGGATTGCTGTTATCGATATGGCCCCTGATGGAAATCTCTCTTATGCAGGAAAGGACTTTTCTTTTAGGAGCTGGGTTAATCAGACAAAAAACACAATGTCTCCTGTAATTTCTGACATGTTTGTTGGAGTAGATGGTAAAAATAGAATTGCAATGACTTATCCAATCACCACCACAAATAGTAGTGGTTCTTATTATAATGGCCTGGTTGGTGTAGTAATTCCAACAAATGAATTTTTTAACTATTACGGTAATATTTACGACATAAAGTCACAGTATTTGTCAGTTTTAGATAACAGAGATACGTTGTTGGTACACCCTTTACCAGCAATCGTAGGAAAACCTTTTTTTGGAAATTTTACCCAGAACATAACTGGGCACAATGACAAGCTAAACAATCTAATAAAAACAGTCATGTCAGGGACTCCGTCTTCTGAGGTATACAAGTTCTTAAACAATGAAAGACTAACTTCGGGATACCCGGTTTTCGTTGAGGGCTCTCCCAAGTACTCTGTATTTGTGATATCCCCAACTTCATTTATTTATTCAAAAATTAATGAAATAATAGACAAGGAAAGACTGCAAATGCTGACTTTAATAATAGCCATAATCGCGGTAGTATTGTTATTGATTTTGTTCCTAAGTAAAGTTAATAGTACCTTGGATAAATCAGTTAAGAAAAGGACCAAGGAACTAGAAGATACAAACAGGAAACTCGAAATAGCAAATAGAAATGTCCAGATTCACGATGATATGCAGAAGGAATTCATAAACATAGCTGCTCATGAACTAAGAAATCCAGTACAATCTTTGCTTGGCTTCTCAGATATTTTAATGAAATTGATTGGTAACGTTGAGTTGTATAAACATCCTATGGAAGCAATAAATAGAAATGCAAAACGGCTCAAGAGGTTGGTAGATATAGTCTTTGAAATATCGCAACTAGATAATGATTTATCGCTACTAAGTAAAGGTCCAATTGATCTCAAGGAATTGATGACAGACATAATGACTAGTTACCAAGATCGGAAAAAAGGTGATCGCAAGTATAACATCGTGCTTGAAGAGTCATATGCTCCTAATGACAGTCAAATATTAAATGCTGACGAATCTCGATTGACACAAGTAATCATGAACTTGATAGACAACGCCGTGGAATTTACGAAAGACGAGGATGAGATAAAAATAGATATGAAAAAAATAAACAATGGAAAGGAAATAGAGGTAACTATAAGTGACCCGGGACAAGGAATTCATCCAGATGATTTACCATTGTTATTTACTAGATTTGTAAAAAAATCAAGAAGGGGAACAGGACTTGGTTTGTATGTTTCTAAAAAGATAATTGAGGCCCATGGTGGAAAGATTTGGGCTAAAAACAATCAAGACGGGAAGGGTGTAACTTTTGGATTTAGTTTGCCAGTACAAGACCAACTCTCCAATCCAGACAACTTTGATGATCGATGACTACACAGGATTATCGATTTGAAATCAAAAATTATTCAACAAATATTGTTATCAAAAGTTTCTACTTTAAATTAAATAGATGGATTGACTGGATAAAGGATAATACAAAGGTATAAATCAATATAGTATCGGTAGATAAGAGTACAACGATGTAGTTAGTTGGTATCTAGCTCTTCTGCAACTGGGCTATTTTTTGATCAAAGTAAATTTTCCAAGGTTCGGGCAAAAATTTTGATTTTGTTGCTTTTTTCATTTTAGATATACTTCCCTCATCATTGCGATCATTTATATATAAACTAACAATATCATTTATAGTAACATTATTTTTATCCTTGTATAATAATTTTATGTTGTCACCAGCACCTAATTCACCTTCTTCTAATACCTTGTAATATATTCCTGGACGTCGACTATTGACGAATTTCTCTAGGATATCCATGCGACCAAATTTGATACCCAGTTTGTAACAAGGCATTCGAGGTTGCGTTACAACTAACCGAGATGAACCGATTTGATATTGATCACCTATGTTTACCTTGTCCTCGTATAAACCCTGAGTGGTTAGGTTTTCTCCAAACATTCCGAAAGGCATAACAATTGTAGGGTATACTTCTTTCCAATATTTGTAATGTTCCTCAGGATATGAATAAACCGCTTTATCAAATCCACCATGAACCGAAAGGTCTGCTTGTGCATCCCCAGCCAAATTAAGTGTGGTTACTTTTACCCTTCCCTCTACAGGTTCTTTGAATATGCTCGTAACAACTTGTCGCTTCCCGTATGAAACCTGTTTGGGTAGTCCTACATTAACTGAAACCACTTTCATCATAGGTCCTGTATATACCTAACATGGAAGTTATTTTTAACTTTAGTTCTAGACTTGATTTTAATTAAATTGCTTTTGATTGTCTGAATTAATTCTAATTATATTTTGTAATTCGCAGGTCTATCTGAATTGCTATTATTCCGATGACGTACAAAAGCATCAATGGTCCTACTACAAACCACATGGTTATTCCGCTCCCATCAGGAGTTATGATTGCACCCAGAATGACCAAAAAAATAACCACGTATCTCAAATTGTCCTTCCAGAAATTTGAATTAACGATTCGTGTTTTGGTAAGAGCCCACATGGCTACTGGAAGTTGAAAGGCAAATCCAAATATTAACAACATATTTACAACAAAAAAGATAAAAGGAGTTATTTCAAAAAAAGTTAATACGCTTATAGCCTGTCCATATTGGTACAAGAAATCGAGAGTATAGGGAATTGCAACATAATAAGAAAATAGACAACCCATTACAAATAATGATATAATCGGTACAACGATTCTCTTAATGATTTTTTTTTCAGAATAATGGAGTGCCGGATTTAAGAAAGCGAACAGTTCTCCAACTATAACTGGCAATGATCCCACAATCCCAATTATGATAGCCACGTATACCTGTGCCGTAAAGGCCTGTCCTGGGGTGGTTTGTATCAAGCTAACGTTATCTGGCAATAAGTCGTTCTTTAATTGGGAAATTACTTGATTAGATAAACTGTTAAAAGTATCAGGATAGAGGATAAATAAACCATATCCATCAAATTTGACGACGGTGACACCAAGAGTCATGCACACAGAAACCAATATTATCATTATAATACATATTCTGGTTACTCTTATTCTGAGTTCGTTTAATAATTTTACAAATGGTTTATCCTCAGATATCTTTATCACCTTTGTCTAATCCACCCAACCTAATAAACTGTTATAGCAACTTTGATCTTAAATTTTTTTACTGGTGGGTAAGAGGTGTTCTGTAAAGGCCTATATACATCAAATGGGCTTTAAGACTTATCACGCTAGAGGAGATGTAATTGAATAATAACCTTGTAGACGGTTTTGGAAGAATAGCAAAGAAACTAAGAATTTCAATAACTGATAGATGTAATATGCAATGTGTTTACTGCATGCCCTCAAACAATACAATTTGGTTAGAGCAAGACAGTCTTCTGAGTTTTGAACAAATAACTCGCCTTGCCAAGATATTTGTATATTTAGGAATTGAAAAGATAAAAATTACAGGAGGAGAACCTACAGTTCGTGGTAACGTAGAGAATCTAATCAAATCTTTATCCTCTATTAAAGGATTAAGATCGATCAGTATGACTACAAATGGAATACTAGTCAAAGATAAAATAAAGATTCTCAAAGAATCTGGGCTAGAAAGTTTAAACATTAGTTTGGATACATTCAAGCCTGATAGATTTAAAGCCATGAGTGGAATTGATGGCTTTTATAAAGTAAGGAATGCAATAAATACTGCAATAGATGAAAATTTGCCAGTAAAAATTAATACTGTAATTATTAAGGGATGGAATGATGATGAAATACCACATTTTGTAAGATTTTCTAGAGACACCGGATGTGTTGTTAAATTTATTGAGTTTATGCCATTGGATGGAACAGGCATGTGGTCTGACGAATTGGTAGTAAGTAAGAAAAAAATGATAGAGATAATAAACAATGACTTTGATCAACTATCTCCACTTCATAACGATAAATCTGACCCAGCTAGATTATACACTTTTGAGGATGGGAAAGGAGTTATAGGATTTATTCCCTCCATCACAGAACCTTTTTGTCAAAACTGTGATAGAGTTCGGATTACTGCAGATGGTAAACTTTACAGTTGTTTATTTGACAAGTCAAGCAATAATCTAAAGAGTTTACTTGATGGAGGAAAATCAGATATAGATATAATCAAGTGTATCAACAAGTCAGTACAGGAAAAACCTGAAGGAATCATTAAGATTATTAAAACACATTCATTAAGACCAACTTTGAATGTTATGCACACTATAGGTGGATAAACACCTAGTTGAAAAACAGAGGTGTAGAAAATAGTTTGCAAAGCATAAAACGGGATTCTAATTAGCAAGAATGTACCAGTTTTTTGATGATAGCGATAAATCAGATCTATTCCATTATTTTCTAAATGATTCACATTTTCAAATCACAAACAAACAATACTGATTATGGGCCAAAACAAAAGTGGTCTTTGATATTAAAAATGTCAATTTTATACTGAAATATTTACTTGATTATAGCCTCCAGCGCCACTTGGGAATGGCTCTTCTAATTCAGAGGTCTGGATCTGACCGGTCTTGTCTGTTGCTCTCACGATAATTTTATAGTCCCCTTTATCTGCAGCTGTAAATCCACTTGTCCACAAAACCCATGTATATTGTGATAATGGATCTTTGACTATCGCAGTTTTCCACGTAGTTCCCCCATCTACACTTACCTCAACTTTGGATATTCCTCTATCGCCTGCAAATGCTATTCCAGCAACAGGGATGTTTTTACCATTCAGGAAGCTGCTATTAGGTACCAAATTAGGAAATCTGTCATCTATGGGTTGATTGCCAGGTATAACTATAGATGAATAAATATTTTTGATACCACTATTTGTCCACCCTTTTCGTTGCCAAAAACCTTCGTATGTTTTATCTACCAATTCTATTTCTGTGATCCATTTTGGATTCATCATTCCGTAGAATCCAGGCACTATAGCTCTTACTGGATATCCATGTTCGTTGGTCAATGGTGAATTATTCATGTCATACGCCAAAATGGTACCATCCATCATACCATTCTCCAATGGAATTCCTACATCGTATCCATCTGAACATCTAAACACAATATATTTAACGCTAGACTGAACTCCAGCTTTAGAAAGGATATCCCTAAGTCTCACTCCCTTCCATAAGGCGGTGCTTACAAGATTTCCACCTATTTTGTTGCTAATACATGTCAAGGTTGCAAATTCTTCAACTGAATTCATACCCTTAAAATCTTCATAGTTAATTACAACAGGATTATCCACTAGTCCTTTGACAGTGAGATTCCAGTCATTAGCGTTGATACTGGGTACTACCGTGTTTATATCAATTCTATAAAAAATATAAGTTGGAGTTACTTCAGCGTCTACTAGTGGAGTAAGAATAGGATTTTCAAAACCAGGGGGTTTAGATTTTGATTGCAAAACTTGTTGAATTGACTTGTCAAGGGCTTGGGGTGGTCGTTGCTGTTGTCCTGACCCAGAAATTAAACGGTTAAATCCAAGATACACTAATGGGATGGCGATAACTGAAATTATCAAAGCACGTATCATGTCCCTCTTAGTGTAGTCGACATCGGCAGTTTTGTTACTTTTATTTATAACATCAGTACCACTACCATCATTAGAAGGAATTTCAACCGGATCAATTTTCTTATTCTTATTACCAAACAAGAATGCAAAGATCAATCCATAAGCAGCACTTGGTAATAAAAATAATACAAATGAATTGACGGGAATCGATACGGATTGTCCAGGAGTGGTGCTAAGTACCAAGAAAACAATTGTGAGTGTAATCAAAATCAAGTAAGAAATGAACGTAGATAGTATGAATTTAAATACATAGTGGGGCGATTTCATTTTTATAAACAATTTACCCAAAATGATACCGATTATACCCCAAAGTAGGATGTTAACCACTGTTGCACCTATGAATGTAGAATATTTAGCCAAAGGACCTAGTGTTAGTACTGCTTGCGATTCTATTTCTCCAGATGTAATTGAGATTAATCCCTGGGAAGCAATTTCAGGTATGAATAATCCATTAATGGTTAATTTCAAGAAAATTGATAAAGATAAACCCACAATTCCTGCAGCAAGACCAAAAAGGAAAAACACAATATAATTATTGCCCCTTATCCTGAGGACCACTATATAATCAAAAATATTGAGAGATTTAAGGTTTTTTCCAAATTTATTCAACATTCATTTGTATCGGCCTAACAGATAATTTGACTCACAGTTACTTTATGACTATAAAGCCTAGACACTTGAGTTATGGCGCAATCTTAATCTTATATAGATAATTTATTCTAACTGTAAATAATGGGTGGTATGATTGATGTCGGTGACAAACCAGAATCCCTTAGAACCGCTGTTGCTCAAGCACTCTTATCTTTTGATAACAAAATTATGAGCATAATAAAGGATGGAAATTCTCCAAAGGGGAATATTTTTGAAATAGCAAAAGTGTCAGGTACTCTGGGAGCTAAAAAAACTTCAGATCTTATTCCTTACTGTCATCCTATTCCGATTGATGATGTAAAGGTGGCTGTTACTATTGAACCTAGCCATGTTAGAATACTTGTCAAAGTAAAAAGTATTTGGAAAACAGGGGTCGAGATGGAGGCGTTAACGGGAGCAACTATCGCAGCATTATCCGTATATGATATACTAAAGCCTTTGGACATATCTTTATCAATTGATAACATTAAATTATTAGAAAAGCATGGAGGGATTGGAGATTTTAAGGAAAACTATGATAAGAAGCTTGAAGCAGCAGTCATTACGATCAGTGATTCTAGAAAGAAAGATCAAGATGAATCTGGAAAATTAATAATTAATACCCTTACCTCAAACGGATTTGATATTATTGACTATAAGATAATTCCTGATGAAATTAAATTAATAGAGCAAGAATTGATATATTATTCTGACAAACTCAAAGTAAATATTATTATTACTACTGGAGGAACAGGAGTAGGACCACGTGACGTCACCCCAGAGGCTACAAAAAAAATCATAGAAAAGGAAGTATTAGGTATAACAGAAAATCTTCGAGACTATGGACAAAGCAGGACCCCCTTATCCATGCTCTCACGTGGGGTTTCAGGAATAAGAGGAAATACACTAATTGTGAACATGCCCGGTAGCACCACTGCAGTATCTCAATCCATAAGTGCGCTATTTCCAGGGGTAATGCATATTTTTAGAATGATTGCAGGGCATGGTCATCACAAATAGTAAGGTTAAACATACACATACACAGATGCTTTATCCCATAAACTGGATGTCGTTAACGTATGAGTAACCTGGCAAAATATTTACTTGTACCACGTCTCCCTTGAATAGATTTGTCACATTTTCAGGAACAGTCACATAGCCATTAGTATTGACTATCAGTGAAATACTTTGGGTTTCACCAACTACTGGTTTTGCATAGAACTTTTCTTTTATTTTTGTAAGGCGGACGTATACTATTTTTCTAAAATCACGAAATTTCTTACGGCAAGTCCAATCTTCAACCATTGTAGCAGAAATGCTAAAAACATTAATAGTAGGTTGTCCCGAAAATAGGGATATTAAGGGCCTTGCAAATACAAAAAAGGCATTCAAACTTCCTTGAATTGGTCCGGGCATAACTATTATGGGTTTTTTGTTTACGAAGCCAAGTCCTGTTACCCTACCCCGATCTAGTTTTATTTTATGAGCTATAATTCCAGAAGATGTCATCGAATCAATAGTTGATTTCACAATATCCTGCTTACCAGCTGATGTTCCACCTATCGTTATGATTAAATCAGAGTTTTTTATTGCATGATTAATTTTCCTTTGGAGGATGCCTACGTCGTCTGGTGTAACTCCCATATCTATCGATATCCCACCTAATACGTTTACTAAGGAAGAAATAATTGGACCATTAGTGTTAACTACTTTATTTTCTTTATTTTTTCGATAGTCTTGAATATCATCTGTAAGTTCGTTACCTGTAGGTATAACAGCAACTAGAGGTTTTCTAAAAACTGAAATTTTACTAATCCGCAGAGAAGCCAAAAGGCCCATGTGTTGAACTCGTATCACCTGTTCTTTATATAACACTTTTTTTCCTTTCTTAATATCCGATCCAATTGAATATACAAAATTTGTTTTTTCTATGGGTTCAACTATCTCCACTAGAGCATTATGGATTAATTTTGTATTTTCTACAGGTATAACTGCATCGGATTTTAAAGGCATATATCCACCAGTTTGAATTCTATATGCTTCTCCTTTTTTTAGGATATGGCGGGGCGTAATCCCTAAGGTAGATTCAGAACGTGAAATCTTTAAAACAATTGGATTTTTCTTAGATGCATTAGTCACATCCTTAGATCGGATTGCATATCCATCCATGTGAGAAGAATCATAGGCTGGTATATTTTCTTGAGCAATAACGTCATCTTTTAAGATCCTTCCAAGAGAGTTAAAAACAGGAACAAGTTCTGTATTCTTAGGAACCGTTATGTTTTCTAAGAGAATTTTGAATGCCTTATCTACTGTAAAATAGAGATCAGAATGTTTTTTCATGTATTAATTCATCCTTTTGATATTGAAAGCGACATTAAGTTTGTTGAATATCACGTATGACATATAATTCAAATTTTTACTTTCAGAATTTGATCCAAATATCTGTATTTGTATTCTCAATTTGTCTTGATTGATTTCCCATCCACCCATTTTTCATCGCCTTTTGATAGAATTTCCTTTTTCCAAATTGGTACCTCTTGTTTAATCCTTGCAAGAATGAATCTACAGGCAGTAAAGGCATCTTTACTATGAGGAGTTGAAAGTGCTATGACTACACTGTTGTTGCCTAAAGCTAATTTACCTATCCTATGAACTATTTTAATTTTTTTAATACCATACTTTTCCATAGCCTTTTCTTCAATATTTTTTATCTTATTTTCAGCCATTTTTACGTAGGATTCATAATACATTCCTTTTACTTTTCCATTCATTCCAAAGTTTCTTACAGAACCTAAAAAAATTACAGTTGCCCCAGAATGTCCTTCGGCGTCCACCATCGAACTTATGACGTCATTGACATCAATATCTGAATTCGTTATTCTCTGAGAAGATAATGTTGATGATAGCTCGAGTGAATCGTTGTTCTTCATAATATTATGGGAATCATTACTTGAATTGAGTTCTGATTTATTGGTCTTTTTTTGCAAATCTCTACTTTTCAAATCAAAACTATCCTCCAGAAATCGGTGGTAGAAGGGCTACTTCGTCATCATTTTTTAGAATTGAGTTTGAGTTCGAATTGACAATGCGGTAATTGACAGAAATTTTTATGTTCTTTATGTTTTTTATGTTTGGATACCGGGTTAGTATAATTGATATTAGTTCCTTTATTGAAGTATTTGTGGACAACTCCATTATTTCCTCCTTTTTTCTAGTTATTTCATGTATGAAGGCAAAATAAAGGATGGTGACACGAATCTTTGGCATCAGAGTTGGCATAGATACATCTACTATTTAAAACGATAAAAACCATATATGTATTGTCTGTGATTTGGTCTAGTAGACTGGATCCATTCCAAATTGGTCGGATTGCTAAAACAGTACGTTAGTCAGAAACATTGTTTTAAATAGCACATTATGAAACAATGAAAAGATAATCACACTGCAAATTGATAATAACTCTTTATCCTGTTTGAGGGTTAAGATATTTTATGTCACAAAATGCGTAGGAGTAACTATATGAGAATTCGATCAAGATAAAAAGGCGACGTAATAAAATTTAAACTAAAAGCTTATCGATTTCCTTGTCGATTTCTCTTAAGATAAAATCCAGGTCTTTTTTTAGATTATTTAGCGCTTCTATAGAAAGACTATTTATTTCTACGTCTTTGTAAAAAAACCTCTGCGACCCAATCATAGAATGAGATAAATCTATTCGGAAAAGGGGTTTTGTTTCTTTTGTCTCATTTATTAATTTCACGTCATTTTCATTACTTTTCTTTTTCTTATTTTGAGAATCGACTTTAGATTCGGTATTAGGGTCATGTGAATGAGAATGAATCTCGATCACTGA
>Ga0310906_10000082_pt1 | contig 18073 bp, 18 predicted proteins | sample C48D3metaG_FD_203749 | JGI IMG/M metagenome (GOLD analysis project Ga0310906, IMG submission 203749) | Lab incubated soil microbial communities from West Virginia University Organic Research Farm, Morgantown, WV, United States - C48D3 | ecosystem: Environmental > Terrestrial > Soil >...
TGATACTGCCGAATCCTGTTTCCTATCTTGCCTAAATAAAACATGATTCGCTTGATAAAATAGGAAAATCCTTCAAATATCTTGCTAGAAGATTTAGAAAGAACAACTACAAACCATGCATACATACTGAGTTTCTTTCTTATAGTCACAAATGAAGAACATTCAAGATACGATATTTCTTTAAATGAACATCCATGAAAATCTTTTCCCATAACAGGCTATCCTATCATGTCGTTTAAGCCTGATTGTATGTATCAAACCAAAGTATTAAATGTTATCTTTTACAGTATAGACTATCTTTATACTATTTCTTTTCTAATTCGTATTTCTGATTTCATTCTTTTATTGTGGGCTTAAAGCGGCAAACATCCATCCACCTTCTTGACGAGGTACTTGTACAACCGCTTAGGATGTTGGTTCAGTCAGAGCCTCACTCTCATACGGAGTATGTTCACTTTGAACCTAGCCCAGTTATGGTTAGCCTTGGCAGATTTAAAGATTTTCATGTAGTCAGAGCCGAGCGAATGTATTAAACTATTTATTAATTTAAAATAGCATACAAGTCATGCGAAACAAGAATAAAAGGCCTTTAGAAGTTGATAATAATTTATCTAGTAATAAGAATAAAATTGATAATATAAATAATGCAAGAGATGATGATGGTGTGAACACTTCAACAACTACAACTACCAAGGATTCAGAACTTCAGGGTGCCAAGGCCGATGAATCCGATAATAAAAATAACCCTGAAAAATTCTTTACTTTTACATTTTATAAAGTCGATCCTAAGTGGCGTTGGCTAAATGAGATGGGCAAAGATGAGGCTTCACGCGAGTTTCTTGAATTGTTAAATGCTGCACGCAAGAAAATAAAAATTAGAACTTATTCTACCATCGGTTTAAGACACGACAGTGAATTTATGATTTGGACCATGTCGCCATCACTAGAAAATATTCAGGTACTAGCTTCAAAAATTTACACCACTATACTGGGAAAATATATCGAACCTACATCCACATATCTTTCTTTAACTAGAAAATCATTTTATTCAAATCAGGTTAAACTTGGGTTTGAAACTGAAGAGGAGCCATTGCGGTATGCGGTAGTATATCCATTTATTAAATCTCGGGAATGGTATCTTTTGCCCTTTGAGAAAAGAAAAGAAATGATGGAAGAACATATAAGGGTTGGAAGAAAATATCCTGAAATTCGACTTAATACCACATATTCATTTGGAATTGATGATCAGGATTTCATGTTGGCTTTTGAAACTGACAATCTTTCAAGATTCCAGAGCTTGATCATAGACTTACGTGAAACTCAAGTTAGTAAATATATCATTAAAGATACACCGATGATCCCATGTGTCCTAAAAAATATAGAGGAAATAATTAAGAGTTTGGGCTAAAAAGCATCTCTGTTCTAAAATCAGTGGTTAATAATATTTATTTATAATAACAATACAATTGTAAACTGGTGTTTATGTGATTTCTAATTCTTTTTTAGATAATGGTTTTAATGATATTGGAAGTTTCAATTCTAAAACTATGCCATTAAAAAGGTTCGGTCTTGATTCTGAAAGAACACATTCAACGATTTCCTCTGATACTGCAACTGCAACCCAAGTCAATAATACTCAAGAAAGTTTTAATGATGAATCACAATCCAACACAAATACTTTTGGTGCATTAAAAGAGTGGGCTATAGTTTGCAAAGCTCTAGAATCAGGAAATCAAATTTTATCTTTCAGAAAAGGAGGTATTATGGAATTTCGCAATGGATTTGAACTAAAGTTCAAGAATTTTTTCTTATCCCCAACTTTTGAACATCAGGCTAAAGAATCAATCCGTATGGACTATCATACAACCCTGGATGAATTAAACAGAAAAAATGGATCGGACAATGCCGAAACTCTGCCTGATTCAAATAAGACAACTGAGATTGCATCATTTGTTGAGATAACTCATTTTAGTGAGGTGCCCAATTTGACTACATTAAAAAAATTAGAGAATTTCCATATATGGACTGATGATTATCTCAAATCTCGGTTTGATTATAATCCAAAAAAGCCACTTTATTTATTGTTGTTACGAGTATACAAATTAAACAAACCAATAAAATTAGTGAACAAACCTGAATGGGTAGGATGTAAGTCATGGATTCAAATCGACTCTCACGATCCAGACTTGATCACATATTTTGAAAATCATCTGCCCGAAAAGCCATTTGAATATCTAAAGTCAATCAGTAAACCTTGTATAGATGACGATAATTTCAATAAACTATCTGAAAAAGTGAGGAGTATAGTTTAATGAAATATCGCAACTTAGGAAATACCGGCATTAAAGTTAGTGAAATTGGATTTGGAACATGGACCTTAGGTTTAGACTGGTGGGGAAAAAAACTTGAAGAAGATGAATCTATAAAGATGTTAAAACATGCTTTTGATTTAGGAATTAATTTTTATGAAACCGCTGATATGTATGGAAGGGGCAAGAGTGAAAAGTTATTAGCAAAAGCCTTTAAAGATATGCGCAATGAGGTAATTTATTCCACTAAATGGGGTTATGATATGTATAATGCAAAGCAAGTAGGACATGGCGAGATTCCCCAAAAACATACTCCAGAATTCTTAGATTATGCTTTGTCAGAAAGCATGAAAAGATTAGAAACCAATTTTATTGATGTATATAGTTTGCATAATCCCAAAATGGATGCGATAGAAAATGATGCATTATTTCACAAACTAGATGAATTTGTAAGTTCTGGAAAAATTAAGAGTCATGGCGTTGCTTTGGGGCCCGCAATAGGATGGGAAAAGGAAGGAATTCATGCTATAGAAAACAGGAATATAGTTTGTTTACAAACTGTATATAATATATTAGAACAGGACCCTGGAAGAGTATTTTTTGATGCTGTGGATAAGAGAAATAATTCAGTAGGTATAATGGTTAGGGTACCCGATGCATCGGGGGTTTTAACTGGCAAAGTAAACGAGCATACAGTATTTGATAAGAATGACCATAGAAATAACAGAAAAAAAGAGTGGATTATACAAGCTATGCAAAAAATAGAAAAACTCAAACCCATTGCTAATTCTCATGGATGGGATATTACTGAAATTTCTATGAAGTATATTCTATCGCAAAAACAAATCTCCGTTCTTTTACCAACTGTCACAAGTATTGAAGAAATAGATTTGTTCGCTCAAATTTCTGATGGTAATTATTTGAATGAAGATGAGAGACTGCAAATTGAACAAATGTATGAAAAAAACTTTGATATGCCTAAATTATTGGCATAATTAAAAATTTTTAAACAAAAGCGTAATTACTCGAAATATTTTACTCTTTCTTTTTTAAATTCTCTGGAACTAAACAATATTCTATATCTATCAATTTTAATTATTGCAGATATTTCCTTTGCTATTTTTTCAGCTGCATCAATTGTTCTAGCATGAATCATACTAAAAAGATTGAATTCCCAGTCTGGGTATATGGGACGTCTATAACAATGACTTACTTGCGGAAAAGAAGCGATTTTTAATCCTACTTGATCTATTTTTTCCTCCGGCACATTCCAAACTATCATTCCATTTGCCGTAAAGCCTGCTTGCCTATGCCTAAGAATTGCTGCAAATCTTCTCATGATGCCTATATTTTGATATTCCTTTACTTTGTTAAAGAGATCTTCCAAATTTATTCCCAAATCATCCGTGATTGTTTTGAACGGTTCTCTAATTATCTTGATATCTTTTTGCAATTGTCTAATGTATTCTTTATCCACTTCTGATATTTTTTCTGCTTTTACATCCATTTTTTTTACATCATCGGTGGGACTAGGTTTTTCAGGATCATCATTTACCATGTCCAATTTCACGCCTATTTTATACATTTTTAGCGTTGGTAAAACTCTATATTTTAAAACTCCATCTAGGGAGGCCATTTTATCTAAATCGGTTTTCATATCTGCATCCGGAGATACTGCTAACGTAAACCAAACATTGTATTCGTGATTTCTTTCGTAGTTGTGACTTACACCTGGGTGTTTGTTTATTTCATTAGCGACATAATCTATCTTATTCTTATCCACTGAAAATGCTACTAGCGCACTCTTATATCCTAACTTTCGAGTATCAAAAATTGCACTTATCTGTCTAATAATCCCAATATCTTTTAATCTTTGAGTTCTATAGAGAACTTCTTCTTCCTTTAGTTGGTATTTATTTGCCATTTCTAAGAACGGTCTTTCAACCAAAGGAAAAGACCATTGAATATCATTAAGTATTTCTTTGTCTATGGCATCTAATTCATTAACCAGCATAAATGATATGCTATAAAGCATTTAACTAATTATTAAAATGTATCTTTGGATTTTCTCTGTAATTGGTTGTATACTTAGGTTTAAAAATAAGAGGTTTATTTTTAATAAATAAGGGGGCTATCGTCTAGCTTGGCAGGATACCATCCAATTTTTGGGTATAAGCCCGGGGCGCTGGCGGTCGAGGGTTCGAATCCCTCTGGCCCCATTTTTTATATGGGGTTAAATATTTCAGTTGAAAAATAAGTATAGAAATGGCATGTGCGTAAGTTGGCTCTTGTTATTATACTTCCAATTTAGTCGAGGTAATAACTAGAATGTCTTACTCTAACAGCCTTGATGGAAATACTACTAATTTGTCTCTTTCTTTGTCCTTGTCACCATCTAATTCCATGTACAGTTTCTCATCAAGTATCTCAATGTTGACAAATCTAACTTTCCTTATATACTATCTATGTAATTTTCTTTGGTTAATGCACCATCATACAACTGACCCATTATCCGTATTAACAGAATCTAAATCTCAACATGGTAATAGATAAGATAAGATAAGATAAGATAGCGTAATGCCTTGCAAACAAATACAATTTCTAAAAATAATATCTTTCAAAGGATTGACTTTGGGAGCCTAAGTATAACCAAGTGTTCTGTTACCTCGACCTTTATGCCAGTCTGACCTAAAGATTCCATCGTGTTTCTTATTAAATTAGCCATAAATTGGCTAAACTTTAATCCCAAGTCAAATTGAAACTTGTATGTTGTATAATCTAATTGCCTGTCTTCATAAATCCGATATTTGAATTCTGATATTTCAATCCATTTTAGCAGGATTCCAATGTACCCATGGGACGACACGGTGTTATCAAACATTTCTATCATATCAATAAAGTAATGTCTGACGAATTTGTTAGCAACTTCTTTTATCTGTTCATCTGATAAATTTTCTAAAATATCTCTATAAAGGTATTTGTTAATGTAAATCAGTCCTGTGCTCGCAGCCGGCTTATGCCATAAAGTATAAGCCTTGACTATTTGATTTAGGAGCGTGTTAACGCTTTCCAATTTGAGTTCGGCTTCGTTACGCAATTCGTTCATTGTGGCCTTGTCAAATCGCAAAGTAATGCTTTCGCTACCTGACCCGGCCCTTTGGCGTAAGTTGTTCTTAATTGCCTTGGTCATAGTTATAGATCGTTACACTAGAATAATAGTTTTGTAATTATTGTCATGATTTTAAATCGTTTTATTGCAAATGAATCCTTGTTTTTATATAATTATGGGATATAACCACTATCAATAACATTGAATTCAAAAAGTATTAAATATATGAGAGGATCAAAGACTCGATGTATTTTAGTCTTAAACTTCATTTAAAAGGTGACAAAATTGAACATCTTAGAATCTGAGACACCATTCTTGATAGAAGCAAAGACCTGTGGGTACAGTAAGAAAAAGAGCATTACCTATCATTTTATAGAATCATCTCATAGCCTATGTCTTGATAAAAGAGAGATAATATTGGCACAAATCCAGGCCTGCAATAGGTTACTGAAGTATGCAAAAGATGAATCTGATAGAGAGGCAATAAATAGAGAATTAGGAGAATTAAAGTTAACTTTAGATATGATGCATTACTGATGTTTCTATTTGTACTAAGGTGAACTAATGTGAATCTGACTAATTTGTTGGGTAATGATAGCCATATTTTTGTAGTATATCCAAACAAAGACACGGAGATAGATGATTGCTTTTCATTTCTAAAGGAAGGTTTGCATAACAACGAATTTGTTTTAATAATGCTAGAAGAACCATCAATACATAAACTCTATCGCAAGATTTACAGTGAATTTGGAAAAGACGATACTAAACGAATGGAAAGTAACAACAGTGTTGTAATCACTCCACTATCAAATTGGTACCACTACCACTATAGCGATTTTAACGCTGAAAAGTTCCTTGCAGAATGGGAAAAAATTGTTTCAAATGCAAGGAAGATGAAAAAAAAGGGATTGAGAGTTTTTGTTGAGGCTGATGAATATCTGATAGAGAAGTTCGAAAACGCGTTAATCAAATTCGGTGAGTTACTCCAAAGCTATTTGTCTTTTCCAATCTCTACAATCTATGCGTATAACAGAAAAGACATTGAAAGAATGAATCCCCAGCAGCATGCACTATTGAGCTTAAATCACGGCTTAGTTTGGACTAATGGATTAAACAGTAATAGTGGTAATGGTAACAATAATCTTTTCCATAATCCATTTCGTAATCACTACATCTGTTTAACTAACGGTGATAATATAAACAAGAAATTATCTCAGGATTTGATGAAAGTGGATGACAAAGAACTTTTCCTAAATGATTCCATGACTTGGGCATTATCTGACTTTATAAATGAAGGTTTGTTGCAAGGTGATCGCTGTATTTACGTCACAGCAAGAATTGGAAATGAAAGCTTATCATCCCAATTTCTGAGTAAAATTATTGACTATGAGGAGAATGTTAAAAAGCACAATTTTCAGTTAATAGATTTTTCAGAACACTATATTGATTTATTGTCCGATAACATTGCCCCACTTGAAAATTTCGTTAGATACTTAAGAAGGGAGTCAATGCTCTCTGTAACTGGAAAAATAAGATTTGTATGTGATTGTGCAGGAACCTTGTTTAAGAATAAATATTTTGAACAATGTATTGCTCTAGAAAACTGGTGGATAAAAAATCTTCCTAAAAATGTAATACGCTTGACAATATACCCTGCACTCTTATTTTCTCAAACTCCTTATAAGTTCAATGTAAAACCTATCTTATCTAATTCTTCAACATCTTTGATTATTTCGGACAATTATTAATTAGCCTTCTATCCTACAAAAATGGGCTTATCCTTACAATCGTAACATGTAAGTGGCCAAACCAATTTTCCGACATTGTTTCCGTGATTGATTGGGACATAAATTGGACTTTAGACACGATACCCGTTAGAGATAGATTTTGAAATAGCTTGCAAAGGGAACATGTATATAACAAACACTGGCTCAAACACCGACTCCGTAATAAATAGTCTATATACAACACCTCATCTATTTGAAGAGATACTTAGATCAGGTAACAACATAAACGTCTAGGTTCAATTCAAATCCCTCCCCCACTGTCATATTGCTACTTTGTTGGGATTCACAAATAAATAAAAGGTGAAAGAAAAAGATTGGAATTAGAATAACAAGATTTTGATTCATATCTTATTTTGGCATCTAAGATCCGATCACATCCAATTAGAGGTGGTCCATTTAGACGTCTCAAAATTTTCTTTAACTATATTAATTTCTACCAGAAAAAGACATTGTTCAGGATTATAGTTATTTCTCAGAAAGAAAAAAGAAGATAAGATTTGGTCTTTAATAATCTGATATGATTCTAGGAGTATCAGAAGGACCGTGTACAGTAATGGGAAATAACCGTGTGAGTACCTTAAAAATTTCCTAAAGATAGTAAAATTATTTGGCGATTTTTTGAAAGTTAGTTATATTTATTTATCCATCAAAGTGAACTCGTGATAGACAAAATTACTATTTACTACTAATTTCGTCCTTCTCTATTTCTTTTTACCACATGGAAATCTACATCCTGTCTATATTATTTACATTAATTTTCACCTTTTCTGATATCAAGTAAACTGAATTCTTTAAGAAATTTACCATATTTATCTGATATATCGCTATCGCTCATTTGGCCAGATTTAATATTTTCCAGAGATGTTATCATTTTATAGAAACGTTCTACATCAACTACTAAACCGTAATAATCTCGTACCCTTTCTAATGTTGTTTCATAGTGTTTATGAATTCCAGAAGCAGTAGCGTCAGATACAACAATTACGTCATATCCACTATTGAATGCTTCTCGTAATGAAGTTTCAACGCAAATAGAAGTATCTACTCCACAAAAAATCAATGTATTGATCCCTTCACTTTGAAGCCATACTCTTAATTCTGTATCTTGAAATGCGCCATCTCTTCTCTTAATGACTATATGATCATTTTCTGTAGGCTTAATTTCGTCTATTGTTTGAGCATCCCATGTGCCTCTTACAGTTATAGGAACTTTGAGTCGCTCCTCTCTTGCTAAAGGTAACAACCTATGAACTCGGGTTAACAGATCTATACCACTTGCTTCTCTAACAGCTTCTGTATAAAATATTGGTATACCCTTGCTTCTACAAAAGGCAATAAGCTCCTTAGTTTTAGGGATGATCTTTTGATATTCCTGTGTGTTCATTCCTAATAGATCATAAGATCCTCCTTTGCTTACAAAGCCGTTTTGCATATCAACCACTATGAGTCCTAGGTTGAAGGTTTGACTTCCAGCAGAGACTTGAAACATCCACATACTTATTTTTAGTAATTTAAAAAGGTGATCTTAATCTTGGAGTAACTAGCCTGAGAATGCTCCGTTTCTAGTCTGTCTGACGATAAAGCTGGTACCTTCAAGGTTCATTAATTACGGTTTTATTACCTGCTTTCTAGCTTAGTCGCTATTTTATTAAATCACATCTTCAATACATGATAATGTCAACTCATTATTGTATTGTTGCTAATATAAAGAACCTAGAAATAGCTGAAAAGACTATAGAAGAAATATACAAATAATAAAAGAATCTAGAAGGAAACCAAAAGAATGGAGATCGGGTTAAAACATGAAAGTAACAATAATTAAAAGACCACTTAAAGAAAATGTAATCGTAAAGGAAGAATCCGTGTTTGAAACAAAGGTAATAACACAAGAATTGACTTGTGAACCTGTGAAACTTAACAATATTAAACCTGGAAGAGTAATAGAGATTTGTGTCAAATCGGAAAACTATGAGATATTACTGTCTGAATTATGATATGGTTTAATTTTCTTGGTTGAGAATATGAAAGCAACTAAACTTTATTATTAAACCATTTTGATTTTCATTTAAAATAAAACACTGGGTTTTCAATGACTGTCTAGTTAATTTGGGTCTTTTGTTATCTATCTCCACTCCCCATTTAATCCATTTAATCCTTCATACTTCTGTCCTTTAAGATTGAATATCGTGATGCTATATTTCTGCTGATTCTATCCATCGTAAGAAAATCGTCTACACAAATATTACAAAAATACTTTTTTCAAACAATTATTAAATAAATGCTTAAATAATTCGTCAATGACATTACGTTGAATTAATATGGAAGATGCAATACAAGATTGGGAAAGTATTATACATAAAAACGTGAGATCAAAAGACTTTGAAGATGCAGGGAATGTGGATGCTGTAAATGACGATTCAGTAATAATTACATCTCAGGGAGATCGCAAGGAGTATAGTTTACCAAAAGATAAAGTTGAAGGATACAATGGCGCAGAAGTATTTTTAAAAATCAGCTTAAGCGAACTACAGTCATACAAAGTCTAAGACAAAACCCATTTTTTAACATTTAGTATTCATACGAGAACCAGACAGCTGCAGTTTATCTAGAAGTAGAATCATGTTATTCTACTTGAGCAGAGCTCTGGATTTTAACATTTTTAAGATTATCCAATACAAGAAGTAGTAGAAATCAATATAGAGCTTCTCATTTTTCATATCAAGAAAATCTTAAATAATGATTCCATTATTTTATCAACATAAAAATACCAACTTACACTTTGTTTTATTATGTTTGGAAGGGGAAATAGAGACAATCCACTGTGGAAATTAGAATACATTGATACAGTGTACAAAATATACGATTGGGATAAAAATTTGACAGGCTATTTTTTTCCAAATTACGACATTAATATAGACGATTATAAGGATGAGTCACAAGATGCTCATGAAGTTGAAGATAATATCATAGAACAAATGAATAAAGAAAAACAATCGGTGAAAGGTGGAAATGTTATGCTCCCTATGGTCAAGCTTCAATTACTTGATAATGAAGAGGGAATTGATTTGGATTATGTGATAAACTCGTTAGATCAAAATGCTCAAAGAACAAGAAAATGGAAGCACTGGATACATGACAATCATCTTGAATTCAAAATATTTGGAAGTTCAATTTACACTGCTAGGGAAGATAGAAATATGCTATCCATAGTTTTGGGCCTCGGTTACAACATAATTTTAGGGGAAAAAGAAATTGGCCTTAGTTTGAGACCATTATTAGATAAATTACATCAAGATGATTTGATTTGATTTGTAAATCCTTTCTATGTATCGTTCTCAATAAAATATTTTAATTTTGATATCTATGGATGCTATTAATCTTGTTTATACTATTGCCCACGTGATTCATATAAAAGGTAAAAAAATAGATCTTATTTTACTACCAAAACAGGGCAATAAGCATAAGTAACAACATCTGAAGCTACACTACCAAGTAACCTTTTTTTAAAACCCGAGTTTCCCCTAGTGCCGATTACTATCAAGTCGACATCTCTCTCTTCTGCATAATTTAGAATTGAAGCCGGAGTGGAGAATGGGGTGGTAATTACTTCTGATTTGACTCTAGTACTGGCGTCCATTGTAGTTTCCTTGTTTATATGATTTATTATTTCTTCAAACCATTTTTCAGCTTCCTTCTTATATTCATCAAAATAAGATGGAGATACCATGCCAAATACTCCTGATGAGTCACCATGATGAACCTTGGAAGGAACGATCGCTAAGAGAAATAATTCCGATCCATCCTTTACAGCAAGATCTAAAGCATAATTAACAGCATTTCTAGAATATTCCGATCCATCTATACCAACTAAAATTTTAGAAAACATGTTATTCTGCTAATTAGTGTACTTCTTATTATAAAAAGCAATATGCCTCAAAATTGGTTCTGTAGAGTAAAGTATTGATATTACTTCTAAATAAAACATAAACTATTCAACTCTATTTCACCTATCTGCTTTAGTTAATTATTCCTTTTACAGGATGATAAGCATTACTCCAACTGTTTCATTACATCCAAGAAGTGTTGGATTGAGATTCTTATATCCCTAAACATATTAGAAATAAGCAAAAGATGGTACTAAAAACTTTCGACATGATTTAGTGTCAAGTAATTATATAGCTTGATTTAATTAATCATAAACCCTGGACTGTATCAAACATGTTCTTTCATTTAATATTTATTTGAAGAATTCCTATTGACTCTTGCTCGTGATACATAAGTATTAACAATAGAAATCCAGTGTATCCATCTAATCAAAAATATCAATCAGGTAACTTCTTTCTATTTAATTATACAATTTAGAAATACTATGTGTCTTTTCTTTCCTATCCTATAATTCTAGTTGAGATAATTCTTTCTTGATCTTTCATGACTTAAAATACCAAACAATAAAAGATCGTGTTAATATGGTGAGGATTTTTTTAACTTGCTTTTCTGCAGATTAAATCCGAAAAGTGTATTCTATAATTTATTGCATCTTATACTTAGTAATCTAAGTTACCATCAAGATATTACATCCTTATTTCTTCTATTAAACAATATTTATTTTACAAAGTCGAAAGGGATAATTGTTGGTGAGTATGATATACCCTAATTATTCTTAAATAGTACTATATATTGGTATCAATAACGTAAACAGGCTAAGCAATCATATTTTAAGTATCGTTTTTCTTCTTATTTGAATCCTAACAATGACATTGAAAATTTGAAATGGTGCAATTTATTTAGATGAACCAAACTAATTAGACCAATAGATTTGATTTTAGAATTATTCGCCCAACCTGATTGACTGGTGCAATAAACAATTTGCTATCGCATACCTCCTATCTAATTATTTTTAATGTGATTATCTTAATGTGATTATCTTATTGTCTTTATTTCTAAACCGGAATGAATATTAATAAATACATTCCTTTGCTCTTTCGATAGCTTCATTTGTCATATTGATATCTATCCTTTCCCTTTGTTTTGAATTTTAGTTACTATCATACTGTTTATTGAGTATGTCCTTTCAATCTGTTAGTTTTTTAAGAGATATTACTAGGATTTAATCTATTATCTGAGATCTTGATTGTGATTTTATTTGACTATCATAGACTATCATAGACAAAATGGATGATTGATATAATCTATTTAGATAATAGGTAAATTTGAAGCCATAGGGATTTATCGTTATTTTTTTACCTTATTTTTAACCCTAAATGTGAGATTCTAAAAAAGTAGCATTAAAGACGGATTTTATCACCTAACAAGATTCATATTATAAAAAAATTAGCTAACATTCTCGAGCAAAGATTATTTATTTGCTATCCAACTATATAGTTAGACACCAATACAATGGAGATAAAAAATATAAAAGAACATTAACATTGTTACTTGTTATTTAACCCTTATATAAGCAGACATTATTCAATAGTGTATGACGTTATCTGAAACAAAGTCTCCAGGATGGATGCGTGCAGTACAGATTGTTTTAGGAGTAATAGCTGTTGTCGGATCAATGATAGCTCTATTTTTCCCTGCAATCGCAACTTTCACTGTTGTTTACATACTTGGAATAGTTCTGTTCTTTGTAGGAATTGAAAGAATTTTAATTGGAATTTTCAGTCCATCTCCGGGATCATCTAGATGGGGTACAATCGGTCTTGGGATTATTGTCCTTATAGTGGCAAGTATTGTTGTGGTATATCCTCTGGGCTCTACTGTATTTATCCTGTTTGTACTTGCTATTGCACTGTTCTGTGATGGTATAGCTAGAATAGTTCATAGCTTGGCTGGCAGAGGTATGCATGCAGGATCAAGAATATTTGGTATAATTGCAGGTATATTCAGCATTATAATAGCCATATTAATTATGGTGTCTCCAATATGGGGTGCTGTTATAGCAGGCATATTGATATCTATAGCACTACTGGTCGTCGGTATCCAAATTATTGTCGCTGGTGTAACTGGTGCGAGGTTATCAATACCAAAGCCAACAAAAGGCTAGTATTGTCAAAAAGATAAAATTAGAAGTGATTCAGTGGGTGAGAACCCGCTTAATCACGTTTGATTTCAACAATTTTTTATTTTGGAAAATAATGAACAAATAATACTAATTTCGTTTATTGATACATTCACTTACTTTTAGCTCAACCAAAAATGAATTAGAATTTAGAATTGGTTTATTTTATTATTACATCATGCGTATTTATTTTCGATTAAATGATGAGATTTGACCGATTACTCCTCTAAAATACTTCCATTACCATAGTTCAAATGATTCTTGAAAATTTCAAATCTATTTAATCAACATAAATTAACCTTAAACTTTGCATAGTTATTTTGCTCTTTCAAATTTGTTCATAAAGAACGAAATCCAGTAAATTGATTTATTGTGACTAGAACCGGTTATGAGTTATGTCCTCACAAATGAGTATTAAATCAATCATAAATGAAAAAGATCAAATAACATTAAACCAAGCCTTTAACAAAAAATTAACTAGCGGAACTCGCATCAATATCGTCTGTAAACAAGCTGCAGCATGTAGTTGATATTCTCAAAATTGTAAATAATTAAAAAAAATGTTTGGAGCTTATCTTACTTTACTGGTGTTATTTTTCCTGCAATTTCACCAAGTGGAAAATCAACTGTCTTTATTGCAAGATACACCTCTCCATCAATAATTTTTTTGACTAATTCTGTCATCGGTTTTCCTTTAAGTATGTTCACGAAATTATCAGATGTGAAATTCCCATCCGCAGTTCCAGAACCTTTTGTATATAATCCTGAAGTTGGAGCATAATAAAGCGGTTGAACCAAATCAGTAGTACGGCCGCCTGTACTCTGTAGTATAACAACTTGAGAAATATTCCCTAGCCCATTCCCGCTAATTACATACAACATTGTATTTGGGTCATCCCCAACAGTGAAGGTCGCATTACCTGTTGCCTCGGAATTAGATCCTGGTGGAGCTGTAAAATTTGCATAGAAATTTGGATTATTTTCGGTTTCATTAGATTGAGCAGCTGCATTAAAGTTGGTGGTGGTCGACATTGTCAATAATGAAAAAGTTGCAAACACCCCAATGGCAGTCAGCAAAAAGATGGTATTAATTTTCATTGAAGTATTAAAATCAGTATTGTATATTAACTTTAACGTAGTAAATTGTTATAGATCTATATTTTTTTCTAGCAAACAGAAATTAATTAAAATAAAAATCCTTTAATATGATTAATTATGTGATGGAGTTTAGGTACTGTGGTAATTAAAAAGTCATAATTGATTAGGTTAAGTTTAGAAAATCCTACGACTCGATCTAATGACCTTCTTAAATATTGATTTCATTTTTGGGATTAATCATTTAGATGAAAACTGTGACGTCTATTATAAATCGTATTAAACATGACTTACAGCAAGAAACTCATAATAAATATACTTTTTCAGAAATAAGCAACAACGGCCCATGAAAAGTAACAATCTCATATGGAGTTGGCGTAATGCTCGTTTTACTGCTGTGATCGCAGCAATTCTTGTTTTTATTATCGCCACCGGTCATGTTGAAGCTGGATTGTCACTGCTTCTTGGGGCATTACCTGCTTCAATTATGGGTCTACCTCCAACTCTTAAACAACGTCGAAAGATAATTGTTATTGGAATACTTATAGGCGTATTCTTAATGCTGGGTTCATTTATGGCACAATGGGCCATAGTTGCAATTCCAGGTATGTTCTTGCTAGCATTTGGTGCAGCACTACTTTTGTCTAGAAGAACAATTGGTATCGTAGCATTAACAATCTGTTTACCAATTGCAGGTGTTGGACTCAGTTATCCAGGACTTGTTAATTCAGTTCCCTTGTCTTTACTCTATATCATAGGCTCAGTTGTTGCTTACGGATGGTCCTTATGTTTTAAGGAGCATAAACAAGAACAACCTGCTGAAAGACCATTAATGAGTAGCAAACAATCGCGAAATTATGGTTTACGGTTGGGTCTGATGGCCGCTACAGCAACCACTATGGGTTTTGCACTAGGATTTGAACATATCGGTTGGCTTGTTGGTGCAGCATTGTTTGTAATGTGACCACGCAAAGAAGTCCAAAAGTTGCGCAGTGTAGGACGTGCAATTTCAGTGTTTGTGGGCGCTCTGATAGCATCTTGGCTTTTGGGTCAGAGCCTACCACCAGTAGTTATTGCATCTCTTTGTGCGATATCATTAGTAACTGCATCAGCTACAATTTCGAGTCGTTGGTATATCTCACCTGCATTTACAACTTTTTTGGTTTTTTGGTCAGTGTTGTACGGTGATCCTACATCTGCCAATATCGAATATCACTTTGATGAAAGAGTATTAGGAACATTGTTAGGTGTAAGTTTGGCTTACTTTTTTGGTATTCTGATCCCAAATATATCATCTCGTATAAGACAAGGATGAAAACAATATGACTTGTCTTAGGTTAGCTAATAACAATATGTAAAGAGGATCATAAAATTCTGTTTTTAGTGGATTTTGATTTTACAAATTATGTTCTCTTATTCTAAATATACATCAAGAAATAATATTTTGTCAGGAAGCCAAAAATATGAAATAATGAAAACTTTTGATTAAAATCCAAAGGAATTTTTAACGATATTTCACCAAACTCACCATGGATGAAAAAGATCTATGAATTCAATGTAAAAACAATTTTTTGAAAACGTAGTGATATAATTACAATTATGATTAAAATAAGGTCATAGCAGGACATTGACAAGGTAAAGAAAGGATTTCTTACAACTGATAGGTTAAGGTCATTCAGTGATTCAGTGTTGATTGTAGGTGTGGTACTGCTTGTTTATAATCTTGCTACTTTAGTGACTTCCGAACCGGAGTTTTTGAACCTGATGTATTTTATCATGCTCTTATAGCTTATATATGCAGCTTCATAGTTGTATTTTTTTACTGGTCTAGATTTACTCTGCTTTTAGACTACGCAGAGAACTTGGAAGGTGTTACCATTTTCACTTCACTAGTGTTTTTGGTATTTTTGGTAACAGTGACTCTTACTTCTGTTGCTCTAATAGGGCTCGTGGAATTAAGAAATAAATATTCTCTAATTTTTTCTTGTATTGTTCAAATCTTAGCTGGAATACTTTTAATTACATTGGTGAACATTATTAAAACACAAAGGACTTTGGGTCATAAGGGCCGATATTTCCTGATTCAGGTTTGTGTGATCCCTATCGTATACACCATATCTCTGGTTGTATCTTTTCTATATTACGGTATTGCTGTTATAATTCCAATTTCCATTTTACCAATACTTCTAATATTGAAAATAAGTTACCAAAAGCGTTTTAAGGATAAATATTCAAGTTCTTCCCATCAATTAGTAATATTAGAATAATAAATAATGTCCAAATCCAATCATTTAGGACATATGGTTAAAAAGGTCTTTTCTAGAGATAAAATATTATGCTCAACATTTATGAAAAAAGAGTTTTGTAAACTAATTTGTGGAATTCCCTCTTATCTCGTCAAACTTTTGAACGAGCATGGATAAATCTCCACCATATTTTTGCTTCATCCCTTCAGTTGCATTTGTAATCCCTGCTTCGCTTAAAGCATTGTTAAATGCATTAGATACTTCTTCAAGTATTTTAGTTGAATTTAATTTTTGTAAAGCTTCGGATATACCAGTGCTATTGGGTAAAGTTAGTGACGTAGTATTGATCTTATTCTGTTCAACAAACTCTTTAAATTTTGCCTGTATTTGATCAAGCTTTCCATTAAATTCTTGAATTACAGTAGAATTATCAACTTGTGCTACTGCTTTATTTTGATATAACATATCACTATTGCCTAGCATTATGGATACTGTTAAAATGGCAATACCAAAAGCGATCCCTGCTTTTTTTGTATTCCGACTATATGATTTCATAACTCCTCTTATAAGAACAAGTATAAATGTCTTAATTTTAGTATAAAATTCACAAGAAAAAAAACTCTCAAATTATGTAATCGCATCCTATTATTTTGATATCGTTTTGAGTATAGTTTGTTGTCAGATAATATGGATATAAAAGGTTAATAACTATTAATACGATTAGTATTTCTTTTGGTCTTCTAAATGAGAAAATAGATAGGTTTGAAGTATCATTCAATCTTTATATACAAGAACCATTTATTAGTCGGTAGATGTTTTCGCTAAGAATTACCATATTATTTATGTCCGTAGCATTGTTAATTGGCGTAGTTTATGTTTCAAATGGATACGCTCTAACCACTGATCAATCCGGAATAATAGTTGGGCGTCAAGCTGATGTATTTGGGTTGGTAGACATTAAATCAGATGGCCATTCACTAGATATCGACGGAGTAGTGAACTACATTCCTCCAGAAGGTAAAGTTTTTGAAGTATGGCTTTATGATGGAAACTACGGCGCATCTCAATATCCTTTGACTGTAGGCATGGTCAAGGAGGATGGGACTTTTAGTTATAAATCAACACAAGTTTACCCATACACGTATACTGATCTATTTGTTACTATGGAACCAAAAGACGATAAGGATCCAAAGCCAGCATATTCAGATCAGGTTGGTGTCTATCCAATGACCCCACCGTTTGGACAATGAATTTGAATATAATTTGATCAATCAAATTATATTTTAATAGATTAAGACAATTTTTTTTAGATTTTTGTTCTTAGTAGTAGTAAGATCTTATCGCATTAAAAGTGTAATAACAGCTAATGGATTTAAGATCTCTGAAGAATCTTAATCCTTGCTCTATATATTAGAACCAAATACTTATTCAGAAAATGGGGTTGAAATTCACTAGAGAGAAAA
>Ga0310906_10000084_pt1 | contig 17808 bp, 16 predicted proteins | sample C48D3metaG_FD_203749 | JGI IMG/M metagenome (GOLD analysis project Ga0310906, IMG submission 203749) | Lab incubated soil microbial communities from West Virginia University Organic Research Farm, Morgantown, WV, United States - C48D3 | ecosystem: Environmental > Terrestrial > Soil >...
TGATGGAGAGCGATGCTATCAAAGTAGTTAGTAGAAATAGGCTTGCAGTTTTTTTGGACCTTAACAAATTAATTGTTAATTATTTAACAAAAACACTTATTAAAATAATTTGTTAACATGGTTAATAAAAATAATTCTACTAGTTAAATTTAGAACAATCGTATATAATAATTGCAAATTATTATTTGATCTGTGAACCTTGTTTTTGAGATCGATTAATCATAGTAATTTAATTCGCCTGCTTGGTTGAAATTCATCTGGTTTATGAGTTCGTGAAAAATTGTTTGGTAATAAATCACAAGATATTTCAAATGGACAATCACAAATATTCAAATCCTGTTTCCTCGTAGTAGATGTCAACCGTAGTATTTGTCTATCTAATGGCATGTCGTTTCTTATTCTGATTTGCTCATCTAGCATTGCATTAAACAACATCATCAAAAAAAAATCATGAATTTACCGGAAAAAGGCATAGTAGACCAATATCCACCCCAAAAATCTTTTAAAATGATTACCAATAGTCGAGGACCAATTACATTAATTCTAAGAAATATCGGGCGAGGTATACAATCAACTATTAGACAGGGACTGCAAAAACCTGTACTCTTTTTAATATGGTAATACAATCATTATTTATGAAATTTGCATCTAAATTGTTTTTGCTACCGTTTTTATTCGTATTAATGACTTCTCTTTTTACATTGACCTGCTTTGGCTCTGAGTTAGATTCAAAATTAAGTAATGACACATATACTGGAACCAATTTCAGCAAGACCAGTCAAATCGATCTGACAAGCAAAGGTAGTATTAATAACTCATCATCAGCTTTGGGCAAAGAAGAGAGTAAAGGAGCACTAATAGTAAAAGTAACCACATTAAATGGAGGACAGGGAAGGAATTTCTCATCTGATTTCATAGTAAATATTCATGCCAACGACCCAGTCCCTGATGTCTTTAAAGGAAATGTTTCGGGCACTGTGATAAAATTATCAATGGGAATGTACAGTGTTACTACATCATCTATTCCTAATTACAATACTTCATTCTCCAGTGACTGTAATGGTGGAATAATGAAAGTAGAAACGAAGAATTGTAACATTGTAATGACATATTCTAAAACGGGTTAAGTGATTCAGTGTTTATCGTATGGTATTCTTAGACCTCACAGTATAGCCATGATTTCTAGATAAAACTATACAATTTTTATATCTTAGCGTGACCGTCCGCAAGCCCGTTGAACCAGTTAACTTTGTGTTATAGATTAGATCACAGTTATTAAATGCAGAATATCATGGTTTGGTGATTTCAGGATCTAGAGTAGGTCATCAAGTCAACTTGATTAACGTTAAGATATATTATCACTGGGGACGTTCAGTGAAGACTCTTACGAATCACGTTGTGACAAAACATTCTCAAATAATTGTCTTCTAGCATTGGTCGTTTTGGATCAATCTTTAGAACCTGACTAACGACTCTGAGATTGAATTGAACTATTTAGAATCCATAGAAAAACCATCAAATTTTGAACTTTACAAGTCGTTCAATCATATTATGAGCACTGGTTACTAAAAGTGCAACTCCACTTCCCAATAGAATACCGCCTATTAGATCAGTAGGATAATGAACTCCAAGGTATAGTCGGGATAAACAAACTAATCCTGCTTCAATTACAAGAAGAATGGAAATCAATTTCTGCCTAGGAGATTTTCTTAGCAATAATAAAGCTGTTACCGCACCAGCTGAAACCATACTGGCATGGCCAGAAGGATAGGATTCATCTACCGGTAATTTATTGACAGAAGCTCCGTAAAAAACAAGCGGTCTATCCCTGTCAATCAAATCTTTAACCAAAGTAGTCAAGGGAATAACAAGCATAAATGAAAGCAAGATAATTACGGCAACAATTCTACCATCAATTCCTTCGAATACAAACAGAAGGATAGGAACAATAATCCAAAAATACTCTCGGCCAAAATCGGACAAAATATTCATGATTTCGGTTGTGACAGAGGAAAAGAAATAGCTTCGAGCCTGCATAATACCAGTGTCAAATTCATAAATCAAACTGCCCTCAGATGAGTAATCATTCAATTCAATAATATCATTATAAATTACAAGTGTAAAGACTATGAAAATTCCAAATATGATAATAGAGGAGACTAAATATTTATTCATTACAACTTGTTGATTGATTTATTGAGAATGATTTCAATTTTTATCCGCAGCGGTAGAATCATTTGTTAAACATCACTATCCATTTGTTCTATAGTTTCTCTCAAATTTAATTGTAAGAGCAGAAAAAGATCGTTGGGTATTATTCTCTTTCACTTTTCAATAAATTGAATAAAATCCATTTAAAAATACTATCCAAGACCCAATTATAATGCGAATGAGGGATCCATATCAAAATCTTTTTTCCTAAATAAGTGATAACTCTATATCAAGAGATATTAGTCAATAATTACAATATGAGGGTCCATGGTTCGAATATTCATTATGAGATGTTTTCATACTACAGATTGGTTTTGATTAATATACTGATTTAATCAATTAATGCAATATAGTTTAAAACCCATAACAAAAATACTAAAAATAATAATTTTTTTCCTTTACTTTTAAAATGTCCGGACTATTGTATATAATAGATGATTGATATCTGTGGTAACATCCGCATTAGTTCCTATAATAAGATTAGAACGCATTTGAAATGTAACCTCCCTTACTTGCTTAACAATGAATATGATCTTAGTGACCAGAGCTTCAAATTCGCTATGGCTCGTGGAAAAAAGACTAAATAAAAGAACTCAGCATTGTTACAAGTAGTCCTAAATGTTTTACAGACCTGTTCAATACACGGTATCAAAACCCTACAAAATAATTTATTGGCAGTATTTAGCATTGGTTACATTAAGACATGATCACCATAAAATGGATAAAATACATTTTGTGTGTGAGATGGATTCCTTTACGAAAAAAATTTATGTATTAATTTAATACATTCTCTAGTGAACATATTTTTTTCCATATCAAAATATAAGATATCAATCATTCTATCCATTGTAATAATCTTATTAGTTACTACTGTCGGCATAGCATCTAATATTATGGATCCCGTACAACAGAATCCTTACTTGATAAAGGCTTATGCACAAATGATTTATGAGCCAGGCCAGAATCCTACAGCCAGTTTACATCGGGGCCATGACAATAATATCCTCATTACCAGCGGACAAAATGAGCCAATGTTAGTATCTGCATCTGGACACTTTGCAAATAACCAGATGGAAAATGGGGTAGTAACTTGGATTCAAGGGGGGCTATGGAATTTGGAAATCAAAAATTCTAGTGAGAAAAATGTGAACAATTCAAACATGAGTGCAACTTTTAATGCCAATTTTACCATGATAAAACCCGATGGAAGTCTTTCCCATAATCACCTGATAAATAATTTTACCTCAAATAACGTTATTCTTGCTGGAAATGACATCGTAGTTACAGGGTTATCAAGCATACATTCCGATAATGGAACCCAATACGCACAGGTGCCAATAACTATTCATCTTATGGGCAAAAAGGTTTTGGGTTTAATGATTGATGCTAACAAAACTGGAGGGCATTTTTCGAGTTCTAATGAAATGTTTGGCACCTTAATCAGCGGAATAGGATTGGATAGTTCCAATATCAACAATACTACTCACCCTAATCCCAGAGTCAATTCTACAAATTTGAATCACCTACACGCACTAGATTAAGTGTCTAGTACTATAAACTAACCAGAAAATCTTACATTTCTATTAAAATATCTCGACAGGGATATACAATGTAAATTAGTCCACCTGCTTAAATCTATCTTTAACATACCGTATCAAGTATACGATGTTTATTTGAGGTTAAAAGTACGAATTTTGTTGCCAACGCAAGTTATTGAACGGCAATTTATCATAAATTTTCTAGCAATAGCCATTAAACAGATATGTCTATAGGTGTTTAGAAGGTAGAAGATCATAAATAAGATAACGGTATTTATAGCATGATTTCGTATAATTATATAAAATTGAAAAATTATAGAATAAATGATATTTATTCTTTTAAGCAAAATACCAAATTCTTAATTTCAATGTCTTTAATGATTTTTATTTGTTATCTTATTTCATGCTCATTTAGTTCGGCTGAGGCGCATTTCAGCCACTCTGCCCACTATAATAATGGAGATACAGGAATTGGGGATAAGTATATGGTTCTCCAACAAATAGAGCCAGAATACACCAAACCAAATGAATTATCACAGATCCAATTTAGCATTCAAGATAAGCAAGGCAAAGACACAAGCAATTTGGTAGGGATGGTTGAAATTTATTCAACACTTACCAATGAACGGTTGTCTGCTTACCCTTGGACAAAGCTAGCAGTAGGCGATTTCCAAATTCCCTACATATTTCCAAAGGTAGGAAATTATCAAATTGTTTTAAGCATACTAAATGATAATTCCAATGCTTCTAGTGGTGATATCATCAATACAATTCCTCCCGCACGTACAATACTAGGCGATAATTCAAATTGCAACTGTGAAAGAGCCGTATTTAATGTTTCTATAACTGAATCGTTTGGCTTCATTTTTACCACAGTGATCTATGGTTCAGCTGTAGGAGTTATCTTGATTGTCGGATTAGTTTTAAGCTGGATGTTTCTAAGCAGAAGAAAAAGCAAGACAAATCCGATATCAAACGATGAATTTATTAAATATTCAGTCTTGTTTTTAGCACTGGGTGCGGCCATAGTTCACCTTGCAGTATACTCCGGTCACGCAACTCTAAGATATGAATATAGTATATTCCTCATATCCGCCGCAGGTGGACAACTTTTCTATGGGATTTCATATATCTTGCTAATTTTCTCTGATGATAAACTCACGGTCAAAAAAACCGACAAAAAGTATGTTTCAAAAGAGTATTACAAAAAGTCTTTAATCTTAAACTGGATTGGATTGACAGGGTCTTTGGTTCTAATATTATTATACTTGTACTCAGTCACTTTCCCTCCTCCACTCTCACCAAACGCAACTCCCGAAGATGTGGATCTTGCAGGAATTATGGCCAAGGCATTAGAAATAGTATTAGTAATTGGAATCATTTATTTAATGCGAACAGAAAAGAAGAGATACTTATACAGCATTCAGACCTATGATGAGAAAAGTACGTGATTTTTATATAAAAACACTCGTCGATCCCATATCGAATAGATGTTAAAATGGAACGGTTAATCTAAGGAACCATGTGATTGATATGGGACTGGACCGCACTCAAGAGAGAAGCACTCAGCAGCATTGGAAATCTTTTAGATCCCATGATTAATTACGGTTTATCGATCAATACACCGCTAAATTCATCTTGTTACATATGAAAAAAATAAGTAGAGGAGGCATTTTTTTATCATCATAAAGGTTTGCCATATTTTTGGTCGATCGGATTTTAGTCATCATCTTCGTTGATATCATCTGGGTCCTCCTCATCGGTCGAGTCAATAAATCGGAAGGAACTCAATATGTGTTGTATTGTTTCTTGACTTTGCTTTGAATCAAATTCAACCACGGTATTTTGGTAAGTAAGAATATACAAAACATCATCATGTATCAATAGAATTCTTTCCAAACCTTTGTCAGGAATATTAGTCAATCCCTCCATTGCAGTTAGCACTGACACGGTATCTGAACCATCTATTGCATACCTGTTTTCCTCTATCTCTCCTACTACTCTTTCTTCAGGGGGTAAAATTATTTCCACTACTTCCTTTAAACCTCCTAGTTTCTCTGCCATTACTGTATCGGAATTTGATTGAGATTTCATGATTTTGAATGAATTATTACCATTATACACTAGTACATCGGAATATTTTGAAAACCTATTAATCTTCTCCTCAACGTTCCAGTCAGAAGGATATTCAAAACTGATTCCCAACCGATCATCAGAGTAGATAGTATAATTCAAATTGTTTTCAGTGGAATTATTTGATACCAACGAGCCATAGACATTGTCGTATTCATAACATGCTAGAGTCATCAACCCAAAACAGAAAATAATGCTAAAAGGTACCAATACTTTAAGACCATACATCTCATAAATATTATAGACATTAATTTAAAAATGATAATGCAAGATTGTTCATAACATTTTTCTATGCAGAAAATACAGTAGCTACATCAATTGGTCTCATTTTTTATATTAACAATTTCCTCTAACATTATGATCGAGTTTTCGTAATTAGTTTATCCTACATGCAAGAATTTCTCCTAATTAATTTTAGGTTATTTTTGTAGTAATAAGGGCTTTAAGATTTCAGATGGACTATCATGTATTATTTGATTGAATTTCAAACTTCAACTTCAACAACACTTTGATTAGAATGAAAGGATAATAGAAAAGAAGATCAGGATAAGTTCAATTTATCTGCAAGATGCAAATTCAAATGTATACTGTAATATGGTATCAATAATTTCAGAAAGAACTTATCTGATGTAATTCATTTTGGGGTATACCATTTGGCCTTGACCCCATCTTTATATTAATAACACGACGACATTTTTTTGTACTCATCGTGAAAAATATGGATAGAAAGGTCATGTAAATTGTTGGCATTTACATAAAAGACACCTATGATCATAAAATTTTGGACCATTAGGTTCATTCCTGTGCTCTTTCTTTGAATGTGTACAATTTTTACAGATTAATAATTGAATACTAGCATCATTCATAACTTATTATTTGCCCTACAAATATATTAATGGTTGGAAAATTACTAGAAAATAGTAATTTCTGGCTATGGATAAGACAGTAAATTCGCTAGAATTTGAAAAGGTCCCTTCAGAATGCCTTAAAGTTTTCCCACAAAGGTGACAAGTTATGATTCAAACATACGTCAAGAAGGTATGGACAATTATGTAGACTATGCAGTAGAATCTAGTCTACGAGAATATGAAAAGAAATTCAGTTGATTATCGACCAACCCACAATAATTGAGTGATTTTAGGATTTTCTGGACTGAGGATTGAGAACAATTTCATAGGGAGACTTTATTTGCAAACCACATTTGCTTCCTACACTGGAAAAAAATCTAATTCCAGAAAAACATCATCAGTCGGTTAAATTATAGGTCAATCAACCCTAAAATAAGTTGTCTTTAGAAAATAACTAAAGGTCCAAGAGAGATTAGGTCAACATTTGAATTTATTGAAAAATTTTATTGCCAATCGATTGTAGGATATTACTTTAGATTACCTTTCAAAATTACGGTTTCCTCAGACAAACTAGAACCTAATATAATCTTATATAAGATGAATCCAAATAGTAATTGATGTCATATAGCAAGAATGATGATGAAGCAACAATTGCAAACGTGCCAAAGCGTACTAAAGGTAATAACCACATGTATTTCCAAAATGAAAATACTCAAAAGAAGAATAATACTAATTGAAATTAAACAAAGATAAGCTGGACCTTTCTAACCCCTGAATCAAAGAAAGCATGAGGATATAACAACAGTGTTTTAGATCTATAAAGAAGATTAAAGACTCTTTTGTCAAACCATTAAGGAACACAAATCAATACTTTATCAAATGGAATAAAAATATGCTCGAAAACAAAGGATTAATGATAATTAGTACCATAATGAAGAATTTTCAATGAGATTGTAGAATAATTTGTAATTATCAAGGACAATAAAAGAGAAATGCTGATAGATTACTTACATTAGTGTGAACTGGATCATTTAATGCACCTTTTGGAAATGTAGTGGCGAATCTAATTACGAGTGCAATATTTAGCGTGGTAAACAAGTCAGAGTGAGATGATAATTCAATTTAAGAAGTGAAGTTTTACTTTATGTGGGTACAAGCATGCATGATTAGTCAGACCTCCTTTACTACTCCAAAGATTTGATTTGTTATCAATGTTTTATACGTTCTTATATGAGGAAATGTATATATAAATATGAGAAAACTTATTGAGGTCATTAATAGGAGAAATCAGCTTAATAACCCTAAGAATGGCAACACCAGGATAATAAATAATCCTGAAGGGATCAGATTCATTGAGACATTTCATAACGGCAGTTGGAGATATTCGCGTGCATATTAGATAACTCGATTTAAACCATAGAATAAGATCTCTTGTAGATGGATTTGCTTACTTTTGTCGTGAATCCATTCCCACTGGAAACATTTTAAGTTAACCCAATCAGTGACATACTAATGGTTTTTTTCAATAGGCGTTAAATGCAATGTCAGGTCATTACCCTGTCTAATAATTAGTGCACATAATGGCACTGGACTACTCTTGTCCATCTGTATGAAACTAATAAGTAGAATCATCCAAAGATTGTATAGAAGGTCTGTTTCTGTTGAAATGCAGAATTACTAACATTAATAAATCATTTAAGTCATGACAAGAAAAAATATTTTTAATCATTGAGTATACTATGCATATATATATCAAGATCTTGTACTCCTACAAGTTTGAGACACTGGGTATTCTGTCATGAAGGATGTAAATTACGATTTATCTTTTAAATCAACCAATAGATATTTTTCCCCTAAATAAGTACAAAAATATGATTTTCATGGAGTAAGAAAAAAGAAATTAGAAATCCAAATTGAAGTAAATATTAGTATAAACATTTAAGTTTATACTTGAATAGTAACTTATCTTGTCAAATAACCATTTTGATTTTGACTATTGATTTCCAGATTAATGTAAGGATAATAACAAGTTCAACGTATTGAGAACGTCGAGGATGAAGGAATAAAGATGCCTATGCTTATGTTAAAATGTAAAACTTGTGGTATAATATTTAGTGGAGTATATACAGACAACATGACTGAATTTAGAAATGAATCTGATAAGAATCCAAATTCAACATTCAAATGCTCTAAAGGGCATTTGAATAATTATGCGCTTGAGGACTATGTAGACCTGTCATAGATTCAGAACATTCAACTGATCTATCTTAATCATGTTTTTTTATCTCGGAAAAAATAGGAAATAACAAGGAAGAATACAAGTGCTAAAATATTTTATTAACAAACTTAAACAAACAATAGATTAGTACGCCATTTCGAATTTGTACTATGAACCTCATTTTTTATTTCATTTAAATAGGATACATATACTCATTCAGGTCGAAAAATTCGGATTTAAACAACGAATTCAACATCCATCCAGCAGTACGTGACATTCACAAACGCCATTCGATCTTCTAGCAATTGTAAGATCTTTTTTACAAATTATCATAGGTAAAATTGACTTTCCTAATCCTATTACAGTTATTTATTTTATATCTCAAAATACTACTAATTAATACAGAATATCTAATTTCAGTATAAGTACCTAATAGTAGAAATATTGTCAATAACGGTATTGATGTTTCCCAGTGTCAATAAACACAGATATACTTTTTAAGCCTTAATCACTGGATTTTGCTTTATATTTTTTATTATTTAATGCTAGCTCATTCACTAATGCATCTACTTGTGCATCAGTATGAGAGACATCGAGCCCTCTTTGTTTGATTTCGTTTATTACATCTCCAATAACAATATTATCTATTTGGATATAACGTTCTAAGATCCTCAAAACCAGGAACGTGGGATGAGGCGCATTCTTAAATAAAGGGGATAATTTGCTATAATGATAGTGAAGCGCATCTATTTCAGCGATAGATAGATTATCACATTGTGATACATCAGATACTTTTTTCTTTGCTTTTTTTAATATTTCTATTTTAGCTGATGGCTTTTCTTGTTTATCATGTTTAACTTGTTTATTCGGCATTGTATTATTGACGCTCGATGTCATAAGTTATTTTCTTCATTCTATTATTTTCTTAAAACATCTATTGAATATAAGTTTGTTTTTTACCTGGTTTAAAACTTCAATCCTTTATTAATTTACATTAACATGAATACAGCCATTGGAAAGATGGTCTTCAAATATACTTGTAATTGTTCCAAAATTATTAAATTCACGACTAGAGGGGAAAATCAAAGACAATTCCCTAAATCATTTTTCAAGACTTCTAACGAGTGGATAAACATTTAACCTAACGAAATCTATATCAAGTTTTAAGAATTGAAATGAACAATAAATGTCCCAATATGATGGTAGGACTTGTTTTTTTTTGTATTGATAGTTGTCAGTAGTGTTTTCCTTCAAACAGACGTTTTCAAACTCAGTTCATCTTTATTTGCCAGCTTCTTTTCGGCTATTACTTTACGTAGATAAACCATAGACATCATTCTTCCACTAAAATTTCCTGTACCTTTCATATGTTAGATATATACTTTATTCCTATCAAGTATATCGAGGGGATTCCGCACTCAATCCCTTGTGATCGCTCGTATAGAAAAAATATAGTATTTTTTGGGCTATTACATATATTAGATCACTAATATATCAGGATCCATATGCCTTCCTTTGTTGAAATTAGTCCAATTTACTAACCAGGAATTTAAGTTTATTAACAAAGTTAAATCCATCCCATTTCTTTCCATTAAACATTCTAGTGTCGGAAATAAGTTGGATTTTCTTATTCCTATTCTATATACCATAATATTGATAGACCAACAATCAAAACGACGAACTGGATGTATGAAATAGACTTTGTAATCAACTAGGCAATGTATATGATAGAATGTACGCCACCATACAGAAAACAAAATTAGTGTTATTGAGTTTAAAATGTCTTTAATCTAGTCGGTGACATGAGAAAATAAGAGCATATAGCAAAAGGTGATGTCTATATATTCAAAGAATTATGTAATAATGAATGAATAACAATAAATCCAATATTTTGGTTCCATTTGATGCGACTGAGCTGTCAGTAAAGGCCTTAGAGAAAGCAAAAGAACTTGCAACAAACCAGAGTTCTACGATAATCGTTTTGTATGTTATTGATGATACAAGTTTCTATCCCAAGGAAATTGCAAAATTTATTTCAAATATGGATGATCTTGACAAAGCTAGGCACTATTTTGAAAAGACAATTAGAGATGGAGCCCAGATAATGGTTGGAAAGGAGGTAGATAGATTAATCCGTGACGGTGTTGCAGCTAAGTCAAAAATTCGGGTTGGTCATCCTGCAGATGAGATCCTTACCGTATCTAAGGAAGAGAATACAAGCATGATAGTAATGGGTAGTAGTGGATCATTAAAGAAAAGACATGATAGAAAAGGTATAGGAAGTATTTCTAGATGGATTTCAGAAGTTGCAACGTGTCCAGTAGTTTTGGTAAGATAACCAAAATATAGTAAATACCGGTAAAAAATGTGTAAATATCGATGAATTGGTAGTGTTATTACAGCTGCTTATATGTCTTGTTGTATAATATAATTTATTATTATGATGTCTTATAAGTTAGATAAATATGATAAATTTTCGTTAAAAATTCTAATGGTTTCCACCGAATATCCTCCCATTCCCGGAGGCGTAGGTAGGTATGCAAAAAATCTCACAGAGGGATTGAAAAGATCGGGTATTAAAGTTTCTGTTTTATGCAACGAGAAGGGAAAAGGAGATTATGGGGGTATTGATCCTGAAAATGGCAATAATTCAAAAGTAATCCTAGATGTAATTGATGAGTATGTACCTGATCTTGTCCACATCCAATTAGAACATGGACTTTATGGACTTAAGATGGACGTCATCAATCCAAACAAATTAAGTACGAACATAGACGAATTTTATAAAGAATGTAAAATACCCATAATCACTACATTTCATTCTGCATATCCACTACGACAATGGATGGGTCTGTCAAAACACCCAAATATTATGGATAAAGACATGATTACTTTTCCGATTAATCTGAGCAAGCAAATAATAGCCTACTGGAAACGCTTCATAAACTACCGATCTTTTAATACCGCAAATAAACAAAAAATGCAAATGAGCCAGGCCAGTATTGTTTTTTCAAATTATTTAGCCAAATTAATAGCTGAAAATGATGAAAAATCATTGAAAAATTTTACTGTCATATATCATGGTGCAGAACCAAATTTTAATATGCCTATAAAGAAAAAAGAGGCAAGGGAAGTATACACCTTACCAATAAATCGTAAAATAGCTTTATTCTTTGGATTCATGACACATACCAAAGGGTGGGACATATTAAATAATTTAGATATTCCAGATGATTGGGCGATGGTAATTAACCAGTCGGAAAATTTATTCAATACGATAAAGCCGTCTTCAATTGATGGTCATGATAACCATAGAGCAATTCTTAACACAGAAAGTAAAAATACACATCATGGTAAAATAATTAATTTGAATCGTGGATTCTTAACAGATAAAGAACTTTCAATTCTTTTTTATGCATGTGACATAATCGTCCTTCCCTATACCGTAACTTCAGGTTCAGGGGTAATGTTTGATGCACTAGCTCATGGGTTACCATTTATAGCGACTGATTTAGGCTTCTTCAGAGAATTTGCAAATAAAGGACTTGGAATAGTAGTAAAAAGAAGACCTAACGAATTTGCTAAAGCAATAAAGAAACTAGGAGCGAATTATTCTCAATATACTAAGAGAATTGACGAATTCAATAAGGAATTAACGTGGGACAATGTTGCATTACAGCATTATGCACTTTATACCACGGTTTTAGGCGAGAACGAGGGAATCAAAAACAACCTATTCCCTTATGTTAGTCCATAACAGAATTTCAGTGTTGTGATTTTATCATGACCGACTTCTATGTTATATGATCAAAGGATTCATAGATTAAGGAAGAGATTTGATTGTTTAAATCTCTGATAAGAATTTGAAAAGACTTGTTCTGAATTTGTTTTTACTGCATTGTCGTAATATTTAACAGTTAATGTAAAAGGTAACAATTTGAATAGCTTCTAAATTACATCCTATAGAACAAAAATTAACATAAAATGATAGCCGGTAAAATTGTTTTTCCAATTTTATTGTTTCCTACTATGAAAACAGTTTTTCTTGATCTTTCACTAATTCATTGAGTTAACAACTCATGACATACTAACTGTTTTGAAAAATATAATCTACAAGATCGCTTAACTTGGCAGTGGCAACACAACATACCTTGTCCGCACCACCATAATAAACAAAAAGTTCTCCATTGATAATGCAAGCACCTGTAGGAAAAACCACATTGTTTACATCGCCATATTTCTCATATTGTGTAGTAGGTACTAGAATTGGTTCTTTGCTTCTACAAATTATTTTATATGGATCTTCTAAATCCAAAAGTGCAGCCCCAGCACTATAGGTTCTGTCTGCGCTCACACCATGATATATCACCAACCACCCGTATTTTGTTCTAATAGGCGGGGAGCCAGCACCGATCTTTAATTCTTCCCATTTTTGTTCCGGTTTCATGAGCAAAGTATGCGTTTCAAAACTTGTCAATGTAGTCCCCTCTCCAATCCATATGCTAGGTTTATCAATTCCGTATGCGGCACCTACCCATGAACTTGGTCTATGCAAGCAAAAATACGTCATCTTTTCACTACTGACGGTATTTTTGGAAGATAATTTGGTTGGAAAAAGAACCACATCTTTGTTATCCATCCCTTCATTTGTAATGATACCCAGTCTTTCGAATTTGGAATAGTCTTTAGTAGTTGCTAATGCGGTTGATACCATTGGACCTTTTTTTGGACGATCAGGTAATACTACATAAGTAATGTAAACTTGACTGTCGATTTCGGACAATCGTGGATCTTCGATACCATATTTTTCGTAGTCCACTGTTGGGTCAAACGCTATTTCATCACGCCTACGAAAGAGATAACCATCCTCACTAGATGCATATCCTATTCTTGAAAGGTAGTGCTCATATTCACCGATCGCACGATAAAGCATGTGAATTTTTTTTCCGTCATTTAAGATTGCACAATTAAAAACAGCTTCGGACTCCCACCAGTTATTCTTATTGGGAATAAGTATAGGATTATCTGAATATCTCTTTAGGATTTGGGGTTTCTCGGGCGTCAATGGGATGAATCGTCAACACAGAATTTGATTTTTGAGATGACCTCGTTTTGAATTGGCATAAACATTGAATATGGTTATTGGCAAGGTATTTAAATAGAACACTTAGAGCAATGCTTAACGTTATTTGACCTGAGATGGACTATATACATTTTGGTATATAGATGATCTTTCGATTCTTAATTTATAAACAAACTAACTCCATTCTCGTTTCATATAGAAAATTTCGGAGAAAATGGCAATAATAATAAGTAGTATGAATCAGAAATACAATAGAAGTGTACTTTTGTTCAACTAGAAGCATGTAATCGTGTCATTAATTGAGAAAGACGGTAAGGAAATAAAGAACAAATTTAGGTGAATTGCTGGCACTTACAAAATAAACATCGATGATCATAAAATCTTGGACCACTGGGTTGTTGTCTATGCTCATTCTTTGAATGGGTACAATTCTTACACATTAACAATTGAATGTTATTCATGTTACTCATAACTTATGATATACATGATACAATATTAAGGATTATCAAGACCATACTAAATGGCATATATAATCAAGCACAATCAGACATAAAGTAATTGTAATAGAACATGACAAAAGATTTCTTTCACTATCTAACCAACATCACATGCAGAAATTCTCAAGATTTGGTAATAGACGTTAAGAGTAATCAATATAATTAGAGGTTAATTATCTCGAAATCCTTTCGTTTTGACTTTTGAGCATATTTAGTTGAACTTTTGCCTTTATTTTGAATAGATATTATTTGGACATGCTTTATGGAATTCAAAACTTTATAAAGTTATTACATTAGCAAGGTATGAATCACAAGTTCAAATAAAAAGCGATGCAAACAGATTTGATGAGAATTTCAAGACATGTTTAGGAACACCTACTCACCCATTTATGTTATAAGCAGGCCTAGATCATGTTGATATCGTAAACAAAATACGAATAAACACTCCTGACATGAAATATAATTCTACAAAATGGTAAAAATTGTATATATCTTTTAAAGATAAAACAACATAAAAATATGATATTATGAGATAGTGAAGGAGATCTAATTTGCACGTATCTCTGGAGTTTCAAAAAATCTCCTGCTAAATTCCTTAGAGATTTCTTCCTCTTTTATGAGCTCTCCTCGTCGTCCAGGAGTTCGCATCATTTGTTGTCTAACACTCCTTCTTTCATCGTCTAACTCATTAAAACCTCTTTCCATATCATATATTTGCTGTTTCTTAGTTCTTAATTCTTGAGAATATCTTTGGCGAAAAGATGTTTCTATATCTTCATTCGATTGTTCTTCAGCAAGGACAACCATACTTTCTTTTTTAGTTTGATTGATCATAGTACTTTTACGAAGAGAATCTAATGACATAATGGGAAGGTGATTATTATTATAACTTTTTTCTATTACCATATTACTATATACATACCAGGTCTCTTAAGTATATTCTGATGAATATCGTTTTCAGTTCGTGTTAATCATCATTTCGATATCTATTAAAAATGATTCCTTCATGTGAACTATTAATCTAATAGTAAACAGCATGATCTAGAACTAGAATAACAAAAATAATTACTAAGACATGATCGACCATTTGAGTTAATTATTTCAAGACAATATCGCTGATTACCGCACCGGATAACATGCATAACACTATTTAGAGACCAGAAATGATATCCATTCTTATTGACATTGCTCGATTGATGGAAAATGGACTTGAATTTGTTTTGGGAAACGCTTTAAAAAATTACACTGATATACCCCCAGAGGAAAAGAGAAATAGAAAGAAACAAACAGTATAGTTGAAGGTCATGGTTTCTTACAATTTTAGAACAATTTCTTGAATTCCAAATTCATCCATAAAGTGGTATAGAAACAAAATACGGAAATAATATAGGGATCACATATTGTCAATTACCTGCACATTGGATAAAATCCGGGATTTGAACTAAACCTACTATTACGAGTAGAAATTACAAATTACAAATTACAAATTACAAATTACAAACCTTGACCATGAAATATTTCGATGTCATTATTGATCAAATTATCTAAATAATCCATCAACGACATTCTAATTGAATTAGACATCATTTCATGAAAGAGATATAGAATGTTTAGCCTTTTTCAATGAGTGCAGGTCCACTGAAAAATATCTCCAAATTACGGGTATTATTAATATACTTTGGAATCCATACTATTTATGATTACTATTGGTAGATCTTGTATACGGTATGGGTATAACCGATATAATAAAAGACGCTCCTACAATTTTTAGTATCCTAAGTAAATATATGTCTATAAAGTTTTTTAAATCTAAACCATTTATCTATGGTTCTGCAGACATTATCAACGTCTGTAATTTACATTGTTCCCATTGTTATTGGTGGAAAACTAGGAGAAATGAACTAGACGAGTTGAGTCCCGGCGACTGGAAAGAAATAATAAAACAGACCTTTAAAAAACATCATGTTTATGTAGTTACACTCGTTGGAGGCGAGCCTATGATGCGTAAAGATATTATAAAGGTTTTTTGTGATGAGATGCCTAGAAGAATTTGTGTAGTAACAAACGGTACTTATCCTTTAGTAAGATTTGACAAGCTTTACTTTTACTGGGTATCCCTTGATGGTACAGAACAGGTACATGATAGCATTAGAGGAAAAGGCGCTTATGCGAAAACCAAAAAGAATATTTTAGACTATATCTCCGGACCCGCTCGCAACGGAAAACCAGCTTGGAAGGACATTTGGATCACAATGACCATAAATTCTCTAAATTATACCACCATAGAAGATCTAATTGACGAATGGAAAGATACGATAAATAAAATAGGATTTCAATTTCATACTCCCTTTGCAGACAATGATCCACTTTGGTTACCATTCGGTGATACAAGAACTGAAATAATTAATAATATTCAAAGATTAAGAACTAAATATCCAGATTTTATCATGAACACAGAAAAGCAACTAGAATTAATGAAAGGAAATTGGGGAGGAATTAAAACTACCCCGGTGGACTGTCCTTCGTGGGCAATATTATCGTTAGATCATAAAGGAAAGTCAAAACAGCCTTGTTGTATTGGAAGCTCCGATAGTAATGCAATGAAGCCAATATGTGAAAAATGTGGGTTGGGATGTTATTCGATATTAGTTGCTCAAGGATTGAAAAATAATTGACAATGATTCGCATTGGCCAACATTCTCAAAGAATTAAGAATATTCAATAACAAAATTCATAGATGATAACATCCATCACACTCAATTATTAAGTGTCTTTTGATAGGTTCATTCCTCATACATGCATAGGTGTGTAAAATTAAAAGAGATGAAACGCATTGCATAAACTCTGGAAGATGTCATCCAGCGACAAATAAACAAATTCAGATAAGATCAAACCATATATACATGGAGACCAAACACGCTAGGAAAATACCATGGATTATCTATTGTTGTCAAGGCAGAAGCATCAAGATAAACTTTGATGAATAAAATCTATATTACCATTCTCTGATTTCTAAATCATGACTTTTCTAATTAGTACACTATTAATGTGTGGATTAATTTTCATAATTTTAACCATTCCTTATAGCCCCGATCTGTTGAATTTTTCGTTAGCACAAAGAGGTAATTTTCACTTTGGTAATCAAGACATGGAGAATGCTGGAGGCCAACTAGGTCAAGGTAATGCTGGAGGCCAACTAGGTCAAGGTAATGCTGGAGGCCAACTAGGTCAAGGTAATGCTGGAGGCCAACTAGGTCAAGGTAATGCTGGAGGCCAACTA
>Ga0310906_10000105_pt1 | contig 16578 bp, 17 predicted proteins | sample C48D3metaG_FD_203749 | JGI IMG/M metagenome (GOLD analysis project Ga0310906, IMG submission 203749) | Lab incubated soil microbial communities from West Virginia University Organic Research Farm, Morgantown, WV, United States - C48D3 | ecosystem: Environmental > Terrestrial > Soil >...
GAGCTACCTAATAGTATTTTGGAGGCTTCGAAATAAGGTTTGATTAACATTTGAATTACTGAACAAACTTTGTTCTTGAGAAATCATTTGGAGTATTTTGTAGAATGGGTTAAATAATTTATTTCGAACTTTTTGTAGGATGAAATATCTCTGGATAAATTCGTTAGTATTTTCAGCACTAATGATTACCGTTTCAAGTATCGCAGGTACCCCACTGCATACAAATAAGGTGTACGCTCAGGCCGTGGATTTGATAGAAATTAATAGTGGAAACCAAACCTTAGATAGCGGATTACCACAATTTTATGACTGCATTGATGATAAAATAGATTCAAGCAAGGGTGTTGAGGAAGATTCGTACTTTGAAAAGGAACCAACCAAACATGAGGTAAAAAGTTGCTATAATGAAATTCTTTTGGGAAGCGCACCACATGATGATGGTGATGATAATGATGCAGATGTCAAATTCGGAGGCGAATAATCTGGAATGATCATGAATCAAAATCTAAAAACTGCTTTAACAATATCATGCATAGTTTTCTCGGTATTGATTTTGGCACAATTAATGGTCGTTGAACCAGCTAATGCTTTAACAAGGTATTTTAATTGTGTTACAAGAGCTGCAAATCACAATGGATCATTCTCAGTCGACAATGCAGAAGCGTGCTATGATAAGGTATTCAAAGGTGCACTAGACAACGATGATTTCGGTAAAACAATAAGATAAGAACAAAAAGGAAACAAAATAAAAGATACTAGGTAACAAACCACATTTCTAAGGTCTCCCCCCGACAATTTCCCACCTCTTTCTTTAGTTAATTACTACCAAATGAAAATCAAATGTTAACAATAATGACTCAGGTAGGCAGGCTCCTTTTATTAGTACAAAAAATGATTTTCTGATACAGAATTTCTTGTATAAAAAAACTAATCTGTGACTATTATTCAGCCAACCAAACAAACAACCAAACAAACAACCAAACAAACGACCAACTATCCGATCGACAGGACGACCATCCCGCCAACAAATCGCGATCAGGATTCCAACTAGCCCAGGTTATTTTTACAAATATTTTTTATGGTACATCTACAAAATTATAGCATGAAAGATTTGAACCAGGGAGAACTTGCCTCTGCGACAAGTGGTAAAAATTCCTTAATTTTGTTTTATGCTGATTGGTGTTATTATTGTAAAAGTTTCATCCCTATATTTGAAAATTCAATCAAAAACCTGAACGATAATACAGTCCTTTTTGGTGGTGTAAAACTGAACGAGGATGAAAACCCATTGTGGGATAAATATGGTATCAACGCAGTACCGACTTTAATTGCCTTCTCTAAAAACAAAATACAGGATCGTAGAGATGCAAAGAAAGGAGTAGGACTAACAAGGAGAGATATAGAAGCGATTTTGTCTAATATTGGAACAAAGTCGTAAAATCGTTTTCTAAACGAAGCTACCTTTTTATCTATTTGACATTTGAAATCTATTATACAGAGATGTTTGAAATGGAGTGGTGGGCATGACTAAAATGAAGAGTTTGATGATGATATGTACAACATAAATAGATATTTAAGATTAAAAGAAAAACTGAAAGAATTACGTACTATAGCCTTAACTGGTATTGCAGAAGCAGGGTCTGGACATCCTGGTGCGTCTTTTTCAGCTGCAGAGATTATGGGCTGTCTTTATTTTCAAATAATGAATAATGATATTAAACATCCTTCTAATCCAAATCGAGACTATTTCATCAATTCAAAGGCTCATTCAGCACCGGGTTACTATGCTACTTTATCTCTTGCTGGATCTTTCCCAAAGGAAGAAATCAAGACTCTACGAAAATTGAATTCACGTCTACAAGGCCATCCTGTAAGATATAGCGAAATGCAAAAGCATCACAGCGTCCCAGGAATTGAATATTCTGGGGGGTCTGAAGGTATAGGTCTTTCCGTATCAATTGGAATATGCCTGGCTAATAAGCTCGACAAGCGGGACAATATGGTTTATTGCCTTCTGGGTGATGGCGAGACAAATGAAGGTCAGATATGGGAGGCATCAATGGCTGCTGCAAAATTTAAACTTAATAACCTTATTGCCATATTGGATAGAAATAAGATTCAACAAGATGGATTTACAGAGGAGATTATGCCAATCGACCCTGTCAAAGAAAAATGGCTTTCTTTTAACTGGGAAGTGGTTGAAATTAATGGTCATAAGATTGAACAGTTGATTCCAGAGCTTTTAAAAAGACCTACTGACAAACCCAAAATAATAATAGCAAATACGGTGAAGGGGAACGGAATAAAACATATGGCTAACAATCCTCAGTGGCATGGGAAAGCCCCTTCAAAAAAACACTTGCCATTGTTAGTAAGGGAGCTCGAAGGTGAATATATGATTTCTCCTTCTATTATAGCAGGAGCGGATGGAATCAGTGAGGAAAGCTTGAAGCAAAAAATAGCAAAAGCAGAGCAGTACGGTGCAGATATGATACACCTAGACGTGATGGACGGAAAGTTTGTTCCAAACTCGACATTCTTCTTTGATACTATCAAGAAATTGCGTAATGGAACTAGGTTGCCTTTTGACGCTCATCTGATGATCCAAAAGCCTACCTTAGTCTTGGATCGCTATATTGATGCCGGGTGTGATGTCATAACTGTTCATGCAGAGGCTTGTAGTAACGAACAGGAATTTGAGAGGATCAATTCTAAATTAGTATCAAATGGTGTTAGCCCTGGGCTAGCTGTAAATCCCGGCACCGATCTACCAGAATGGATTTTCTCATATCTTGATAATCTTGATGTTATCATAATAATGTCTGTAAATCCTGGTTTTGCCGGGCAAAAATTCATTCCGGAGGTTTTACCTAAAATGAAAAAAATTATCCCTCTGCTGAGGGAGAGGGGATTTAAGGGTTATTTTGAGGCTGATGGTGGAATAGATCTATCGACGATAACTCAGTGCTTTGATGCTGGTTGTAGGATTTTTGTAATGGGAAATGCAATATTTGGTCATAGCAATGTTGACAAGAGGATTAGTGAAACTAAGTTCTTGCTCGATTCTTATCTTGAGAAGAGCCTGCTCGAGGAATCACGGTCTTTAAATCTTGAAGAAGATTGGATTAAAGGCCGTAGGAATATAATAGAACAATTTAATTTATCGAGATAATTGAAAACTAATGACGAGGGTGCAAAAATGTTTGACGTTAAAAAAAAAGATATAATGTATGATGGTGAGCTATGAATTGACCCATTTGACTACTAGTGATACTAAATTTTCTGATATGCGTTCCGCATACGGAGATAGCCTTGTAAATTTAGGTAAAAAGTATCCTAACATTGTATGTGTAGGGGGCGATACTACTGATTCACTTAAAACTAAAAAGTTCGGTGAAAAATTTCCTGATAGGCTCTTCAACGTTGGCATAGCCGAAGCAAATCTAGTTTCAATCGCTGCTGGTCTTGCTATCGCTGGTAAAGTATCTTTTGCTAGTACTTATGCTGCTTTTATTCCAGGCAGGTGTTTGGACCAGATAAGAAATGCAATTTGCTATCCAAACCTGGACGTAAAAATTGTAGTATCCCACGCAGGTTTATCTGTTGGACCTGATGGAGCATCTCATCAACAGATCGAGGATATCTCTATCATGAGATCTTTACCAAATATGAGGGTCTTGGTACCTGCCGATGCGATATCAGTCAAAAAATTATTGGGAAAAATAGTGAATATTCCGGGTCCATTCTATGTAAGGTTAGCTAGACCTTCAACTGAGGAATTATATTCTGAAGAATCAAATTTTGAAATTGGAAAAGGAACAATAATAAAAGATGGTAACGATATCAGTTTATTTTCCTGTGGAACTATGGTCTCAGCATCACTGAAGGCAAGTGATATCTTGAAAAAAGATCATAATATTTCTTGTAGGGTCATAGACATGTACTCTATCAAACCGATAGACTCGGAATTGATTTACAAATGTACGAAGGAAACCGGCTCATTGGCTTCCGTAGAAGAACATAATATAGTAGGTGGACTGGGGTCTGCAATTTCAGAAGTGACCTCTGAAATATGCCCTACTTTTGTAAGAAAAATTGGAATTAGGGATAAATATGGTGAATCTGCAAGAGACGAAGAGATCGATTCACTCTTGGATAAATATGGCTTATCTCCAGGGGAAATAGTAAAAAATGTGGTCGCCCTAAAAAAGAGTGAAAAAAAATGAAAATCTTCCTAGATACTGCTAATGTTGCATCTATAGAAAAATACAATGAATTAGGAGTAGTAGATGGTATCACTACTAACCCAACATTGCTTTCAAAAGAAAAAGGCAACCCAATTAAGACCATGAAGAAAATCGTAGAAATTATGAAAGGACCAGTTAGTCTAGAGGTAGTTGCTATTGACTATGATAAAATGTTAGAAGAGTCGTTGAAATTAGCAAAATATGGAGAAAACGTAGTAGTCAAGATTCCTATGACCATGGCTGGTCTAAAAGTTGTGCATTCACTAACTAAAAAGGGGATAAAAACTAATGTAACACTAATTTTTTCTGCTAATCAAGCGCTATTAGCTGCAAAAGCTGGAGCTACTTATGTAAGTCCGTTTATTGGTCGGTTAGATGACATTGGAGCTGAGGGTCTGAATTTGGTAAGCGAAATTGTTCAAATATTTGCTAGCTATGATATCTCAACTCAGCTATTGGTGGCTAGCGTTCGTCATCCATTACATGTGATCGAAGCGGCAAAAATGGGGGCAGACGTCGTTACACTTCCGCCAGACATTCTGGATAAGATGATCCGCCATCCCTTGACAGATAAGGGCCTAGACTCCTTCTTATCTGATTGGAAGAAACTCGAAAAGGATAACCCTGATCTAGCATTCTAATTTTTCTACTGCTAATTTGGTGCGGTATTATTGAATTGCCTCAATCTGTGGTTAAAAGCCCCAATACTTTTTTTGGTAAATCCTGCAACCTTTTTTTTGATAAAGTGAGAATTCTTTGATAGTTGAGGTATTTTAAATTATGTCCAATCCCTATCGCATCTCCTAAATCCGAACCCAAACCGATTGCAATCATTTCTACCCCACTTCTTTTGTATGATAAGACTACAGAACGTACAGCATCCATATCTGAGGGTTCGCCGTCTGTAAGTGTTACAAAAATATCTGGTTTGAACGCACTAATACTTGGCTGGAGTATCTTGTATATTTCTGCCAAAGGTGTTCCTCCTATTGGTTTTACTTGCATCAGTCTCCTCGCATAAATGGATCCCCACCTTGCGGTTGGGGGTTTAATTACCCAACATTTAACCATTCTAGATTCAGTATTGAAAGCATATATGGAAAATTTTATTCCTAGATATTCTAATCCTTCACACAATGCTACTGTGGCTTTCTTGTACTCTATTTCATTATCTTCTATACTGCTTGAAAGATCCAAAAGTACCGATATCTTTACATTTATTGCAATTTTCTTATCACTAATAAAAATTTTTGACTGCTTTTCAATGTAATTTTCAATTTCTATTTCGTCTCCACTAAAATCATATTTTTCTTTCCAACCACTTTTCCATTCCTTGAGGGCGGTTTTCACCTTATTAATCAAATCAAAATCGTAAATGGCATTTTCGTCAACCCCCGTGTTGTCTGGAATTGCGATGGAAAGATTTTCAGTTGATTCATAACCTTTGTTATCATTTTTTTTACTCTCATTAACTATGATTCTAAACTCTTCATTGATATCATCGCCTTGAACAATTTCTTTTTTTAATTTCTCTATTTCTATTTCCTTATTTTTTATTCTTACAAGCTTTTCAATCTGTGATAAGACTTCCTCTTGCTTCATAGAAAGTCCTATTTTGCTTTTTGGCATAATTATTGGGATGGGTGGAACTGACATTAATGAATCAACTTGAAGTATTTTAATAATCTGTCTTGTTTCATATTCTAACCATTTTTGATCCTTTATTTGGTCAAAAGTTTTGTTATTGAGTTTGAAATTTCTAATATATTCTCTTAAGATGTTCTGTGCATAATCTGATGCTTTAATTACCCTTTCATTTTCACCGCCATAGAGTTCACCCTTTATATAACCTGTTAAAAAGAATTGAGAAAATGCTTCTAAAACTTTGTTTTTCCCATGTAGTGAATTCAGCAGGGGTTTATTGTGCCAGGATAATCCTTCGTAATATATAATTTCTTTTATCATGCCTTTCCATTCTTCTAATCCCAATATTTCTATCCGTTTTGTCTCCAAAATGTTGAATACAAATCCAAAGACGACGTCAGTATCAAAAATCTTAAATGAATACTTTAATCTGACTGATTCATACCATAGTAATGTTCGCCATTGTCTGTACTTTTGAAAAATGTTACCATAGAAATAATCTAATCCAGGAAGAGTAATTCTTTTCTTGTCTAAATTAGTAGAGATTTTTCCTTCTCTTGAAATATGAATGGTTGATTCAGTACTGTCTGACCATCGTCTGGATAAGAACGTGGCAATCTCGAGCAATACATCATTTCTAATATGAATATTGTCAAGATCTAGGTCGTCAAATCTTAAGAACGATTCGGACCTTTTCTTGTTTTGCTTGCTCTTTATTTCATTATCAAAATTTTTATCATGCTTTGAATCAATATCATTTTCCTTCCCCTTGTCTTTTATATCCCAAAAAATAGACATACTTTGCCAACGTGAATTAAAGGAAAATGGATGCGATTATGTCCATTACCTTTCGGTATTCAATTTCGCCCCATTGATGGTAAACATTTGCAAAAACAAATTCAGCAGCTTCCTTTGCATTTGTATTGTTCGTTACCAATTTTGAATATGCTATGGTTTCTCTCAAACTAGGGCTATAAAAAATTTCTTCAAGAGAAGCTGCCTTACGTAGATTATGGGCCAATTTTATTGCACTTTTAATATTATCTTCCTCGTTTTGAGTATTTACCTTAACATGTTTCTTGATAATTTCCAGTTCGGTATCCTCAGGAGGGTAGTCTAACATAATCCTAATTGGGAATCTGCTTAGAATTTGTGGGGGGAGTTCTTTTGTTCCAACATGTGATAGCGGATTGATGGTCCCAATTACAAACCAGTTATCCTTTGCCTTTATTGTTTGTCCATGGAATTCTTTCAAAACTATTTGTCTTCTATCATCTAAAGCCTCGTCTAGCCTAAGTAGCACATCCGGTTCGGCCGCATTAAGCTCATCTAGGTATAATAAGTCTCCCTGTGTCATCGAGTGAACCAAAACTCCATTTACAAAATTTATCTGACCATTATCGATAGTGTTAGTTCCAATTAAGTGAGATTCTCTAGTCCTGAGGCTAAAATTTACAGATGATAGTTCTTTACTTACCTGCTTAGCGAATTTTCTAACGAGTGTGGTTTTCCCTGTCCCTTTTGGACCAATTATTAGTACAAAAATACCAAGTTTAAAAGCCTTATCTAATATTTCAAAAGCATTATTCCAGTCTATATACTCAATATTCGCATCATTGGCCGCAGACATCAATTTAAGTTTTCTCGCTCATCTATCTAATTAAAATATATCGTAAACTTACATATAGTGTCCAAATGATGAATGCATCACGAAATTACAGGAATTGATAGTGATGCTCTATCATGATTATTTTCCACAGGTTACTAGGTTAAAGACTTGTTGGTTCAAAAGAAGAATTTAGATCAAATTTACCTTCCCAATGAATTTGAGCACTACAGTCTTAATCTCCCATCTGAATTTATTATGGAAAAGAACTCTTGCTTGGTGTTGTTGTTTTCCTTAAAAATTCCGTCAACTGCTGATGTTGTAAATTCTGCTGAACTCGATTGAGTGCCTCTTGCGAAAACACAAGTATGAATAGCCTTTATGACAACGCCTACGCCTTTAGGTTCCAATCTATTCTTGATTTCCTCGAGAATTTGGTACGTGAGTCTCTCCTGAAGTTGAGGTCTAGAAGATACTTTGTCTACTAGCCGTTGGAATTTTGAGAGGCCGAATATCTTGTTATTTGGAATATATCCAATCGCAACCTCTCCAAAAAAAGGAAGCAAATGATGTTCACAGAATGAGAATAATCTCAAATGATTTCCTATTATCATATCATCATGATCTGCCTTAAAAGCAGTAAATTTCTCATATGATCTCTTTTTGAACAATTCTTCACCAAATGACCGTAGCCTCCTACTGGTTTCCTTATTATAATTGCCATTCTCACCACCAATCAGCCTATAATAACCATTAACAGTACTATCAAATTCATCTCTGTTTTCGCTGAGAAAAACCTCGTTTATACCCTTTCCTTTCAAACCCAAACTTTCTTTTTCTATCATTTTGATCTGTATTATTAGTTGATGATATAGTTCACTTGCAAATAAAAATACTTTTGTTATTCTACTGCTATGAAAGTGGGTTCTGTAGCATAAAAAACCCAACAAGACATTTGAACTCCTTTCTACTATTTACTGTGTTATTATAAGATCTCATAGCAGCAATCAATGTCTTCAAAAGATTTTATAAGGTTATCCGAATTAACGGAAATTCTCCTTAGATTATAACCTTTCAAACAAATCTTTTCCATTGTAGCGTTTGAAATGATTATCTGATCACCCTTGGCAAATTCCTGGAGCCTGCTAGCGATATTAACATTTGTTCCCATGGCCGTAAATTGGTCATAGACAAGGCCAATATGGGCCTGGCCAGTATTTATTCCACATTTTATGTTAAAGTCTAAGTTGACTCCATTAATGTTCCAAGCTGATTTCACCTTGTCCTTAAAGTTCTGAAAGATATTTCTCAGTTCGATTGCTGCATTTATTGCGTCTAATGCTCCATCATCATGCCCACTATTCCTTTCTGGTATATTTTTCTCAAAGAACCCGAACCATGACATGATGCCATCACCTATAGTTTTGTCCCAAACTCCATTGTTACGTGCAATTATAGATCTTGCAATTCTATAATATTCATCTAAGATTTCTAATATGATATTTTCCCTATCCATCAAATAAAACAACTTTGTTAGCTTTGAAAACCCGCTGATGTCCCAAAAAACAATGGTGATTGCCTTTTTGCAAGTGTCCGATTGAAGAATACCGATATTGTTATCTTGAACTCTATTACTACCCAATGACTTTAGATTTTGGAGACTATGATGATTATAAATTCTTGTTACACTTTCATATTCTACTAGATCGATATTGGATTGCATTGACAATATATAACAAGAATACTATATATGCTTTTCTAAAATAATTGTATCATTTAAATACCGATTTGTTATTTTAATCTTGTTTGCTATATAGAATAAATTTTGAACTTAAATTTTCTACAGTCCAGGAATAATAGTTTAGGTTAAATTGAATTTGAGAGTTCCCCAAACTGTTGGTCTATCATATGGATTGTAGAAATCTAGACGACTTGAAAAATTGTGCTAAAATAATTGACAACGGAGGTGTGATCGTTTATCCTACAGACACTGTCTTTGGGATAGGTTGCGATCCCACAGTAGAAAAATCGGTTTTAAGATTATTTGCAATCAAAGAAAGACCGTTGGAGAAATCCTTACCAGTACTGACAAATGATTGGAGGATAGCCTCAAGAATTTCACATATGAACCCACAAGCCAAAATACTACAAGATTTATTTTGGCCTGGAAAACTCACTCTAGTTCTAAAATTGAAAGCAAACCATGGATTATCTAGGTATGTGTATAATAATCATGATAATACTGTTGGATTACGTGTTCCTAGTAGTCCATGCATTTTAAATTTGATAAAAATGACTAGATCTAAGCTATTAGTGGGAACAAGTGCCAATCTGTCAAGAAAGATACCTTCAACAAGATTAAAAGACATTGATGAGGCTATTTTAAGCAAATGTGATGCTGTAGTAGGCAACGAAATATTATCAGGCAACGATAGCGGATCAACCATAGTAGATGTTTCAGGGTCGGGATTTCCTCGTATTATTAGGGAAGGTGCCATTCCAAAGGAAAAAATCCTAGCAGCACTTAGTTGTCCATAATGGAGCCAAACTATGATATTCAATTTTCTTGCTACAACATATAGATACAAAGAAGAAGATCTAATGGATGAACTTGGAGGACTGTTTTACGACTTTGGGGAGACTACGGTGGAAGTAAGTGAAACTAATATTTCAGGACTCATAGTAGGAAAATCTTCAAAGGATCCTGAGCTTTTTATATCTTATTTAAGGGAAAAGCTAAAGGATTCACCTTGGGAGATTCGGAACCTGCTTAGATTTGTCCCAATACAGAGGGTAGTTTTAAGCGAGGTCGAGGAAATTAGGGATTGCTTACTTAATTTGGCTAAGCAGAAAATTATCGACAAGGGACCTGTTAAAATTCAAGTTGAAAAAAGACATACCAAATTAAGTAAAAAAGACATTATTGATTCAGTTGGACCTCATTTGAATTACCCAGTCAATTTGACTAACCCTACATGGATTCTGCTTGTAGAGATTATTGGAAAATATTCAGGAATATCAGTTATCAGTTCAGATATGATGTTTAGTTCAATGACAGAAAAGAGGGTTTCAGAATAATATTAGACTATGATACCAAGAATGCATCCTATTTTCTGATCCCACTCAATTTAGAGATATCGCTGCTTTCTCAATAAGAAATTTCAAATATTTTTCTTCATTATTTAACAGCATATGGGTATTCCCTTTGAATTTGTCCTTAAAGAAATAATCGAGGATGTAATTCTTCTTGGTGATATCGGGACGTATCAAGTTACTATCTTCGATGCCAAAAGAAGAGAGAAAACCGAGAGTATTTCTTAATTTGGATTCCGGTTTAGAAATCAATACTACAACAAAGGTTTTATTCTTACTGTCTCCGAAGTTTGATTTTAGAGCATATTTTATTTGATCGGTGTAGCAAATTCTAAGTAGAAATTCAATTTCAACGTTTTTTACGTTTGATTTGATATTTCTTTGATCCTCCTCATTAATTATCTTTAAGATTCCGAGTATGTGGTCTAACCCATAAACCAGTTTTGAGTTAACAAATATTATATTGATAGTTTTGTCCTTGGACTTTAAGTTGTCATAGATATTTCTTACGTCAGTGTCAAAGAAGGAAAATCCAGCGACAATTGCTTCTAATGTGTCCATTTTAATGAGCACTTCGGTGTCCAGAATCTCTTCCCCACGACTATTGATGACATCTTGACTAATATCTTTTGGCCGTAGCTGATACAAAAATTCAATATCTGGTTTTCTTATACTTTTTCCATTGAAGAATATTGGTTTGGGGAATTTGTATTGGAATGAAGTAATAAAAGTACTTCGGAATATCATTCCTGTTTATGATAAAGTAAATAGTGCTATTTCGTTGGGAAAAGATAATCAGTTTCGTAAAGAAGGGATAAAAAAAAGTGTCTTCCCTGGCAATCATATCCTCGATGCAGGCTCCGGTTACGGCAACATGTCTAAACTGGCCTTGGATTTCGTTTCTCAAGACATAACAATAAATTTTTATGATCCTATTCCCGAAATGTTGGCTGAAATCAAGAATAGATTCAAGAATTATGATAATAGTTATTTTTTATGTAGTGGTATTTTTGAAAAGATTCCATACAAATCTAATTCTTTTGATGCAGTCCTATGTGGCTATTCAATAAGAGATTCAATCACTTTAAACGAGGCGTTTGTAGAAATTCACAGGGTTTTGAAAAAGGATGGTAGGTTATTAATTGTCGATCTCGGAAAACCTGATAATTTTATAGCTCGTTTCTTTGTATCCTTTTATCTAAAATATTTACTCGTTATAATGGCATTCTTGGCCGCTGGGAGGGAAGGATTGCCTTTTCGAACTTTGTACGGTACTTTCCTTAGGTGGCCAAGGAACAAAGATCTGAATGACTTATTGTCAAAGACATTTTCCAAGGTCGAGTTTAACAAGAAGCTTATGGGAGGGGCCATAATTGTAATTGCTTATAAATAATCATTTCATAACCTGGTTTTATCTTCATATTTTCATGTCAGTTGATCGTTACTTTAATAGAGGATGAATTTCTTGCTAAATATTCAAAACTTTAAGTAAGAAAAATTATAAACCGAATAGAATAATAAACTTTCATTGACAGATCAAAACAAAATCAAATCGATATTTGAGGATTCTTTCAAAAATAAAACCAAAGTCATTACCGAAGAAATCGCTAAAGGCATTCTTTCTGAATATGATATTAGCGTTCCCGGGTTTGCTCTGGTTAAGGATGTTGACTCTGCAGTTACAGAAGCAAGAAAATTGGGTTTTCCATTGGTGGCGAAAATAGTTTCCCCCGAGATTTTACACAAAACTGACGTGGGAGGAGTCAAAATTGATCTTAAAGATGAGGAATCTGTCAAATCTGCATTTAATGATATGTATGGGAGATTATCAAAGGATTATGATGTAAAGGGTGTTCTGCTTGAGAAGATGGTTCCCAAAGGGGTTGAGATGATTGTTGGTTTACAAAATGATCCTCAATTTGGCCCTGTTATGATGGTGGGACTGGGAGGAATATTTACAGAATTATTCAAGGATGTTTCGTTTAGAGTACTTCCTCTTACCAAGGAAGACGCAATAGAGATGATAGAAGAGCTACAGGGGAAAATGTTGTTAAAAGGATATCGTGGTTCAGAACCAATAAGCATGGAAATATTGACAAGTGCTTTGCTCAATATAGGAAAGTTGGGGTATGATATTTCTCCTTACTACGAAAGCATAGATTTTAACCCTGTAATTGTATATCCTGATAGTTATTACGTTGCTGATGCAAAAATTATTTTGTCAGAACAACCCAAGTATGATGTTGTTTCAAGCGTTGAACCCAATTCTACTAATATGGATTTGTTTTTTAATGCCAAATCTATTGCATTGATAGGCGCCTCCCCTGAAATAGGAAAGATCGGCAACTCTGTGCTAGAAACCCTGGTAAAGCATGACTATAAAGGAAAGGTGTATCCTGTAAATGCAAAAGGTTATCCAGAAATAATGGGAATACCCGCGTATAAGAGTCTAGGCGACATTAAAGATCCTGTTGACGTGGTAGTTGTTACTGTAGATTTGAAATTTGTACCTGATTTGCTAAAAATTTGTGGCGAAAAATCAATTCATAATGTTGTAGTCATCTCTGGAGGTGGGAAAGAGTTAGGAGGAGAAAGAGCCGATATTGAGCAACAAGTTAAGGAATTGTCCTCTAAGCTAAAAATTAGAATTATTGGACCAAACTGCATTGGAATGTTTAACGGGGAGAATAGGCTGGATTGTGCATTCCAAGGGCATGACCGTATGCTGAGACCTAAAAATGGTAATGTGTCCTTCTTGTCTCAAAGTGGAACTATTGGCATCGCATTTATGGAACATTCGTTTCCATTTGGAATGAGTAAAATGGTTTCATATGGGAACCGATCCGATGTAGACGAAGCTGACATGATTTGGTATTTGGCCGAGGACCCACAAACCAAGGTTATAGGCTTGTATGTTGAAGGCTTGGGAGATGGGCGCAAGTTTGTTAACACTGCAAAGAAAGTAATTACTGAACGAAAAAAACCAATTGTAGTATTCAAGAATGGACGAACTACAAGAGGTGCTAAACAAGCTGCTTCTCACACCGGCTCTTTAGGAGGAACTTATAGCGTGGTGAAAGGTGCATTTTCTCAGAATGGGATAATTTCGGTGGACAGCTACGATGAACTAACTGCTTCTCTCAAAGCCCTATCATGGCAACCAGTGCCAGAAGGAAACAGAGTTGCAATGGTTACGAATGGTGCCGGTCCCATAATTGCAGCCATTGACCAATTTGAAAGACTGGGATTGCAGGTAGCAAACCTCAGCGAGGAGAGTATGAAATCTTTCAAGTCACATTATCCTGCTACTTATGTACTCGGTAATCCTTGTGATGTCACCGGATCAGCAAATGCTGACGATTATAAATTTGCGATCCAGACATTTATGGATGATCCAAATGTCGATATTGTAATGCCTTGGTTCGTCTTTCAAGATGATCCACTTGAGGAGAAGATAGTTGATATTCTTGCCGAATTTAACAGACAAGGGAAAAAGCCCATTCTTGTTGGCGCATTGGGTGGTCCATTTACTCAGAAAATGGCAAACAAGTTGGAGGAGAATAATGTACCGGTATATCAATCAGTAAATACCTGGAGTATAGCAGCTAGTTCATTAGCCAAATGGTCTGCTCTATCCAAGTCACATAAGTAATCTTTTTTTCAAAAAATCATCTCTTTTTTTTGGATTATTTATAGGAAAACATTCTTAAATTTGTATTGCCTATTATAATATATCATGGCAAGTGTACAACAACCTAAAATTATTGATGTTACAGCAAAGGCTGCAGAAAAGGTTACAGAATTTATGAAACAAGAAGGAAAGGATAATCTCTATTTAAGAGTATATGTCACTGGCGGTGGATGTTCTGGGTTATCATATGGAATGGGCTTTGAAGAGAATCCAGACGAAGACGATGTAATATTGGAACAAAACAAAGTTAAAATTTTGGTAGATAATTATAGTCAAAAATATTTGAAAGGGGCCGTAGTCGATTACATTGAAAGCTTGATGGGATCAGGATTTAAGATAACTAATCCAAACGTCACAAAGAGCTGCTCATGTGGTCACTCATTTTCTACTGAGTAATTTTTTTATTTCTTTTAGAATCCAATTTCAATTAACTTTATTTCCCTCATTCATGTAAATAACGGTTCTTTCTAGATTTCTGATATATGATTTATGATATGTCTCATGTGATACGGCGAAAATAAATCAGATTGATATCTGTTAGCCTGCTTTTCTGATTTATTATTTTGTTTTTAGCGTGTACCCTCAAGTCAATTGGTATTTAAGGCCAAATTCCTCTTAGCTTAATGGCTTCAGCGACTCTATTGACTGCCAATGCGATACTTGCCGTACGCATGTTTGTATTATATTTTAGATGTGCATCATAAACCTCGGCAAATGCCCTTGTCATTATTACATCTAATCTCTCGTTTACTTCAGCTTCAGACCAATATTCTCTCCTTAGATTTTGAAGCCATTCGAAATATGATACTGTTACTCCACCGCTATTAGCCAACACATCTGGGATAACTAAAATATTGTTTTCATAAAGAACTTGATCAGCTTCGGGAGTAGTCGGACCATTTGCCGCCTCAGCAACAATTTTAGTCTTAATTTTAGAGGCGTTGTCTTTCGTAATCTGATTTTCTAAAGCAGCTGGTATCAAAATAGTACATTCCGTGGTTAATAGTTCATCATTATTTATTTCAGTTGCACCAGGGAAGCCACGAATAGATTTGTTTTCTAGTTTAAATTTTATTAATTCATTTGCTTTAAATCCATTCTTGTTGATGATCGCTCCTTGTGTATCCGATACAGCAATAATCTTAGCACCCTGCTCCTCAACTAATTGGGCTGCATACTGTCCTGCATTACCAAATCCTTGCACGACTACTACTGCCTCATTCATATTGATATTTTGTTTTTTTGCAGCTTCTCTTACAGTAAAAGATAGTCCTCTTCCAGTAGCTTCAGTTCTACCTAAAGATCCACCTATTGGCAGAGGTTTCCCAGTAATTAGGGCAGGTTCTCCACGGTTGCCCTTGAGGGTAGAATAAGTATCCATTATCCATGCCATCTCTTGACCGCCAGTGTACACATCTGGTGCTGGGATGTCAGTATAAGGTCCAATAATATCGGAGATGGCATACGCATACCTCCTTGTCATCCTTTCTAGCTCTGAGTTTGACATCTTCTTGGGATTGCAAATAATGCCTCCCTTACCACCTCCTAGCGGTATCCCTGTTACGGCGCATTTCCAAGTCATCCACATTGAGAGGGCCATTACTTCTTCAATGGTTACTTGAGGGTGATATCTAATTCCACCTTTGAATGGACCCCTTGCATCATTGTGTTGAGAACGGAACCCTGTAAAGACTTCTATCCTCCCGTCATCCATCTTAACCGGTAGGGATACGGTTAGAACCCTCTTTGGTTTTGCAAGTATTTTGTGGATACCTTCATCTAAATTTATGATTTTTGCGGTTTCTTCAAGTTGTTTCAAAGCCATTTGATAAGGATTATTAGTCGATCCAAACTCGTTAGTATTATTTGTCATTACAATAGAGGGAAAAATTTTGATATATTTAAATTTAATCAAAAAGCCGGCGCGATAAATTGATATTTTTGAGATGGATGGATTTAATCGGACAATATCAGAAATTGATTGAATTTTTTATAGCTTTTATCCATATGTTTAATGCTCTATTGTGTCCATGATTGAACAAATTAGAGAATAATTATCATACTTGGGTTTATTCCTAAGAGCAAATATGATATATCAATTCCTTCATGAATATAGTCTCCGTCGAACCTATCAACTTAACTCTTATGAGACCAACAGAAAAACAAAGGGTATATCCTTTGAATAATTCAAACTCCTAACAAATGGGATAAAAAAATAGTTCATAATTGTGCTTATTCTAATTCATTTCAATACTACAAATTTAAAATCACAAAACAGAGTAACGGCAGCCATGATA
>Ga0310906_10000107_pt1 | contig 16401 bp, 14 predicted proteins | sample C48D3metaG_FD_203749 | JGI IMG/M metagenome (GOLD analysis project Ga0310906, IMG submission 203749) | Lab incubated soil microbial communities from West Virginia University Organic Research Farm, Morgantown, WV, United States - C48D3 | ecosystem: Environmental > Terrestrial > Soil >...
CGGGTACTTGTAGGGCGCGGTCACGGTCTTCACGTGCTCCTGGAGCTCGTGGACGAGCTCGGAGGTCGGGTCGGTGCCCGGCCGGAGCACGACGAAGGCCTTCACGATCTCGCCGCGATCGGGATCTGGCGCTCCGACGACGGCGCTCTCCGCCACGGCCGGATGCTCGAGCAACGCGCTCTCGACCTCGAACGGCCCGATCCTGTACGCGGACGAGAGGATCACGTCGTCCGACCGCCCGACGAACCACAGGTAGCCCTCGTCGTCCTGCACGCCGCGGTCGCCCGTCACGTACCAGTCGTCGCGGAAGACGGCGTCGGTCTCGTCGGGCGCCTCCCAGTAGCCGGCGAACAACGTGGGCGGGCGGCCGAAGAGGGCAATGTCGCCCTCGACCCCGGGCCCGCACACCTGCGCGTATTCGTCGATCACCGCGACGTCGTGACCGGGCGTCGGGAGGCCCATCGAGCCGGGACGGATCTCCATGCCGGGGGCGTTCGCCACCAGCAGCGAGTTCTCCGTCTGGCCGTACCCGTCGTGCACCGTGATCCCGAGCGCGTCCTGGAACCGCTCGATCACCTCTGGGTTCAGCGGCTCACCGGCCGACACCGCGTGCCGGAGCCGTGGGAGGTGCGCGGCTGCGAGCGTGTCGAGCTTCGCGAGCATCCGGTACTCGGTCGGCGCCTGACAGAGGACCGAGACGCCGAGGCGCTCCATCAGGCTCAGGCGGTCGTCGGGGTCGAAGCCGCCCTGGTGGAGGACGACCTCCGCGCCGTGCGACCACGGGCCGATCAGCACGTTCCAGATCGACTTCGCCCAGCCGGTGCCCGCCGTGCACCAGACCACGTCCTGCTCGTGGACGCCGAGCCAGTGCTCTGCCTGCGAGCGCAGGGCCCAGGTGTACGCGTGGGTGTGCACCACGCCGCGCGGATCCTTCGTCGTGCCCGACGTGTAGAGGATGAACGCACGCTCGCCCGCGGTCGTGTCCTCGGTCGGCGCCCGGTCGACGTATCGCGCGAGCTCCGCGCGAGCCTCGTCGAGGTAGAGCACGGGAACCGGCGTCTCGAGCTGCTCGAGCATCTCCTCGACCTCGACCTCACCCGCGCGATCGGCGATCACCAGGCCTGCGCCAGAGTGACGGACGCGGAACGCGAGATCCCGCGCGCGCAGCAGCTCGGAGCAGGGGACGGAGATCAGCCCGCCCTTCAGCGCGCCGAGCATCGCGCCGTGCCAGGCGGGCACCTTGCCCGCGTAGACGAGCACCCGTTCGCCGCGCTCGAGCCGCGTGCGCAGGAGGTGCGCCCAGCGCGCTGCGTCCCCGGCGACCTCGGCGAACGAGCGCCGGTCGACGATCCCCTCACGGTCGACGAAGGTCAGCCCTGCGCGGCGCTGGCGCCGGCCGAGTGGCTCGATCACGTCCCGCGTGAAGTTGAAACGTGCAGGCACCTCCCACCCCTGCGGATAGGGGCCGGCGTGGAGAATGGTCGCTGTCTTGCGGCGGCGGCGAAGCATTCCGACGGGGCGAACTCTACTCTGCGTGCGCGCCATGGCCAGACTCCGGAGAGGGCATGCTTGGGTTGTCGACACGGGCGGGCGCCCGCTTGAGAGAGTGCCGTCGAATCACGCCTTGTGCGGGGCTTTTCCCCCCTTCCTTTCGGAGCGGAAACAAGTAGGATGCGCGGGCGGAATGACGCTCATGCGGACGGGATCTGTAGTTGCGGCAGCCGCCCTTGCGGTCCTCGCCCTGGTGGGCGGGGCCGCGGCCGCGGCCGAGTCCACGGTTCGCGGGGGCGGCGTCGAGCTCGTCCTGCCGGACGGCTGGTCGCGGATCCAGCCTGCGCCGCAGACGTCGACCGACGATCCCCGCACGGCGATCGTGATCGGGACGGACGGCGTCCGCGCGATCGACACCGACTGCCAGGTCTCCTCGTACCGTGTCCCGAGCGACGGCGCAGTCGTCGTCGTGATCGGCTGGCGCGACGCGACCGGCGCAAGCTCGTACCTGCCGCTCTCCGGCATGAAGCTCCGGCGGGGCACGTTCCAGTGCTTCCCCAACCGCGGCGCGGTCGCCCAGGTCACGAGACGCGGCCTCGACTACCAGGTCAACGTGATGGTCGGGGACCGAGCGAGCGCGGAGACGATCGACGCCGCGTTCGACGCCGCCCGCTCGATCGCCGCGGCTCCGCGGCGCCAGGACTGAGGCCCGCTCCGCGGGATGGCCGCGGAGCGCGTGAGCGCGGAGGGCGTCGACCGGCTCAACGCCGGCATCACGTGGCTCGAGGAGCCGCTCGCGGGCGCCGACGGCGGCCCGCTCGCCGGCCGGACGCTCATCGTCAAGGACCTCGTCGACACGGCCGGGATCCGCACGACGTACGGCTCGAAGATCTACGCCGACCACGTCCCTGCCCGCCACGCCACCGTCGTGACGCGGGCGCTGGCCGCGGGCGCCACCGTCCTCGGCAAGGCGAACCTGGCCGAGTTCGCCTGGGGCGTGCTCGGGGCGAACGAGTGGTACGGGACGGTCCACAACCCCGCGCGCCCGGGACGGACGACCGGCGGCTCCTCGAGCGGCAACGGCGCCGCCCTGGCGGCCGGGCTCTGCGATCTCGCGATCGGCACGGACACGGGCGGCTCGGTGCGCCTGCCCGCCGCCGCGTGCGACGTGGTCGCGCTGAAGCCGCGCTGGGGCACGATCCCCGTCGACGGGGTGTTCCCGCTCTGCCCGTCGCTCGACACCGTCGGCCCGATGGCACGGACCGTTGCCGACACCGCGGCGCTCTGGTCGGCCCTCACGGGCCGGCCGCTGCCCGAGCCCGGCCTCGCCGGGAGGACGGTCGGCGTCCTCCGCCGCGCGCCCCGCCTCGGCGACGGGCGACGGACCGAGAAGAGCGACGAGGTCGACGCCTGGACGGCGCGGCTCGAGGAGCTCGGGGCCCGGATCGTGGAGACCGAGCTCCCGCCGCCGCGGGCAGACACCTGGCCCGTGTTCCTCCACGAGGCGGGGAAGGCGCACGCCGCGACGTACCCGGCCAGGGCTGAGGACTACGGCCGGGCGATCCGCGCAAAGCTCGAGACGACCGTCGACGTGCCGTCCGACGAGGTCGACCAGGGCTACCGGGCCCTCCAAGAGTGGCGGCGCCTCGAGCCCGACGTCGACCTGTTCCTCTGCCCGTGCGTGGCGATCGACTGGCCCGCCGAGGACGCGGACGAGCTCGAGCTCAGGCTGCCGTTCTCCTCGTTCACGCGGTGGGTCAACCTGCTCGGCTGGGCCGCGCTCGCGATCGGGAACCTCCAGCTCGTCGCGCCGGACGACGAGGTCGTGCTCGCCGCGGGCCTGGCCTGGGAGCGCGGCTAGCCGGTCGTCTCGACGAGCCGGTCGTAGGCGGGCAGGGTGAGGAACTCGACGTACTCCGGCTCGGTCGCGATCCGCTCGAAGATCGCCCGTGCGTCGTCGAAGCCGTCGCCGAGCCTCGCCACCTCCTCGTCGGTGACGCGCCTGACGTCCTCGGGCGAGATTCGCCCGTGGTGCAGCCATTGCCAGATCTGCGACCGGGAGATCTCGGCCGTCGCGGCGTCCTCCATGAGGTTGTTGATCGCGACCGCGCCGGACCCCTCGAGCCACGCCGCGAGGTACTGGATCCCCACGGAGACGTTGCTGCGAAGACCGTCCTCGGTCACGTCGCCGGGCGTGGAGGCGACGTCGAGGAGATCGGCGGCGCGGGTCTCCCCGTCGGGGACGCGGCCGATCTGGTTCGGCCGGTCGCCGAGCACGCGATCGAACGACTCCATCGCGACAGGCACGAGGTCTGGGTGCGCGACCCACGTGCCGTCGAAGCCCTGTGACGCCTCGCGGTCCTTGTCCTCGCGCACCTTCTCGAGGGCGATCGCGTTGACCTCGGGGTCGCGGCGCGAGGGGATGAAAGCGGCCATCCCGCCCATCGCATGCGCGCCGCGGCGATGGCAGGTCCGCACGAGCAGCTCGCAGTACGCGCGCATGAAGGGCACGGCCATCGTCACGTCCGCCCGGTCGGGCAGCACGAACTCGGGGCGACGCCCGAGCTTCTTGATCACGCTGAAGATGTAGTCCCATCTGCCCGCGTTGAGGCCGGCCGAGTGCTCCCCGAGCTCGTGGAGGATCTCGTCCATCTCGAAGGCGGCGAGGATCGTCTCGATCAGCACGGTCGCCTTGATCGTCCCGCGCGGCACGCCGAGCCTGTCCTGCGCGAAGCCGAACGCGTCGTTCCAGAGCCGCGCCTCGAGATGCGACTCGAGCTTCGGGAGGTAGAGATAGCGGCCGTTCCGCGCGTGGTTCCGCAAGAAGTAGAGCCCGAAGTCGAAGAGCGACGCGGAGGCAGGCGCGCCGTCGACCTCGAAGTGGCGCTCCTCGAGATGCCATCCGCGCGGGCGGACGAACAGCACCGCGAGCTCGTCGTTCAGCTCGTAGCGCTTCTCGCCGGTGTCGAGCGAGATCGTGCGGTCGAGCGCCTCGGTCAGGTTGCGCTGCCCCTGGATGCAGTTCTCCCACGTCGGCGAGTTCGCGTCCTCGAAGTCGGCCATGAAGACCTTCGCGCCCGAGTTGAGCGCGTTGATCACCATCTTCCGCTCGACGGGGCCCGTGATCTCGACGCGCCGGTCGGCGATCTCGTCCGGGAACGGTGCGATCCGCCAATCGCCCCCGCGGACGGTGGCCGTGTCGGGGAGGAAGTCCGGCAGCTCGCCGCCGGCGAGACGGTCGAGCCGCTCCGCGCGCCGCGCGAGCAGCTCGGCCCGCCGATCGCGGAACTCGCGGTCGAGGTCGGTGAGGAACTCGACCGCCTCGGCGGTCAGCACGTCGTCGGTGCGCACCGGCCTGATCTAGCACGATCGACCCGCGCTGCGGGTCAATCGTGCTCGTGGTCCCGCTCGCAGGGCTCCGGGCAGGTGCACGGAGCGACCTCGGCCCGCGTGAGGATCGGCGGCCGCTCTGCCTGCGGCGCCGGGGTGGCGGTCTTCGGCTTCACGGGCTTCTCGCGGATCAGCGTGGCTGTCATGCGGCGCTCCTTTCTGCGTGGAACTGCTGTTCCTCGGTCGAGCCGGTGAGGGCGAGGGTGGAGGAGAGCCCGCCCGAGACGGCTTGCATCACCTGGTCGAAGTAGCCCGCGCCGACCTCGCGCTGGTGGCGGGTCGCGGTGTACCCGACCTCCTCGAGCTCGAGCTCGCGCTCCTGGAGCGAGACGTAGGCGCTCATCGCCTCGGTCCGGTAGCCGTGCGCCAGCTCGAACATGGACAGGTTGAGGGAGTGGAAGCCGGCCAGCGTGATGAACTGGAAGCGGTAGCCCATCGCCGCGAGGTCGCGCTGGAAACCGGCGATCGCGCTGTCCGACAGGTGCGCGCGCCAGTTGAACGACGGCGAGCAGTTGTACGCGAGGAGCGTGTCCGGGAACCGCTCGTGGATCGCCGCCGCGAACGCCTCGGCCTCGTCGAGGTCGGGGGTCGAGGTCTCGCACCAGACGAGGTCGGCGTACGGCGCGTACGCCACTCCGCGCGCGATCGCGGCCTCGATTCCGTCGCGCACGCGGAAGAATCCCTCGGGGGTCCGCTCGCCGGTGCAGAACTCGCGGTCGGCCTCTTCGACGTCGCTCGTCAGGAGCGACGCGGAGAGGGCGTCCGTCCGCGCGACGATCAGCGCCGGCACGTCGAGGACGTCGGCCGCGAGGCGGGCCGCGACGAGCGAGCGCAGGAACTGGCTCGTCGGGACGAGCACCTTGCCCCCGAGATGGCCGCACTTCTTCTCCGAGGAGAGTTGGTCCTCGAAGTGCACCGCGGCCGCTCCTGCCTCGATGTACGACTTCATGATCTCGAAGGCGTTGAGCGGGCCGCCGAACCCCGCCTCGGCGTCGGCGACGATCGGCGCGAGCCAGTAGGTGCCGTCGTCGCCCTCCGCGTGCGCGACCTGGTCGGCGCGGAGCAGGGCATTGTTGATCCGCCGCGCGAGCGCGGGCCCCGAGTTGGCGGGGTAGAGGCTCTGGTCGGGATACGTCCCGCCGACGAGGTTGGCGTCTGCGGCGACCTGCCAGCCCGAAAGGTAGATGGCCTCGAGACCCGCCTTGACCATCTGCACGGCCTGCCCGCCCGTCAGCGCGCCGAGCGCCGCGACCCACTCGCGCTCCGCGAGGAGCGTTCGGAGCCGCTCCGCGCCGAGCCGCGCGAGCGTGTGCTCGACCCGGACGGAGCCGCGCAGGCGCTCGACGTCCTCGGTCGTGTACGGGCGGGTCGGTTCGCGCATGTGGCTTTCCCCTCTCTGGATCCAAGAATATGGTGTCTGGATCCTAATCGGCGGTGAAGACGGATTCAAGGGGCTGTTTCCTCCTATTTCGGATCCAAAACATCGTGTCTTGGGTGCGCCGTCTAGACTGAGGGTGCCTTGGCGACCCTCTCGACGAAGGCCGACGACATCGCCCGCGTGCTCGAGGACGAGATCGTCGGAGGCGCGATCCCGCCGGACACGGTGCTCCGGCAGGAGACGCTCTCCGAGCGGTTCGACGTCAGCCGGACGCCCGTACGCGAGGCGCTGCGTCGGCTCGCCGCCCTCGGCCTCGTCTCGTTCGAGCCGAACCGCGGCGTGCGCGTGCGCTCGATCTCCGCCCACGAGCTCCACGAGGCATTCCTCGTCCGCGCCGAGCTCGAGGCGCTCGCGACGGAGGTCGCGACGCCGAAGATGACCGCCGACGACCTGGCGGAGATGGACGCCGTCGAGCGGCGGTTCGGCGAGCTGACCCTCGAGCTCCGGGACCAGGCGCGGAGCGGGGTGACCGGTGACGCGACGCTCTTCGTCGAGTGGATGCAGGCGAACTACGCGTTCCACGACGTGATCTACCGCGTCGCCGACCTGCCGCTCGTCGAGCGGATCGCGAAGAGCGCGCGCCGCACGTTCATCGGCGACCGCGTCTGGCGCGCGCGCGCCGAGCTCGACCAGCTCTACGCGAAGAACGACCTCCAGCACCGCGCGATCAGAGAGGCGATCGGGGCCGGAAGCGCCGTCGCGGCCCGCGCGCTCGCCCGGGAGCACGTGCTCTCCTCGAACCACCTGATCGAGGTCGTGCTCGAAACCCTCGGCGCCTCCGGACGCGAGCCCAGTTGGGGCGGATAGCCGGGGGAACCCATGGTTCTAGGCCGGCCCCCTCCCTTCACCGCGCACCATCGCGAGGCCGTCGTTGGCCTCCCGGGCGGCAAGGCCGCCCTCCGGCCGCGAACAGCCGCGTCACCACACCGTCAACGTCCACTGCCACGCCCAACGTCCACTGCCACGGGCCTCGGGACGACGGACAACGCTTGTGTTGATTCAACACAAGCGCCCTTCGCCCCGCGAGCCTTCGGCTCAGCGCACGCTGACCAGCTGGTCGGCGGCGACGTCCCGGAGCCGGGTCGTCGTGCCGTCCGGGCGCCGGACGACGAGCTCGCGGACACGGCTCGCGCCGCCGAGCCCGAAGTTGGCCCGCGGATCCTCCGACGAGAGGTAGCTCGACCCCGCGTGCATCTCCCTGACGAGCCGGCGGCCGTCGGGCAGCGTCGCCGTGACGATGGCGCCCGGCTCGAGCCCGCCGACCTCGAGCCAGTGCCCGGTCGCTTCGTCGTCCCGGAAGAGCTGTAGCGCGCCGCCCACCGAGTTGACCGCGAGGTCGAGGTCGCCGTCGTTGTCGAAGTCTGCGGCGGCTAGCCCGCGGCCGTTTCGCGGCGCCGAGGGTCCCGTGTCGAGCGCGCGGATCGAGCGGCCGTCCGTCGTCACGACGCGGAGGCGCCCCGCGTCCTTTGCGAGGCTCGTGACGGGGATCGCGCCGTTCGCGACCGCGAGCTCGGGCCTGCCGTCGAGGTCGAGATCCGCCCAGCTCGCGCCCCAGCCGGTGGACTGCTGCCCGAGGGCCCCGACGAAGTCCGGGCGGGCGTCGGCGTACGGGAGCCCGGCGCGGGCCCGATACGCGGCATGGAGCTGACCGCGGGAGTTCGTCACGAAGAGATCCAGCAGCCCGTCGCCCGAGTAGTCGCCCACGGCGATGCCCATTCCCGCGTTCGGGTCGTCGACGCGCTGCTTGCGCCCCTCCTCGACGAACCGGAAGCCGAGCCCGCCGTCCCGTGGCTCGTTCACGTACAGCCTGTTGGGATCGAGGTCGTTCGCCACGTAGAGGTCGGGTCGGCCGTCGCCGTTCACGTCCGTGAAGACCGCGCCGAGCCCGTGGTCGAGCCCGTGGGGCTCGAGGCCCGCGGCCCGGCCGACCTCGCGGAACCGCCGGCCGCCCTCGTTGAGGTAGAGGAGATCTCGCACAGCCCGGTGATTGGCGGGAAAGCCGGACTGAGATCCCGGGGCCGGAGCGTTGACGTCGGTATAGCCCGCGACGAAGAGGTCGAGCCGTCCGTCGCCGTTCACGTCGGCGACCGCCGCCCCCGTATGCCACCCCGGTTGGTCGATCCCGGCGGCCTTGGCGCCCTCGGTGAACGTCCCGTCGCCCTTGTTCCAGAGGAGCGCGTCGTACGCGTTGCGCTGCACGTCGTACGAGCCCGTCGTCACGAGCAGGTCGGTGGTGCCGTTCCCGTCGAGGTCGGCCGCGACGCAGCCGCTCCCGCGCAGCGTGAGGCCCGCGTGGGTTCTCGCCGTGACGTCTTCGAAGCGGCCGTGCACGTTGCGGAACAGGCGGCTCTGCGGGAGGCCGCCGGCCGCGTCCCATCTCGCGATGTCGGCGTCGGAGTACGAGTTCGCGACGTAGAGGTCCAGCCAGCCGTCTCCGTCGTAGTCGAGCCAGCAGAGACCGCCGCCCATCATCGCGGTGACGTCGCTGCTATCCGCCCCGTAGCGGAAGGCGCCCTGGCGGAAGTCGAGCCCCACGCTCGGCGCGACATCCTCGAGGCTGAAGGACGCCTGCTCCGTAGCCGCCGGCGCGGCCGTGGATGCGCCGCGGACCGCCGACACGAGATACCGCCCGCCGCTCGACGCCAGCTCGAACGTCCGCGCGACCGGCTCCACCGGCCCGCGGCTCACCGGGGACGCGGCGTCGGCGCCGTACGTCGCCGTCTGGGTCGTCCCGGTCAACGCCGCGACGACGAGGGGCGGCCCCTGGCCGGTGCCGCGCTTGAGCCGGAGCCGGACTTGCGCCGCCTCGTAGCTCGGCACGTCGATCTCACCGCCGCGGGCCGCGTCGATCTGCCGCCAGAGCTCGGCGAGCCAGGCGCCCGTCGCCACCTCGCGAGCGCTCGCCTTGTCGCGCCCCCGGAGCGCCTCGCCGCTCCGTGAGAGGTCCGCGACCAGCGACGCGGCGATGCGGCGCGCCGTCCCTGCGTCGATCGTCGCGAGGCCCTCGGAGCGCACGACCGTCACCTGTGGCAGGCGCCCGGGCGCGAGTGGGGCGGCGGCGCGCTTCGGGCCGGCCGGGAGGTCTGCCGCGACGAGCGCCCCGGCCGCGATGACCACCGCGAGGGCGGCGGCGCCGAGAGCGACGGCGCGGGAGCCGGACCGGAGGCGCGCCGCGAGCGCGTCGAGTCGCGGGGCCGCCCCGAGGAGGAGGAGCGGGGGCCGCGCCGCGCAGACGATCGTCAGCGCGCCCAGCACCGCGAGCTTCGCCGCGAACTCCGTCGTCCACGGCGCGATCAGGAGGCAGGCGACGAGCCCGACCGAGACGGAGTAGATCCGCCTCCCGCGGGCGGTCTCCGGGATCGTGCGCGGGTCCGTGATCATGAAGAACAGGAAGACGAGGATCTCCGGCGACGTGACGAGGAGCCACCAGAGGTCCCGGCCCGCGATCGGGCCGAGATGCCACGGGGCCGTCAGCTCGTGACCCGACGCGGCGAGCACGGCGACACCCGCGGCGAAGGTGAGCCAGAACCACGCCGCGATCCCGACGAGCCTCAGGCGCGACAGGATCTTGAGCCCGCCGAAGACGATCAGCGCGAGCGCGAGGGCGAGCCAGATCGACATCGGCCCCCACCAGAACGCCAGGGGGTCGGCGTGCTCGGGCCCGAGGAGCACGAAGCAGAGGACGAGGCCGAAGTTCGAAGGGTTGAAGACGTGCCGGCCCCGGAACGTGATCACGTACTTCGAGAGGAGCGACACCGCGGCGGTGCCGGCGAAGATCCACCAGCCGTTGGTGCTCCACCAGTCGCCGTGCTCGGTTCCCGGCACGCGGAGGATGAACGCGACCCCGTTCCCGGTGAGCAGGGCGCTCGCAGGCCACATCAGGACGTGCTGCCGGCGCAGGGCGATCCCCACCTCGAGCACCGCGCAGGTGACGAGGGAGATGAGGATCTGGGCGATGGAGAGGTTGAAGTCGAAGACCGTCTGGCCGAGCACCTGGAGCGTCACGATCACCGCGGCGAGCTGGAGGCGCGGGTCGCGCACCGTCGGCAGCAGCACGGGGTACGTCGACCCGCGGAAGCGGATCGACGGGCGGTCCTGGGCGAGGGCAGGCGTCGTCATCGGGCCCAGAACTCCTCGAACGCGCTGGGATCGGACGGCAGCGCGAGCACGTCCTGCACGGCCCCGTCCGCGAGCCGGAAGAGGAGCACCTGGTCGAGGTCGAGCGCCCGACCTCGGCGCGTGCCCGACGCGCGGTAGAGCGCAGCCGCACGGCTCTCGCTGGCAAGGACGTCGACGAGCTGCGAGCGGTATGTGCCGTCGGTCTCCTTCGGCAGGCGCGCGAGGAAGCGGAAGATCGCGTCCGGCCCGCGGTAGACGCCGGCCATCACCCCGTCGCCGGGAACCGTCCAGACGGCGTCCGCCGCGAACAGGCCGCGCAGCGCGAACGGGTCGCGTCGCGAGAACGCGTCGAAGATCCGCCGAACGACGGTCTCGTTCTCGCGGTCAGCGGCGGGCACGCGTCCGCTCCCACTCGTCGATCAGTCCCTCGACGTGGCGCCGCTGGGCTTCGGTGAAGTCGAATCCCTCGAGCAGGCGGCGCGCCTCGGCGGGATCGTCGTGCGCGACCGCTGCCTCGAGGTGCTCGCGCTGCGGCGTCGACTGGCGCAGCTGGCGGCGGAGCCAGCGCAGGAGGCTCACCGTGGCCTGCTCCGTCATTCCGCGCTTACGCTACTCGGGTGGACACGTACCTGGCGATCGCGAGCCGGCGAGACCAGCGCCGCTACCGGCCGGAGCCGCTCTCCGAGGAGGTCGTCGAGCGCATCCTCGACGCGGGGCGCCTGTCCGGGTCCGGCTCGAACCGGCAGCCGTGGACGTTCGTCGTCGTCGACAGCCGCGCGCGCATCGAGGCGCTCGCCAGAGGCGTCTTCGCGCCGGGCAACGTGCTCGGCGCCGGTCTCGTCGTTGCCGTGGTCGTGACGGGCAAGGGCCCCGTCTCCTTCGACGCAGGCCGCGCGTCGCAGAACATGCTGCTCGCCGCCTGGAACGAGGGCATCGCGTCGTGCCCGAACGGGCTCGCGGACCGCGACGTCGTGCGGGCGGCGCTCGCCCTCGAGGAGGAGGAGACGCCGGCGATCGTGCTGACGTTCGGGGTGCCCGAGCGGCACCGCGACCCCGAGTCCCGCCCGGCCGCGGAGTGGAGCGGGCGGGCAAACCGCAAGCCGCTCGAGGACGTCGTCAGGCATCTCACCTGAAGTTGACAGGGGTGGGTGGATCGGCCTAGTTTGTCCGGTCTCCAAACAAACCGCCACTCCCATGACCCGCCCCCATCCGTCCCCGAGCCGATGACGTTCGATCGCGGTGCCGCCCGCCCGGCCGACCAGACGACCGTCCGGCATGCGAACCTCGGGATCGTGCTGCAGCACGTGGCCGCCGCGGGCACCCGCTCGAGGGCGCAGATCGCCGCAGCGACGGGTCTTACGCGGGGGACGGTCTCGAGCCTCGTCTCGGAGCTGATCGACCGCGAGCTGCTGCACGAGACGGGCGAGACGACCTCCCCGCGCGGGATCGGCCGGCCGGGCACGGCGCTCGAGCTGTCCGACGTCGTCGTCGGCGTCGGCCTCGAGGTCAACGTCGACTACATCGCCGTCTCGGTCGAGGACCTCACCGGCACCGTCCGGTACCAGCGCCGCTTCAACCGCGACAACCGCGACTCGGCTCCGCGCTTCGTGCTCGACCGCATCGGCAACGCCGTGCGAGAGGCACTCGCCGCCGCCGCCGCCGACGGCCTGCGCCCCGTCGGCGTGACCGTGGCCGTCGCTGGCCTCGTCGAGGAGGCGTCTGGCACCGTCGTGCTCGCGCCGAACATGGGCTGGGTCGACCTGCCGGTCGCGGCAGAGCTCGAGGAGCGGCTCGGCCTGCCCGTCGTCGTCGAGAACGAGGCGAACCTCGCGGCGCTCGCCGAGCACTGGACCGGCGCTGCGGTCGGGATCGACAACTTCGTGTGCGTGTTCGGCGAGGTCGGCGTCGGGGGCGGGATCGTGCTCGGCGGCAGGCTCTTCCGCGGAACCCACGGCTTCGGCGGCGAGTTCGGCCACATCTCCGTCGACCCGGAGGGACGTGTGTGCGCGTGCGGCAGCCGCGGGTGCGTCGAGACACTCGTCGGCCAGGAGTCCATCGCGCGTGCAGCAGGCATCTCACCGGTGGCGGGCCGGCCGCGGAGCCTCGCGGACGAGCTCGTCCGTCGCGCGGAGGACGGCGCGCCCGCCGTGCTCCGGGCGCTCGAGGACACCGGCCGGTGGGTCGGGATCGCGCTCGCCTCGGCGTTCAACCTCCTCGACCTGCGTGCGGTCGTCCTCGGCGGGTGCTTCGGGCCGCTCGCCCCGTGGCTCGCCGACGGCGTCCGCGAGACGCTCGAGCAGCGCTCGCTCGCGGCGCGCTCGGGCTCGTTCGCGGTCCTTCCCTCGGCGTTCGGGGACGGCGCCGCCGTTCGCGGCGCCGCTGCGCTCTCGCTTCGGCGGGTGCTCGACGCGCCGTGGACGGTCGGGTCGAACGGACGGCCCGAAGACGGACACGCCGTTACATCTACGCCCGTAAGGCGCCGGGAGGAGGTGGGGATCGGGCACCGCTGAGCCTCGACCACGTCGATTGAAGACCTGCGCCGGACGGAGTACGGTCCCGCGCTGAGGCACGCGAAAAGGAGGAGGAGGAGTGAAGAAGCTCACGATTGCGGTTCTGGTCGGCGCGCTGGCGGTGGGTCTCCTGGTCGGCGGGGCGGCCGGGCACAGCGCAAAGTCGACGGCGACGGGCACGCAGGTCTGCGTGCTGCTGCCGGACACGACGTCGTCGCCGCGCTGGCAGCAGTTCGACAAGCCGCTGCTCACCGCGGCCTTCAAGAAGGCCGGCCTGACGGCGGCGGTCGTGAACGCGCTCAACCAGCCGCAGAAGCAGCTCGCCCAGGCCGAGCAGTGCATCAACGACGGCGCCAAGGTCGGCGTGATCGTGTCGCTCGACACCGGCACGTCGATCGCCATCCAGAAGAAGTTCACCGCAGCGGGCGGCAAGACGATCGACTACGACCGGCAGATCGTCGGCGGCACCGGATCGGTCTACATCGCGTTCGACGGCAACCAGGTCGGTCGCATCCAGGCGCGCGGCGTCATCACCGGCATGGTGGCGAAGAAGACGTACGGGCCGAAGGGCGTCATCGCCCAGCTCTGGGGTGGCCCCACCGACGCGAACGCGTTCTGGTTCAAGAGCGGGAACGACGACGTGCTGAATCCGCTGTTCAAGGTGAAGAAGGTCACGAAGGGCCCGTCCAAGTTCGTGCCCGACTGGGACTCGAAGAACGCCCAGACGATCTTCGAGCAGATGCTCGTCCAGACGAACAACAACGTCCAGGGCGTCGTGGCGGCGAACGACAACATCGCCGGCGCGGTCGTCGCGACGCTGAAGGCGAAGGGCCTGAAGCCGATCGCGCTGACCGGACAGGACGCGACCGTCCAGGGTGTCCAGAACATCATCTCGGGCTGGCAGACGAACACCGTCTACAAGTACGTGCCCGCCGAGGCGAACGCGGCGGCGGCGGCAGCCATCGCGCTGTTCAAGGGGCAGAAGCCGAAGTCGAACTCCACGCGGCCGAACGGCTCGAAGAAGCAGGCGACCCTCGTGATCCCGGTGTACTCGATCACGAAGGCCAACTACACGCGGCTCTTCAAGGACAAGTTCCTGAAGCGCAGCGACGTGTGCTCCGGCACGTACAAGCAGTACTGCAAGTAGATCGTCGACATAGGTGGAGGCACCTCCGGGTGCCTCCACCGTCATTCGGAGCCGGCCCGTGACCGATACCCCACTTCTCGAGATCCGTAAGCTGTCGAAGACGTTCGGCTCGGTGCAGGCGCTGACCGAGGTCGACTTCCAGGTGCGCGAGGGCGAGGTCATGGCGCTCGTCGGCGACAACGGCGCGGGCAAGTCGACGCTGATCAAGTGCATCGCCGGAATCCATGGCTACGACTCGGGCGAGATCGTCTTCGACGGCAACCCGGTGACGATCCACGGCCCGAAGGACGCCGCCAGGCTCGGGATCGAGGTCGTCTACCAGGATCTCGCGCTCTGTGACAACCTCGACGTCGTCCAGAACATGTACCTCGGCCGCGAGGAGCGCGACTGGCTCTTCCGGCTGAAGGAGCCGGTCATGGAGCAGCGGACGACGGAGACGCTCCGGGGGCTCGCGGTCACCACGATCCGCTCGATCCGTCAGCCCGTCGCATCGCTCTCGGGCGGTCAGCGCCAGTCGGTCGCCGTAGCGAAGGCGGTGCAGTGGAACTCGCGGCTCGTCATCCTGGACGAGCCGACCGCGGCCCTGGGCGTCGCCCAGACGCGACAGGTGCTCGAGCTCGTGAAGCGGCTCGCCGAACAGGGGCTCGCCGTCGTCCTCGTCTCGCACAACCTGCACGACATCTTCGAGGTCGCGACGCGCATCACGGTGCTTCGCCTCGGCCGGGACGTCGGCGTGTACGAACGCGAGACGACCACGCAGCAGGAGGTGGTGACCGCGATCACCGCCGGTATCCCCACCAAGGTCGCGGGAATCGCCGAGACCACCGGAGACGAGCTGTGAGCTCCGACGCCGACGTCGTCGCTCCGGGGATCCCGGCGCCGGACACCGGCGACGCGCCCGAGGACGCCGGTTTCTGGGAGCGCGCGAAGGGCAACGTCCGCTCCGGAAACCTCGGCGTCCTGCCGGTCGTCCTCGGCCAGATCGCGATCGTCACCTACTTCTCGTTCACCGCGACGAACTTCTTCACCGCGGCGAACTTCGTGAACGTCATCCTCCAGATGGCGGGAACGACCCTGATCGCGTTCGGGGTCGTCTTCGTGCTCCTGCTCGGGGAGATCGACCTCTCGATCGCGTACGTGAGCGGCATCTGCGCAGTCGCGGTCGCCGAGTTCCAGCTGCCCTCGTCGTCGCATGACTACCCGGGGTGGGTCGCGATCCTGCTCGGTCTCGCGATCGTCGCCGTGATCGGGTTCGCTCAAGGCACGGTGGTGGCGAGAATCGGGGTGCCATCGTTCGTCGTCACGCTTGCCGGCCTGCTCATCTGGCAGGGCGTCATTCTCAAGGTGCTCCAGGCGCGTGACACGATCATTATCGAGGACAACTGGGTCAACTACGCCGCGACGTACTACTTCTCGGCGAACGTCGGCTGGCTCATCGCCGCCGGGATCACGATCCTGTACGGCCTCGTCGCGCTCGGCGGCGTCATCGGCCTCCGCAGGGCAGGCCTCTCCACGGGCATGGGGACGGTAATCGCCAAGTTCGTCGGCGTTGCCGCTGCGAGCTTCGGCACGGTCGCCATCTGCAACCACGCCAAGCGCCCGACCGCCTGCCCGGCGGGCACGCCTCTCACCGAGACGTGCTACCGGCCGCTCGGCCTTCCGCTCGCCGCCCTCATCATGGTCGTCTTCCTCGTCGGCCTCACGTACCTCGCGAAGCGCACGGCGTTCGGCCGCCACGTGTACGCCGTCGGCGGGAACGCCGAGGCGGCGCGACGTGCGGGCATCAACGTGCCGCGCGTCCGGATCATCGTCTTCATGATCTCGTCGGTCATGGCAGGCGTCGGCGGCATCGTCCTCGCGGCGAGGCTCCAGTCGGTGAACCTGAACCAGGGCGGAGGCACGCTCCTGCTCGACGCGATCTCGGCAGCCGTGATCGGCGGCGTCAGTCTCTTCGGCGGGCGCGGCGAAGTACGCGGCGCCCTCCTCGGCGCGCTCGTGATCGCCACGATCGCCAACGGCCTCAACATCGGCGGCTACAGCACGGGCACCATCTACATCGTCACCGGCATCATCCTGTTGTTCGCCGTCACGCTCGACACCGTCGCACGACGGCTCCAGGTGCGCGCGGGTCGCTGAGGGGTGCGGACGTCGCTCGGAATCTGGGCGCTCGGGCCGATGGTCACGCGCTTCGTGCCGGGCGGCTACCAGCCGGAGCATGCGGGCGAGACGACCGCGCAGCGGGTTCGGCGCGCCGTGGAGGGGCTCGGCGACCTGATCGACGACTACGAGTTCCACTACCCGGGCGA
>Ga0310906_10000112_pt1 | contig 16298 bp, 15 predicted proteins | sample C48D3metaG_FD_203749 | JGI IMG/M metagenome (GOLD analysis project Ga0310906, IMG submission 203749) | Lab incubated soil microbial communities from West Virginia University Organic Research Farm, Morgantown, WV, United States - C48D3 | ecosystem: Environmental > Terrestrial > Soil >...
TGATTAGATTCATGGATATATATTGGATAACCAAGAAATACAGGTCACTTTGGATCGTTATTGGGAGGCGACCATGGCTCTCGATTTAGAGAGAGTGGATGAATTTAATCATGAGGATATAGTGGTGGAGTTTCCACAGTCCGGCGAACGAATCCTGGGTAAACACAACATACACGACCTCAGAAAACATTATCCCGCTAAAGTTACTTTCAAGATTCTGCGGACTCGAGGAGAAGGAAATCTCTGGATAACTGAATTAATTATCACCTATGATGGGCGTCCTGTTAACGTGGTTAGTGTCATGGAGTTCAAAGATGGGAAGATTGCACACGAAACGCATTACTATGCAGATCCATTCGAACCACCTGAGTGGCGGTCTCAATGGGTCGAGAGGATTAAATAACTAGGTCTTCTGATCGTGTGGGGATACGATTCAAGGTTGAATACAATCTACACACTAAAAATATAAAACTCAATATTATAAAGACTATTTCCCACTCCTGAAATCAAGTGTTAGTTTTCAGATATTCAAACGACAGTTTTACTTGTTTAATAAATTATTCAATTGGCAAAGTTATCCTATACTAACAATGTCAATCAATTTTCTAGAAAAGGGAATCAAAAAAGTCAATAAATGGATTTAATAATTTTTCATTTTCAGATGGGGCTACCGAATGAGGTATTGCCAAATCAAATGAACTTACAGTAAACGGGGTAGTATTCTTATATATCTGCAAAATTATTCTATGTTCGCCATCATCTGGAAAAATATAATCAACTGAAAAGTGACCCCCAGATATGGGAATTGATTTATTTTCGAACTTATACAATCTCCCATCATGATCTGTTAGAGTAACCTTTGTATTTAGATTATTAACTAGTGTAGAATCATTAAGGTTTCTTACCTCAAAGGTTAGTCTAGTAACTTGATCGATAATTGGCACTTGCGGTTCAAGTCTAAGACTTATGTTCAAATTATCTCGTTCACTTATCCAATAATTATTCTTGACAACTGACGTATTTGCAATTAAAGAAAAGGCTTGACAAGGATGATTAAATAAGACAATGATAAACAGTATAGATAAGATCTTTACGAAGCCAACCGGTATCCCCACTGGTGAAGGTAGATTCAAAAAATATACAGAAACATTATACTTATCTTACTAATAAAACATTATTTTGTTAATAGCCTAAATGGATAATTCTTTAAATGAGTTCCATCCATATGGAGAATATATTTAGAACTAAAATCCTTTCTACCTTCGTCAGGCTTGCACATTACCATATAACAGAACAGTGAGTTTGGGCGCGTGGGGATACGGTTCAATGTTGAATCCAATCACAGCATCCAATATTGTAGGAATTGAATTTTCATTAGATGTAAAATGAAGTAGGAGAAAGTCATCTCCAGTCATTAATTCGAGTCGTAAAGTACATCTCAGATTTTATTCCCAAATGGAAATGGGTAATGTTAATAAACAATCCTGACAGTTAACTGAATGGTGAGGAAATCTTATTTCACCTAATATTTATGGCCAATTAATGAATGCGAGAGAAGCAGCAGAGACTATTTCACAAAGTGAATATGGACTGCATTGTTTACTTATTTATCGTGATCTGGATATCCTAAGAGAATTTTATTCGAATTATGTTCAAAAACAAATCATGGATAATGAAATGATTCAAATCATGCCATTCTATGAAACAGAGAATTCTGTTAGGGAAACACTGTCTAATAATTGGTCCGCTGATCTCGATTTGCTCAAAAAGGAGGAAAAATCATTGATCATCGTCGACTCTCTAAAAGGATATCTTCATCATGATAATATCGAATCTATTTGGAAAAATATGGAAGAAACGGTCATCTATGCTGAAAAAATAGGTAAAAAGGGAATTTCTGTATTAGGAGATGCGGGTGCATTTCTCTTTAAACATAAAATGCAAAGTCTCTTGGATTATGAATCTTATCTACCCGTAAAATTTGACATCAATCTAAAGGGCATTTGCATGTATCATCAAAAAGATTTTAATAAAATATCAGAAGACTTTCAACAAAAAATAGTAGACAGTCATGCAATGACTATAATGATGTAGGCAAAGTTAACCATTACCTTCTTTTTATCTTTATTATTCTATATCGAGTCCATTTAATGATTCATTGATCATTTGTTTTAAATCGGAGAAACGAATGGGTTTTTGAAGTAGTCTATCTATTCTTGTCTTTTTAAAATCCTCGTTATCTTTCAAATCTTGAATCTCAAAAGCTGTCATCAGAAGAATTTTTACCTTGCTATTAATCTGTCTTATCTCCTTTGCAAGATCTATTCCGCATATGCTTGGCATTCTAAGGTCTGTTATTATCAATGAATGTTTGTCCTCTGTTGCTTTAAAATATTCGAGAGCCAATACTGGGTCGGTAAAAGAGACCACATCATAACCTTGATTTTCTAAAAAAGTTTTGAAAAGGGTTGCAAGTTCTACTTCGTCATCTACTACAACTATTGAATGGGTAAATGACGTTGACAATAGATATTGATTTTTTTTGAAAATATTTAACCTTATCTAACTAAGTTCGATAAAATACATGGGAGGAAAATCCATTTAGATTAAAATCAAAATGTCGTTAAAAATCATACTTTCTATGGTCTTGGACCCCCAATGTTAATAAGTTTTGTTTATAAGCAAACATACTGTAGATATAATATTGTACCATTAAGTCAACAAAATAATAAAGAAATCCGTCATAATAAAAAAATGAGTCTTATACAAAAAGATAGATTAAATATTCAAAAAATACACCAAATTGCAAGAATAGTGGATCCTGATGACAGAGCAACTAGGTATACTATCCCCTGGATAATTAAATGGCTCAAGACGATGGAATCAGTAGAAAAGATGAAATAGGTTCGTTTATGAAAATTACCAGCAAAAATATCATGAGTTGAGGCATATTTTCTATTCAAGGTTGAATACAACCTATGATCAATTTGGCGCAAGCGTTTGGAGAGGTTTAATTCTGATAATTATAACATCATTACTCAATAGGATATCATTTAGTTTGGGCGCGTGGGGATTAAGTTCCCAGTGGTAGTGGGATTCTAGTACAAATGGACTTAAATCTATAACTACTACTAAATTCTCGTAGAGCATAACATTCGGACCAACAAAGTCAACAAATATTCCTACAATCTAACCAGCAAATGAAAAAGATTGACAGGATTATACAATATTTACCTTTCCAGGTCCAGATAGGTAGAATTAATTATCATAAGGATTCCCATTGAGAATCAATTACAGGCTTTAACATATTTCAAATACATACTCTATTAAGGAAATTCACTAATCCCCTCTACTGCGTTTACAATTACATAAATAAATGTTATATCACCAGTTATTCTGTAGATATCTGGGGCAAATATCAAACATGCTGCGAGGAACAGCGCTGGAACAGTATCAGGATTTTTTACTGCCTGAAGACAAGAGTCCAGTGTAGGGGAATCTATAACTGATCACGTATCAAAATAGAGTAAAAAATGACAAAAAAATATCCATTAAAGTTTCATGAAAAACTTTACACTTTACAACTAGAAGCAGAAACGATCAGGCAAAAAATAATCGTGATCATATTACAACTAGAACATTTATTTTAGTGTCATTTTCTTGATGTCTTGAGAGATTCCACTATACTAACGGGAAAATGACGAAACCCGTGATAGTTTGATTGTTACTTCGAGTGATATCATTTAGTTTGGGCGCGTGGGGATTAAGTTCCCCGTGGTAGTAGGGTTCCAATACAACTTAATTATATCCATAAAAGCAGATTGGACAAGGATTTAAAAAACTATCATTTATTGAAGTTGCTTTAATATAAGATTTGAAACTACAGAGATAGAGTGCAAACACAATTTTGTAATTGCAGGCATTGGATCTTGGTATTGAGATCTGTTGGCGCATCTCAAGACCTTTATTGGCTTACGCCAAAACCTGCATCCTTTTGCAAAGGGAGTATACATATATGTGAAGTTATAATAAATCATTTTCTAAAGCGGAATTTTTTACCTTTGTTTTTGCAATTGTTTTTTTTCCTTTAATATTGGTGACAATTTAAAGATATAGTTTAATACTTTCGTTCTGACATAAAATATATCATTCCTGAACAATATTCGAACAAAATAGAAAATTACTTGTTATTAATGGATCGTTAATATAGTTCCATTATTTATTAATTTTTTAGTATACTTGTTGTCTACTACCTCATCACTACATTCTTTGGTTTTCATTGTATTACAATCATTGTTTGATCCATTGCAGATACATTTTTTGATCGTATCAAAGCACTGGGATCCTTATCTATGGTAACGATAGCAAGGCTCTTGACAGACCCAATCACGAAAGCAGCATTTAAAAATTCTGCTATTGTTTCTAAGGCGGTTGTGAATTTTCTAAATTCCTCAGGGCTTAATTTTTATTCATATATTTAGTAGCATAGAAAAAATATATCTGATTTGCTAGCTACGTACAATATCCTAATTTTTAACAGTTCTAGAATTAAATTGTAAAGTTGGAAAATAATAATAATATAAGAATGCTATAGGGCTACTCCATCGGATAGGATTTAAGATTTTGGTATAATCTATTACTAATGATTTTTCAGTTATTCATTAAAGCAAATTGCTTTGCTGCATGATCACCTTTTCCGCTTTTTTCCAATCATTTCTAACTTAAACAGTTGATTGATGGGTAAGATTTAACCCAATTCGTAAAAAGCATGATATATTATAACTATTATTCGAATCGTGCAACAAAGCAAAGCAAATAATAAATGATAAATGCGAGTAGGGATGGAGAGGGATTAATATCGCTATCGCTATTGGTGTAGAACAGATGTTCGACAAATGTTTTGATTTTACCCACTAAAATGTTTTAATATTACAAGAATCACTTTATTCATCTTGAAAGTCGGTATCTCACTACCACAAGCTGGTTCACAGGCAACAAAAGAGAATATGATACATATGGCACAAGTTGCAGAAAGAGAAGGTTTTGATTCGATATGGACATTTGAAAGACTCCTTTGGCCGATTAACCCTCAAACTCCCTACCCTGCAACTCCAGACGGAAGCCTTCCTCAAGAATATCAGATAATGCTTGATCCTTTAGAGACACTCTCATTTTTAGCTGCAAATACCAATAAAATTTTCTTGGGCACATCGGTATTAGATATGCTATTTCATAATCCTGTAATTTTAGCGAGAAGACTTGCTACGCTGGATGTGTTTTCTGAAGGTAGAGTCATTTCTGGACTAGGTATCGGTTGGTCCAAAGATGAATTCCAAGCTTCTAATATCCCATTTAATAATAGGGGAAAAAGAGCCGATGAATACGTCAAGATGCTAAAAAGGATATGGATGGATGAAAATGTTGAATTTCAAGGACAGTATTATAATATACCCAAATCAAAGATCGGACCGAAACCGGTACAAAAGCCACATGTTCCTATCTATCTTGGCGGTTTTAGCCCCAATGCAATAAAAAGAATAGTTGAAAATGATTTAAATGGTTGGCTTGGCATTATTGGAGGTATTGCACCATTTGGTTATGTTCAAAGTGTTGTGAATAACTTTAGGAATGAAATAAATAAGACTAACAAAGATTCTGCTAATTTTAAAGTTATTCTCCTAGCTTATCCATATCTTAAAGATAGTGCTGTTAATTCTGATAATAGTGCTGATAGACCTACTTTGACAGGAACAATTGATGAAATTGGTGACGATATAAGGAAAATAAAAGACTTGGATGTGGATCATATAATATTTGCTTACAACTTTTCACCTATTGGGAAAGATATAGATAAAATGATTGACCTCACAAAACAATTTTCAAAATTTGCCAGGTAGGTAAACTTAATCAAAAGAAAAAATCATTTGTTCTTCCAAAATATTATTTTTTGTGGTTTAACTATTATACAATGATGACCAATTCCTACTTTTTGGTATTGAGTATATTTTTGATATAGTAATTTATGCCCCTCTTTTAATAAAGGAATTTTATTGTTATAATCATCATATTTACAGCATTCACCGTTTTCTTCTACATCTTTTTCTCCAATTAGATATGCTTTACCTTGAATCATTACAAAAACTAATTTGCTCCAATTCTCATTATATTCATCTATGAGTAATGCAACATTGGGGTAATGTTGAATGTTTTTAACTCTTTTTAGTTTTTCAACAGTTTCTTTTTTTCTTTTTTCATCTAAAGGTATAAAATAATGATGGCCATCAAATGCAAAAACGACAGGTACTATATGAGGTATCTTTTTCTCATAATCAATTGTTGAAAGTCTGGCAACTCTTGCTCTATTTATTATTTCTCGAATAAGAAGATTGTTTGATTGCATAAGTTATCATTCAACCTCATTATTGCCGTATTTCTATTTATATATGGGTTTGGATCAGAAAAAAGGGCGCTGTTAACTTAAGGATGAATCCTCTCCTTGTTATGATAATCTGCAAATAGATTTAACCAATTCCGGACGTGTTTTAGTTTACACTTCTTTATTCTATAGGAAAAGTAGTCATCAAAACATTCGGTCCTGTCCTTAATGTACTGCATAGTTCTTTCGATAAGGCTTTTCTCCAAAGAGGAGAATGAATATGATGATCCATTTTGAGAAACTCACAGGCTTGAGGATACCATGTACCGCCATCGGTGGAAATAGGATGATTTCCATATTATCTAACAACACCTGACAGAAAGCGCTCGGCAATGAGCATGTTTCTCTTTTGAGTTATATCTTGTGCGAGAATTTGACCGTTTTCTGGCTCAATAGATACCCATAGCCAGATGTATTTGGGTCCAACCTGTAATATGGTTTCATCTACAATGTATTCTGAAATCTTATTTCTCCTTGTTGATGATATCCTTCGATGACGAAATTTCTGAATCCATTTCCAAATTGATACATGACTTCTCTTGACCTTGCGAAAACAAAACATTGCTTTAGCAACATTTCATGTTGACCAAACCGATAGTACAACAGATATCTGATGAATATTTGAAGGACTAACAAAACTAATGGTATGATGACTTTCTCACTGGTTCCCTCTAAAAATGGGCCTATGGCGATGAGTAGGGTTGATATGAATATGACAATGGGTATGGGAATGAAGTGATCTTATTTTTTTTAAATTGAAAAGAACATAAGCGTAAGCAAGCAAACAACATTAACATCCTTTCCTGTACTTGTTAATGCAAATAAAGTGGAGTTCTAGTTGAGTATTCAATATCCATGATTACTCGTAGATAGAAGAATGATTTCTTTGCGAAGGATTACTGAATTTTAGACCTTTAGAAGACTTTGCCATATCTTGATTAGTCAACACCTTTTTCTTCTTGTATATTTCATCCAAATTTTCTGTTGTGGTTTTTTCATTAATTTCTATCTCGCCTAGATACTTTTTTGATTGTAAGACAGAAGGAGGCTCTGATTTGTTTAAGAATGTATAACTATCATTATTTGCTTTATCTTTTATTATTCTATTTTTGTTTTTGTTTTTCATACCATTTTCACTTTATTGTTGAACATGTTGTTAAATTCCTTTTGTATTTTTTCATTTAGTATTATTTGGTAGTCGATCAAGAGCATAACAAAAACATCGGGGTATCGATTAATTAATAATCATAACGTATGAAACCTTATGTCAAATATATTAAACAATATCAACCTTGACAAAATACAAGAAACATTACAAAAGGGACAAAAAGATGATCAATTTTTAAAGAAACCTGTTAAACTAGAGGGAGAATGGAATTTTGATGTTCAAAAAGGATATCAATTCAAAACAGAACTGGCGTATGAGAATGGAAAGCAAATAATTGAAATTGATTCACCATCATTTTTAGGAGGAAGTGGTAATAGGTTAGGTCCAATGGGGTACTGCGTTGCAGGAATAACTTCATGTTTTATAACCACATTCATGACTATTCTATCAAAACAAGGTATTAGACTTGGAAAAATGCGTATAAATGCAGAATGTAACATAAATTTTGCCAAAACATTTGATATTTCAGAAGAGCCTATCACTGAAGGAATAAATTTTGAAATTGATGCGGATAGCATTGATAATACAACTACCCTAGATAGGCAACAGCTTAGACATCTGATAACCATGGCTGAAGAAAGATTTCCAGCTATTTACAGTATGAGCCATATAATTAAAGTAAATGCTAAATTGAAATAAAATAGGACTATAGCAATTTTTCCCAAGAATGGCGAATGACGATTAAGTCCTATTTATTTTAAAAACTTATGGTAACCGAATTGTCTGTGATAATTGACTGGCATTCTACTCTCAGTGTGTCTCTAATTACAGTTTCTAAATATGTTTTCAAGAATATTGATCCTTTTTTGCCTAATTCATGTCGTATGCTAAATTTGTTTACTTTACTTTCTGTAACCTGGTGATCGTATTGTCCATATCCACAATGTTCAAAAAACATTTTAATAAAGCCAATCACATGGGAATGATCAATTTCTTTCCATTTGAAAAGAATGAACTCCCTAGGTGCTTTTGTGGCGATATCTATTGCAAGTGTATTTATTTTGTCATTATCTAGGCTATCCAATAGCAATTTGAATGCTTCACGGCTTAGAATTATTGTTCCAAATCTTCTTACATATTTATTCCAGTCAACATATTCTCCAAATATCTGATTTACAAGTGTATTCATACTAACTTTCTTTTCTTCTGCTTCTGCTCTCAATGCTTCATCATATTCTGTGTTTATTCTAAAGGATACTGTAGAGGTTTTTTTCCCTTTCTGGCGGTACATTTAGTATTAATCCATTTTATTACGAGTATACTTGCAAATAAGTACGATGTAAACGTCTGATAGAAATATTGTTTTCACTAATTTTATTTATACATATATGAATAGAAATAAACTATTAGAAAATAGCAATCTCTCTATAACTTCTGATGAATTAAAATCAAAACTTGATAGTAGAGTTCCACTACTGCTATTTGATATAAGAGACTCAAAGACCTTTGAAAAACGCCATATTCCCGGCTCTGCGTGTGCGGTCTGTAATGAGGAAACCAAAAGGACCATTATGCCTAGATTACCAAAAGACATGGAGATCGTTTTAGTCGGAGAACAAACACCAGATGATTCAGAAGAAAACTATACAAAACAAATGGCAGAAATGATGAGGCAAATAGGACTAAATTCAAGATATTTAGAAGGTGGTATTTCATCATGGAAGTGGGAGTTCAATGAATCTATAGATGGAGACATATCTCCAAATGACTTGAAGAAATTAATTGATTCAGAAAAAACCAAAGAAAATCTGTTTCTTCTTGACGTGAGGGAGCCTGATGAATTTAGTCAATGGAGTATAGATGGTAGTAAGAACATTCCTCTAGGCAAAATGTCCGATCCAGAATCCTTAGCTATGATCCCAAATGACAAAAAAATAGTAACAATTTGTCCCCATGGAAATAGGTCTACTATTGGAAAATATATTCTTGAAAGATACGGTTACAATGTAAGCTCATTAGAGGGAGGATTAAAGGCATGGAGTTTTTCATTTGAAATCGCGACAACTGAATATAACATAGATGATTTACCTACAAAGATAAGATTATTTCAAATTAGAAGAATTGGTAAAGGATGTATGTCGTATCTGATAGATTCAGGTGGTCAGTCTGTGATAATCGACCCCGTCTATCCTATTAATGAATATTTAGATAAAGCTTCTGAAATAGGAACAAAGATTATCAAAATAATCGATACTCACCAACATGCGGATCATGTCTCGGCTGCAAACTCACTAGCAAAGGTAACTGGCGCCCAATATCTCCAGAGCAGCTATGAAAGTTATTCTAAAGAAGCAATTAGCACTAACCGCGTAAAAGATGGTGATATCATATCTGTAGGCAAAATCAAACTAAAGGCAATCCACACTCCAGGTCATACCTTGGGAAGCATCTCATTTTTGATTGAAGGCGACATCAATAGCGTAGACGGCCAAGAAAAATTTACGAGATTACTATTTACTGGTGATACTTTATTTGTAAATGGTGTCGGAAGACCAGATTTGAGAGATAAGGCCAAAGAATTCTCAGAGAATTTGTATAATACTTTACATCAAAAGATTATGATCCTACCAAGTGACACGGTGATACTGCCCTCTCATTTTGACAAAGATGTCAAGGCAAACGAACTTTTATCTTCTACATTAGGTAGACTAAAGGAAAAGGGCATATTTTTGAATCAAAAATTGACCCGGGAACAATTCATACAGAACCTGTCTGCTAAAGTAATGGCAGCTCCGCCTAATTATTTGGAAATCATATCTATTAACAAGGGTGAAAAACCATATCCATCATCATTTGAAATCCTTGAATTGGAAATAGGTCCAAACAGATGTAGTGTTACCTCCTAGTGGGATAATTTAATTCTAGAATGTCAAACTTATTTTTTTATAATACTGCAAGTGGGAAATAGACTAGTAGATGATAGCAGAGGTATTTTTCTGGCCTATATATTTTTTATATTTCATTCTTGAAATGATTTGTGTAGACCTTGAAAGCCTATTGCTACAAAACCTTTTGCAAGTAATTTCGTTTTCCCAAATAATTTCGGCTGATCTCATTTATTACTCTTTTCTTATATTTCTAGTAACTGCCATTGGAATGCTGATTGGACTTTCTCTTGGATTGATTGGCGGAGGGGGCTCTATATTAGCAGTACCATTATTAGTTTATGTGATAGGGTTGGAACCTCATGTCGCAATAGGAACTTCTGCTCTTGTGGTTGGTATCAATGCGCTAATTAGCTTTTTTGATCACAAAAAAAAGGGCCATGTATTATTGAATAAAAGTTTACTATTTGCTATTCCTGGAGTAGTGGGAACCCTAATTGGATCTTATCTGGGTTTACTAACGCCTGCAAGTAGCCTCTTAATTTTATTTGCATTATTCATGATCTCCATAGCTATCAACTTACTAATACAAAAGAAAGACAAAAAAAATGACAAAGATGTTATTGATGATTATTTACAAGAAAGAACCGAAGACAACAAGGCAGACCAAAAAACAAGAGGTCAACTTAAGACCGAAACTAATTCAGGCACTAATAAAAGGTACACGCATCTAAAAGTTGCAATGATGGGAACTCTGGTAGGGTTGGCGGCAGGATATTTTGGAATCGGAGGAGGCTTTTTAATTGTTCCATCACTAATGTATCTGGATATAAATATTGTAAATTCAATTGGAACGTCGCTATTGCCTGTAAGTTTTTTTGGTCTCACTACTGCAGCTAGTTATTCGCTTTCAGGTCAGATCAATTTCTTTATAGCCATACTGTTAATCTGTGGCGGTATTGTGGGTGGAAAAGTTGGAATGGCCTTATCATCAAGGGCGTCCAAAACGCTATTAACAAAAATCTTTTCAATATTGCTAATTACTGTTGCTATATACATAATAATAAAAACAATAATGTGGTGACCGTTATTCCATTCTATACTGTAATTAATTGCTTGCGATAGAAGAACAAATCCTCAAATCCTTGGTTGCTAGCAATTGGGAAAATGAAATAAGAGGAATACAATTTATGAGTGGAATCGACAGTATGTCAACTATGAAAAGTGGGTATCTAAAAGGCCGCTTAATTTAAAAAACGGTAAAATGAAGACAAAGTTCTTCATTATTGCGCGTCCTCGTAGAATGACCTAAACTTTTATGCGCATAAAGATAGAAGAAATAACTCTAATATTGCGACAAGATAGGAATGTAACAAAATTACTAAAACAGGCAGGTAATGGCTATAGTGCATTGACAAGGATATAGTATTTGTAAATAGTGGCGGTGATTATGGTTTAGCGTGAGACAGCTTTGTCAAATCACTAGGAAAAAAATACGCCCGGATTTGCTAGTTATTAGATAAGCAGATATATCAAAATTCTATTCAAATAGATTCCTAGATAAATTAAGAAATTAACAGAGTTATCTTAAGAAACAATAAATCATTTTTGATTTTTTCTAAACTATTATTGTGTCCTTACTCCTTGGATGGTTGTGTTTGGCAATCTTATATATTTTGACTTTCACCTTGAATCAGAATGTTCAGTTTTAAAAACAATGAACGGGCAAGAAAGGGTACAACTATACTAACTGTTTTTGCAATAATTTTATCCATAGTTCTAATTGCACCTTTAGTTGAAAATTCATACTCTATCCAACACGAGCAAAAGATGATGCAAAACAGAACACATCAAATGCTACAGAATCAGACCGATAATCCACTTATGTTACGAGAGCAAAAGATGATGCAAAACAGAACACATCAAATGTCACCTCAGTAACAGATTAAATTATTTATTTTTTTACTGCTTTCATTCCTGGAATTATTTAGTTATGGATGAATTGAGATCCCCTGTTTGAATTACTTTTCCATCTCAATTCCCTTCTTCGGTATATCAAATATTATTAAATCTAAAAGCAGGTTGTATCTCCCTAATAAAGCGCCATTTCATTTGTTACCAGTAACAACTTTTGTCAATACGTACGGGATACATATGCAAATGTATATACGATTTGACGACTAAACACAACATCTACCCCACGGTTTAAACGTTAACTTTCCATCTTCACAAATTTAGGTCGTTTCATTACTACATCTTAAAGTTGTCATCCAAATCGTTGAGAACTTTGTGTCCACTTGTATTGAGGCTTTGTATTTGCTTACGAGTATAATATAGTATAACAAAACAAAATTGCAATTATTCTAATTGCAGTGCCTTTAGCATCTATGTCAATAATCTTCTATTATTTTAATAGCAAATCTTGTAGCAATCCTTAGTATTGTCGTTTTGTTATGTGATACGACTACCAACGCCACTGCTCAGAATACTACCAATGCAACTGCTCAGAATACTACCAATACCCATTCTACAAGCACATGTAAGGTTCAAGTTTCAATTGTACCTGGTGCATCTACTTTGATTGATGACGCTTATAGTCCCAATCCAGTAGAGGTTATAATGGGTCAAACAGTTGTTTGGACAAATGATGATACAGCATTTCTTACCGTAACTTCTGGACTTATTGGCGCAGATGATGCTGGAAAGGAATTTGATTCTGGGTTAGCAGGTGCAACCGCTTTAATTAACAAGGGAAAGACTTTTGAACATACGTTTGATACTGCAGGAAAATTTCCATACTTTTGCACCTTACATCCAGCAATGGTTGGCATGGTAATAATGAAGTAACGTAAATCCCATCTCTTTTTTGATCAATATTCTTATAACCTACAGCATAATTGTAATATTTTCAGAAATTAAGAAATATTGACATAGTTACGATGAATCATTTACTTTAAAATTATCGAACATAGGAATAAATCCAACCATCCAAATTAATAAACAAGTGTAAACCGATAGTTAAACCATGTTATTATCTACTGTTTAGTATAATCTTAAAGTCATGGTCTTAGAATAGAGAAGGGCAATAATCTTTAATATACCACCATAGTAATAGATTCATGTTAAAGAAAAAATACCTCTAGTTCTTTTTGGATTTCTTTTTCTTAGTTTCACAATATATTTTGGCTTGTCGTCAAATATCGTATTTGCACATCATATAATAGATGAAATCCCAGTATCTAGACCCATGGGAATGACGATAGATGAAGGGTTATTGTATGTTTCAAATTTTGGTAAATCTGGCGTATCCATAATTAATACAACTAACGATGAAATAGCAAATGTAATTAATTCATCATCTAAAGCAGGTATCATAGATGCCGTGTCTACACCTGATAAGATTTACCTTGCACCATTTAAGAGTGGAACGATAGAAGTATATGATAAAAAGACAGAAAACATTTCTAACATAATCAAACTGCCTGGTGCCATTTACTCGACTCCAACTCCTCTAGCCGACAGAGTACTAACAGCTGCGGAATTTGTAAGAGGAGTTTGGGCGATGAATTATAATCCTCAAAACAAGGTTTTATATGCTGCATATGCTGATGCAAATGAAATACTGGCGATTAATACTACAAATGACAAAATTATTGCAGAAATTCCAGTTGCAAATCATCCCATGGCTTTACAGGTTGATCCTCTTACGAATACACTTATCGTTGGAAGTCTTACTGGAAATAAACTTACTTTCATATCCACCGAAACTAATCAAATATTAGATGAAATCGAAACTGGGATTGGTCCATGGCATATTGCTATAGATAGTTTGTATCACAAGGCGTATGTTGCCAATAGGGGAAGCTATTTTGTATCAGTTGTTGATACTATAGGACATCAATTAATTGATAAAATACCTGTTTCTTCTCCAAGTCAAGCAGTCGCCGTTGAAGAAAAAGACCATGTTGTATATGTTACTCATGGAAACAGTCAGAACATCGATAAGATAAATGGACAAACCAATGAATATATATCGACAATTGATCTAAATATGATTCCACAGGATATAGTCGTTGACTCTGAAACTCAAAAACTATATGTTTCTACTAAAAGTAATGATAAGCTATTTGTTATAGGACCCGAATCCGTTTCATCTCCATTTGCGGTATTACCTTTTAGTCAACCATATCTAGTCTTGGGATTCATACAGGTTCATGGTCAAGATATTTATCCAACTTCTTTATTCTCACTTTCAAATAACACCTTGGGTTTAAGTGTCAACGCACCTGATGGTGGCAATATCGCATTTGATGTACCGAGATTACTACTAGATTCAAAAGACGGCACAAAGGATATCCCGTTTAAGATATTACTAGATGGGAAGCAATCAGAATATAGTGAAAATGTAGAGGTTGTTACAAATGGCAATACTTCAGATACTTTTAGAAGCTTAGACTTCCATGTGCCAGAAAGTACAAAGACAATATCCATTGTTGGCACTGAAAGCATCATATAACACTCTCTTTTTTTGCACATTACGGGCTTCAAAATCGTATAACTAAGTTATGCGATAGTAGGGTCAACGATATCTAAAATCTACCTGGTATAAAAGAATTTAAAAATATATATTATATACGTATATACACATCATTAGGTTCTTATCTTCTTAGATTAAAAAAAGTTAATTGTTGTATGTTATTGGAAACAAATGGACTGACATTGAAGGAATTGAATAAATGGTTCCAGAACCTTCCAAAACAAGATGCGTTGTTGTAGAGTTTTTCCATCCTGAGTTAATCACACTGCCACCTGAAAGGTCCCCCCACCGCACAACCTGAGTTCAAATTCTTGTTGAATCAATTCTTGAAATTAGATGTTGAAACTTACTTTCCATATCTTCTCTTAAATTCTTAATTTCACTCTGATATTGTTCATTTAATTTTTTGATCTCTTCTTCTTTTCTAATAATTTTCCTTTTATAACATAATTATCTTGTTGATTTCTATCAGTTTGTTCTCTTATTTGGCTTTCGAGTTGATTTTTTGAGTCGATAATTAAAATATTCTGAACTTTTAGATAATCTTCTAACAATTCATTCTCTGTTACTCTATAATAGGAATCCGACAAAACAGGAGATCTGACAAGATATCCATTACTTTTAATGAACGGCCTGTATTGGATGCTAGTACTATTCGAGTCACGGATTCTAATGGGAGTAGGATCGACAATAATGATCTCAAATTAGGAGATTCTGAAAAAGAACTTACAGTAGCTTTGAATGCATCCAAAGTAGTATCAGGTGATTATTTTGTAGAATGGTTCGTCTTTTGTAAGGATGATGGTTTGATTACTAAAGGCTCACATTCTTTTTCATATGCTTCTGACAGGAGCTAAAAAATGAATTTTAGTGTGTCAACCATCGTAATACTACGCTATAATTAATTAATTTATTTGGGCATACTACTTGACATTAATGTGTCATATAAGCCATTGAATTCATATTTGTACTGTAAGAAGCATTTGACTCATATGTCATATCATCGTTAATAGTAGTACCATTGCTGACGGAAGTAGAATTATCCAAACTAAAACCGCTAATCATCGTCCCAAACATTTCATTGTCTCCCGAAAAATGACCGCCTGTTTTATTAACATCAATCATAAGGCCTAGTACCTTTTTGCCCATTAGATGAACTGTAATTGGCACTTGACTGTATTCAATTCCGTTATCTGAGTGAATATCTGACGTTCCTGTAATAACAATGTCGTTACCAGCAAATATTACATTGTCTGATTTGAAATTGTTAATTATATGATTGTGAGATAGACTGCCATCTGGTTTTATCATCGTAAAATTAGCTGTGAATTC
>Ga0310906_10000119_pt1 | contig 16232 bp, 16 predicted proteins | sample C48D3metaG_FD_203749 | JGI IMG/M metagenome (GOLD analysis project Ga0310906, IMG submission 203749) | Lab incubated soil microbial communities from West Virginia University Organic Research Farm, Morgantown, WV, United States - C48D3 | ecosystem: Environmental > Terrestrial > Soil >...
CAACTGCCGGGCGTCGGCCGAAAGACCGCCAATGTGGTGCTTAATGTTGCCTTCGGGCAGCCGACCATTGCCGTCGACACGCACATTTTCCGGGTCGGTAACCGCACTGGTCTAGCGCCAGGCAAAAACCCGCTGGAAGTCGAACTGAGGCTCGAGAAGAATACGCCCGAGCCGTTCATCACCCATGCGCACCACTGGCTGATTTTACACGGCCGCTACATCTGCAAGGCACGTACGCCCGAGTGCTGGCGCTGCCCGGTTGCGGACCTGTGCGCCTACAAACCCAAGACGCCAGCGCCGAAGGTCAAAACCAGCGCCGCTCCAGCCGCTCGCTAAGACCAGTCAAAAGCTCATATTGCGACAGGCCGGAGGCTTCCGCCGCGGAGGGCAAGTCGTAGTCGAGCGTGACCCATTCGCCTTCGCCCAGCTCCGGCGCAGCACTTGCATCCAATGCGACTAGGTCCATCGACACCCGGCCGATCAGCGGAAGCGGCTTTCCCTCTAGATTGGCTGCCCCTTTCCCAGCGAAACAGCGCAGGTAGCCGTCGGCATAGCCGATGTTGACGATTGCTGCTTCCGTGTCCGCCGCCGCGGTCCAGGTCGCGCCGTAGCCGCAGGTCTCGCCAGCCCTGATCAGGCGGCGCTGGACCACTTCGGCTTCAGGAAAAGCGACTTGCGAGATATGGGGGGCCGCCTCTTCGCGCGGGACGCCGCCGTAGAGCGCCAGGCCGGGCCGGACCAGGTCGAAACTATAGTCGCGGCCAAGACAGATTCCGGCGCTGTTGGCCAGTGCATAGCGGCGCGCCTTCACAGTCGCGGCAACTGCCGCAAAGCGGTCGCGCTGCACGGCATTCATGGCGCTGTCTTCGTCGGCACACGCGAGGTGACTGTGGAGCGTATGAATGTCGAGCCCGTCGAGGACATCGAGTTGGTCGGCGCGCAGGCCGAGACGGTTCATTCCCGTGTCGACCATTACATCGCATGGACGTTTCGGCGCGGCCTCCTTCCACCGCGCAATCTGATCCGGCGTGTTAAGCATCGGCCGGGCCAGGCCTGCCAGTGCCGCTGGCAAGTCCTCCGGGCCGACTCCGTGAAGGACGACCAGCTCTGCCTCCAGCGGCATTGGCCCCAACGCCTCAACTTCCGCCCAGGTTGAAACGAAAAAATCGCGGCAGCCGGCTTCGGCTAGCAAGCGCGTCACCCCGATCGCGCCAAGGCCATAGCCATCAGCCTTGACCGCGGCTGCCGTCGGCACACCGGCCGTGCGCTGCAGCCAACGCCAATTGTTCTGGAGCGCAGAGGAATCAAGCCGAAGGCGAAGCGCATGATGGGTCACACGCCCTGCCCTAGCCACAGCCTCGGGCCTCGTCGAGACGGCGCATCAGAACATCCGTGAGCCGTTTGGTACCCCGCGTTCGGGTTCAAGCAGCACGATATCGCCATTGGCGTCGGCGAAACCCAAGGTCAGCACTTCGGACATGAACGGGCCGATTTGACGAGGCGGAAAATTGACTACCCCGGCTACCTGTCTTCCAAGCAGGTCCTGAGGCCGATAGTGCACGGTGATCTGAGCAGACGAGCGCTTGATGCCGATCTGATCGCCGAAATCGATCCGGAGTTTGTAGGCCCGCTTGCGCGCCTCCGGGAATTCGACGGCCTCGATCACCGTGCCGACCCGAACGTCGACCTTCATGAAGTCGTCGAAGCTGATCTGAGATGTCACTGGTGCACTCCCTGACCGGCGGCCTTCTCCCACTCGCGGCCATCGAAATGCTCGATCGCCAGCTCGACCGGCGGGTCGATGCAGTTGGCATTGATACTCCAGGAGTCGGGATGGCTGCGCGGCTGGTAGAAGCTCTTTACGCCGCAGGTCGAACAGAAGAGATGTTCCGCCGTGCCGGTGCCGAAGCGATAGCTTGAGAGCGACTTACGGCCCGTGACAAGCTCGAACTTGCCATGCGGGACCATGATGTGGATGAAGCCGGTCATCGAACAGACCGAGCAGTTGCAGTCTAGGGCGGGTACGGGAGGGTCGGGCATTTCCGCCCGGAAACGAACCGCGCCGCAATGGCATCCACCTGATACATTGATCATGCGGACGCCTATGCGGCGCGATGGTCAGTCAATCAACGGGCAGCAACCTTGATCGGGCTGCCGGAGGCTGCGGCGATCCGCTGGTCGCGCTCGGCCGACAGGTTGGCCAGCGTGTCGACGCGGCAGCGGCGAACTTCATTCTTGCCGGCAATGTCGACATCCGAGGCCGTGCCGCACACTTCCTTGACGGCCTGGGTAAGGCGCAAGTCGAGCGCGCGCTGGCCCTTGGCGGTGGAAAGGTCGAGGTCGGCGGTCTGAACGACGCTGGTAGCGATCACCAGCGGCGCGGCCAGGGCCGGCGTTGCACTGAAAGCCAACAGCGTAGCGAGGAAAAACTTGGTCATGTCGTGTCCCCTTTATTCGGGGCCGGTCAAATCCGGCGCGACCATTCATCTATGCCGCCAAATCAGTTTTCAAAAGCAACGATGTTGTGCTATCGTTCTGCATAATTGCAGAATGCCAAGCTTGGGGGCCAGGCTAAGATGGCCGTGATGCTCGACTGGAACGATCTCCGCTATTTTCTAGCCGTCGCTGATGGCGGCAGCACGCTCGCCGCCGGTCGGGAGTTGCGCGTGAGCCAGACCACCGTCGCCCGGCGGATTGCGGCGCTGGAAGAGGCGCTCGGCCTGCAAATCTTCGAGAAACGACAGGCTGGCTATACGCTCACCCCGGCTGGCGAGGAGCTGCTGGATCGCGCCCGCCAGGTTGACACTGCGGTATCCGGCTTTGCTGAAGCCGCCGCCGCCCAGGTTCGCGACACCAGCGGCACGGTCCGCATCACTACTCAGGAAATCTTTGTGACATTGCTGTCGCCCATGCTGCGCGAACTTCACGAAGAGCATCCGGAAATCCTGATTGAACTCGACGACAGCCAGGACTTTCGTGACCTCGGCGAGGGCGAAGCTGACATAGCCCTGCGCAGCGCCTTCGGAGATATCGGCTCGGGTGTTGTCGGTCGGCGTCTGGGACCTGACGATTGGACGCTCTACTGCAGCCGCGATTACGCCGCCGCCCATGGCGTCCCGACAACAAAGGCCCAACTGAAGAGGCATGCTTTTATTGGCGGTGGTGGGCCGAAGCTATGGCGAGCTTACTCCACCTGGCTGCACGACCTGGGCCTCGACGATCGCGTGATCATGCACCATGCGTCGGCAATGGGGATGCTGTCGGCGATCCGATCTGGGCTCGGTATCGCGGTGCTGCCCTGCATCGTTGCCGATGCCGACCAGGACCTGGTCCAATGCGTCCCGCCGAAGGCTGGCCATGGCCGGGTGATGTGGCTGGTGACCCATGAGCGAGTCCGCCACACGCCCCGCGTCCGGGCGGTGATCGATTTTCTGTACGAACGGCTATCGAAACATATCAAGATGCTGGAAGCGCAGCGCGAAGCCGCAGCCGCCTAATTGATCAGGCCCCCGTGCCACTCGGGCATTGGGCGCTCACCTAGCGCCACCTCAATGGCCGCAGCGGCGAGCAAGCGTGTGGAATCGAGGATGGGCAGTGGCGACACCTCCTGCGTGATAAGCAGCGGGATCTCAGTGCAGACCAGCGCGACCGCTTCGCAGCCTTCAGCCTTCAGCTTGTCGATGATCCCGACATAGGCGTCGCGGGACGGGTCGCAGAATGTGCCAAGGCACAGCTCGTCGAAGATGATGTCATCGACGATCTTGCGGTCAGCTTCGTCGGGCGCGGCCCATTCGATCCCGCGGCGGCCCAGCGCCCCCGGATAGACGGGGCCGGTCATCGTGTATTTGGTGCCGAGGATCCCGACCTTCTTCCGTCCGCCGGCCGCGGCCTGGTCGGCGACCACCTCGCCGATATGGAGCCCTGGGATCGGAAATGGCTCGCCCTCGCTTTCGAGCGCGATATGCGCCGTATTGTCGGGGCACACGAAAAAGTCGCATCCCGCGGCGGCCAGCTTCTTTGTGTCTTCCATGAAGACGGCCCGCAGCTTCTGATTATCGCCGCGCTCCCATGCCTCAAGCACCAGCGCCATGGGACTGCACGTCATGGTGACTTCCGGGTGCATGTGCGGCCCAAGCCGCTTCACGCCTTCGAGACATGCCGTTCGGAAGCAAAGTGTCGCGCCTTCGAAGCTGTGCGCAAGGATGCCGATGTGCTTCATTCGACGGTGACGCTCTTTGCCAGGTTGCGCGGCTGGTCGACGTCAGTGCCCTTGGCCACGGCGACATGGTAGGCGAGCAGCTGCACCGGCACGGCGTAGACCAGCGGCGCGATCAGCGGGTGGACTTCTGGCATTTCGATCGTCGCCATGCAGCCCTCGCCGGCGTCGGCCAGCCCCCTGGCGTCGCTTATCAGGATGATCTTGCCGCCGCGGGCGCGGACCTCCTGCATATTGCTCACGGTTTTTTCGAACAGCGGGCCCGAAGGAGCGATGACGATGACGGGCACAAGGTCGTCGATTAGCGCGATCGGGCCATGCTTCATCTCGCCGGCGGCATAGCCTTCGGCGTGGATGTAGCTGATTTCCTTGAGCTTGAGCGCTCCTTCCAGCGCCATTGGATAATCCGGCCCGCGACCGAGGTAGAGCACGTCGCGCGCCGGGGCGACCAGGTGCGCCATGGCAGCGATGTCTTCATCATGTCCGAGCGCCTGATTCATCGCCTCGGGCGCTTCCTGCAGGTGGGCGACGATATCGTGCTCTTCAGTCTCGTTCAGCCGTCCTTTGGCGCGCGCGAGGTTGGCGGCGAGCGCTGCGAGTACCGCAAGCTGGCAAGTGAAGGCCTTGGTCGAGGCGACTCCGATTTCCGGGCCGGCATGGGTCGGCAGCAGCAGGTCCGCTTCGCGCGCCATTGAGCTGGTCGGAACGTTGACCACCACCGCAATCGTCTGGCCTTCCTCGCGGGCGTGGCGAAGTGCGGCGAGCGTGTCGGCGGTTTCGCCGCTCTGTGAGATAAACAGCGCCAGTCCGCCCGGCTCGAGCACCGGCTGGCGATAACGGAACTCGCTCGCCACATCGATGTCGACGGGCACGCGGGCGAACTGCTCGAACCAATATTTGGCGACCATGCCGGCATAGAAGCTGGTGCCGCAGGCGACGATGGTGACGCGATTGACTGTCGACAGGTCGAAATTGAAGTCGGGAATCGCGACCTTGCCTTCGAATGGGCGGACATAGCTCTGGAGAGTTTGGGCAACCACGATCGGCTGCTCGAAAATCTCCTTCTGCATGTAGTGGCGGTAATTGCCCTTTTCGATGTGCGCCGACGAGGCCCCAGACTCGACGATCTCGCGCTCAACCGGTTGGTTGGCGCGGTCATAGATCTGGATGCGGTCGCGCTCGACGACTGCCCAGTCGCCCTCCTCAAGATAGGCGATCTTCTGGGTCAGCGGGGCCAGCGCCAACGCATCGGAGCCGAGGTAATTCTCGCCCTCGCCATAGCCGACGGTCAGGGGCGCCCCCATGCGCGCGCCGATTATCTGGTCGGGAAAATCCTTGAACAGGAAGGCGATCGCGAAGGCGCCGTGCAGGCGCGGAAGGACCGTCGCCACAGCCTCGGTCGGTGACTTGCCGCCCTCGACCTCCCGCGCGACGAGGTGAGCGACCACTTCACTATCGGTTTCGCTGAGGAAGGTGTGACCGGCGGCAATCAGTTCGTCACGCAGCAGTTTGAAATTCTCGATGATGCCGTTGTGGACCAGCGCTACGGGCCCGGCGATGTGCGGATGGGCATTATCTACCGTCGGAGCGCCATGAGTAGCCCAGCGCGTGTGAGCGATGCCGACATCGCCATGCAGTTCGGCCGCGCTCAGTTCGCGTGCCAGATTGTCGAGCTTGCCCTCCGCTCGGCGCCGTTCGAATTCGCCATCCTGCACGGTGCAGATGCCGGCCGAATCATAGCCGCGATATTCGAGACGCTTCAAACCGTCGAACAACCGCTGCGCTACCGGCTCGCGACCGACGATGCCGACAATTCCGCACATGTTATTTCTTGTCCTTCTTCGCCTGCTGGCTCTTCCGGAATCGGGCGGCCCAGCCGGCAAATCCTCTTTGCTCACCGCGGGCGATGGCCAGCTCGTCAGCAGCAACATTCTTTGTGACGACAGAACCTGCACCGACGATTGCCCCCGCGCCGATGCTCACCGGAGCGACCAGCGCGGAGTTAGAACCAATGAAGGCGCCGGGTCCGATCTCCGTTAGATATTTGCCGAAACCGTCATAGTTGCAGGTGATCGTGCCCGCTCCAATGTTCGCCTTTTCGCCGACAATTGCATCGCCGATATAGCTTAGGTGGTTGGCCTTGGCGCCCTTGCCAAGATTGGCCTTTTTGACCTCGACGAAATTGCCGACCTTTGCGCCCTCGCCGAGCACCGCGCCGGGGCGCAACCGGGCGAAGGGGCCAACCTCACAGCCAGTCGAAATGATTGCGCCCTCAATGTGCGAGAAGGCGCGGATGGTGGCGCCGTCGGCAATTTTCACCCCCGGGCCGAACACGACGTGCGGCTCGATCGTGCAATCGCGGCCAAGCTCGGTGTCGGCCGAGAACCATACGCTTTCGGGATCGATCAGCGTCGCGCCCTGTTCCAGCGCCTGCCAGCGCCGCCGGGTCTGCCAATCTTCTTCCAGCGCCGCCAATTCCGCGCGGCTGTTGACACCCGCTGTCTCGAACGGCTCGCCTTCGATCACAACCGGCGAACGGCCCTCCTCCTTGGCGATCATAACGATATCAGGAAGGTAATATTCGCCCGCCGCATTGGCGTTGCCGACTTTGGCCAGCCAGCGGAACAAGTCGGCCGACTGAACCGCCATCATGCCCGAATTGCACAGCTTGACCGCGCGTTCCGCTTCGTTGGCATCCTTATATTCGACCATCTTCGAAATATGGTCGCCGTCGCCGAGGATCACCCGGCCATAGGTCTTGCCATCGGCAGGAGAACTGGCGAGCACGACTACGCCAGGGTTGTCGGCGGCCGCCAAACGATCCAGCATTTGTTCGAGTGTTTCGCGCAGGACGAAAGGCGTATCGCCGTAGAGGATCAACACTGCGCCTTCGAAACCCTTGAGCGCGTCCTCGGCCATCTGCACCGCGTGACCGGTGCCTTTCTGTTCTGCCTGCAATGCGGTTGTCACCCCATGACCGCCGAGGGCTGCTTCCAGTTGTTCACGACCCTTGCCGACCACGACCACCCGGCGCTCGGCGCCCATAGCTTCGACGGTCGACAGCAGATGCAGCAGCATTGGCTTGCCGGCGATCGGGTGGAGTACCTTGTGAGTGTCGGAACGCATCCGCGTGCCCTGCCCCGCAGCCAGGATCACCACCGAGAATTTCGCCTGTTTCATAATCGCCGCAATCGCACGCTATTTGCGTCTTTTCCATAGACGAAGGGCCCCGGGCGAACCGGAACCCTTCGCTCGAAATTCCATCGGGCTCAGCTGGCCGGCGGGGCCTTGGGCTTGGCAGGGGCACGCCTGCGCGCGCCGGCGCTGCTGCGCCGCTTGGCGGTCGCGCCGGCCTTGGCCTTCGGCCGTGCAGCTGTCTTGCTTTTGCCGGCCGTTTTGGCCCTGGCTGCCGGGGCCTTGCGCGTCGCGCCTGCCTTTCGCGGCGCCGACTTCTTGGCGACCGGCTTTGAAGTGGCGGTGAGGCCCGTGCCCCCTTCGTCCGCCCATTTGCCGGACAAAACGCGCTGGGCGGCGTCGGCCACGGCCTCGGCGATGAGCGAGCCAAGCTTGGAGGCATTGTTCATCATCTGCGTCGCCGCCTGGCTGGCGCTATCCGCCGCATCGAGGCCCGCGTCCCGAATTGCCTTGCGCGCCTTGGGGCTGGCAGCAATCGCTGCCGCGGCTGCGGTCAGACCCGCTGCCAACATTTCACGGCTCATCGCCGCCTTGGCGATCTTGTCGAAATTACTTTTGCTGGAACCTGCGTTGGCCTTGCCGCGGCTCGTCGATGCTTTCGCCATTACAGCTTTCCTTTCCGATTCTACCGCAAAGAAGCGGTCCACGCCCGAAACGGTTCCGAAATAGGGCAGAAAATCGCCAAGTAAAAGGGAGCTGTCGCACCACACGACAGCTCCCTTCAACATGGTCAGCGACCGGACGTTCAAGCCCGGAAGGACAAAAATGGCTGGTTAGGCCATCACCTTCCAAGCGAACTGGACCGACCTCCCTGCTGAACCATGAGACATCGGATCACCTCCTTTCGCTGCTGGATTGCAACCACAGAATGTTGTGGTCGGAGATGATAAACAAGACTTGTAATTGTGGTCAGTTTCGACAATCTTCGATGCTTCGCGCCGCTTCGGGCCAACTTGGCACCGCAATCGTCGGCCCGGTCCCACCCGACACAATGAACCGCCCGCGGCTGTAAGCGATCGCGTCTAGTAACAGATCGGAAGCCAACAGGCGCCCGCTTGGCGGCAGCGTTCGGGTGCTGGTGTCGGTTGCGATGGTCAGCGCGGCCGGCGCACCTATCGGCCGGCTGATCGTCACCGTCCGTGTCGTCCGGTCACAGCGCAGTTGGATGTGGTTTCCATAGGTGGCGATCGATCCGCCGGCGGTCGTGAAATAAGCCCATTGGCCGCTCGCCAACGGCAGTGCCTTCCCGGCTTCAAATGAAGAGGAAGATTGCTGGGCCGCCGCGGGCGCCGCGGCCACGACCAGTGCAGCGATAATCCTCATTTGCCGAGCTTGTCGACTTTCGCCTGCAACGCCGCCAGCTCTGCTTTGAGCTTGGCAATCTCGTCAGCCGATTGCTCGCCGCCGGATTCTGCCGCCTTTGGCTTCTTGCCGGTCATCGCCTGCGCCGCTTCCTCGAACATCGCCATGTTGCGCTTCGCAAGGTCAGCGAACATGTTTGGCCCGAACGCCCCGGCCATCGCCTGCTGGTTTTTCTCGAACGCTTCCATGGCCGCGTCCAGATAGGGCGGCACCGCGCCCTGCATCTGGCCCCCGTACAGGCCAATCAGCTGGCGCAGGAAGTTGACGGGCAGCATGGTCGAGCCGCGCGATTCCTCATCGACGATGATCTGGGTCAGCACCTGGTGAGTAATGTCTTCGCCGGTCTTGGCGTCGACTACTTCGAAGTCGCGGCCTTCGCGGATCATCGCGGCCAACCGGTCGAGGGTGATGTAACTGCTGCTCTCCGTATCGTAGAGTCGGCGGTTGGCGTATTTTTTGATCGTCACCTTGTCGGCGGACTTAGCCATGCATTCTCCCCTAGGCTTTGGGCAAGCCTAGTCCCGCGGTTCCCGCACTGCAACATTCTCCCGCGTGTGCGAAATCACTGGTCGGACAGCGCTTGCGGCGACATGCGTGCCAAGCTAAGCGGGCGGCACGCACCCATAGCTCAGCTGGATAGAGCGCTGCCCTCCGAAGGCAGAGGCCAGAGGTTCGAATCCTCTTGGGTGCGCCATTTCTCTTGGTTTGTGCCGCGTTCGACCGTTACCTTTTGTGGGGAGGGTGTCCGAAATGGCCAAGATCCTTTGCGTCCTTTACGACGATCCGATCGACGGGATGCCGCAATCCTATGCGCGCAACGACATTCCGAAACTCGGTCACTATCCCGGCGGCCAAACGCTGCCGACGCCAAACGGTATCGACTTCAAGCCCGGCGAGCTGCTCGGCTGCGTGTCGGGAGAGCTCGGTCTTCGCCCCTATCTCGAACGCAATGGCCATACGTTGGTAGTGACCGAGGACAAGGACGGGCCGGACAGCGAATTCGAACGCGAGCTGGTCGATGCCGACGTCGTAATTTCGCAGCCCTTCTGGCCAGCCTATCTGACCGCCGATCGCATAGCCAAGGCGAAGAATCTGAAGCTGGCACTGACTGCCGGGATCGGATCCGACCATGTCGACCTGCAGGCCGCGATCGACCGCGGCATCACGGTCGCCGAAGTGACCTACTGCAACTCGATCAGCGTCGCCGAGCATGTGGTCATGATGATCCTGTCATTGGCGCGCAATTATCTGCAGTCCTGGGACCTGGTGAAGGCGGGCGGCTGGAACATCGCAGACTGTGCCGCGCGCTCTTACGACGTTGAGGGAATGCACGTCGGCACGGTCGCGGCAGGCCGGATCGGCAGCGCGGTATTACGTCGGCTGAAACCGTTCGACGTCCACCTCCATTATACCGACCGCCATCGGTTGCCTGAGGAGGTGGAGCGAGAGCTGGGTGTAACCTGGCACGAGTCTGCGGCCGACATGGTGCCGCATTGCGATGTGGTGACGATCAATTGCCCGCTACATCCCGAGACCGAAAACCTGTTCGACGCCGCAATGATCGCGCGGATGAAGCGCGGCGCTTATCTGGTGAACACCGCGCGCGGGAAGATCGCCAATCGCGATGCCGTTGCCGATGCTTTGGAGAGCGGGCAATTGGCGGGATATGCGGGCGATGTCTGGTTCCCGCAGCCAGCGCCTCGCAGCCATCCGTGGCGGAACATGCCCAATCATGGGATGACGCCGCACATCTCCGGCACGACCCTGTCGGCCCAGGCGCGCTATGCGGCGGGCACCCGCGAAATTCTCGAATGCTTCCTGGAGGGCCGGCCGATCCGTGAGGAATATCTGATTGTCGAGGGCGGCCATCTCGCCGGCGCCGGCGCGCATAGTTACAGCCCCGGCAACGCCACGAAAGGATCGGAAGAAGCGGAGGAATTCAAGGCCCACGCCTAGGTGGCCCGCCGCGTTCGCTCTCCTTCCTCGCGTCCGACCCGAATGGGCGACAAGAAACAAGCCCATGCAGATTTGCTTCGTGGGATCGAAAGCGGATGCCGCCACACCGCTTGCCGATCGCGGGAGCTGAGAAGGCTTAGCGTTTAATCAGGCTCGCATGAGCGGAAACCGCCTGCCAGCCCTTTCGCGTACGATGATATACATCGGTGTAGCGGAATTGGTTGGTCTCGCTCCTCTCGCCGAGACGCGCGGTCTGCGTGAATCGACCGTTGACGACGGCCGTATCGCCGTAGATCCTAACCATAACCTCTTCTGTCTCGAAGGGATCGATCTCCGCCTTTCGGTCCGCAACGGCTTGCAGCATTTCGCGCTTCCCCGAAACCTGGCCGTTGATCCACACGAGCACGAAATCGTCGGCGAGAATGCGGTTGAGCGCCGCTACGTCGCGCTCAACGACCGCAGTGTCCCACGCTCGCTCCACCGCGAGAAGATCGGCACGGTCGTCGGTGCGGGGAGCGGCAGCCACCAAAAAGATGGCGAGGACGACACTTAGAGTGAGCTTTTTCATTTCACCCACAAATCTCGATAATCTGGACGAAGCGCGTCCTAGCGGATTCGGAGGCGCCGAAATTGCCAAACTTCAATCAGAATGTGGGCCAATTCTCTACGACTTCCACGAAGCGGGTGAGCCAGGCGTTGGTCTGGTGGCCGTCGACGACGCGATGGTCGATGGTCAGTGTGACGTAAGCCATTGGCCGGATCAGGATCGCATCCTGGCCGTTCACGCCACGAACAACCACCCGCTTCTCCAGCTTGCCGACACCGAGGATCGCCGCCTGACCGGCGTGGAGGATGATTGGCGAGGCGAGCAGGCTGCCCGACACGCCGTGGTTGGAGATGGTGAAGCTGCCGCCCGAAACATCGGCTGCCGTCAGGCTCCCCGACCGAGCTCGCGTGGTGAGGTCGTCGAGCTTGTCGCCGATCTCCTCCAGGCTCAGCGTACCGGCGTCCTTAACGACCGGCACAACCAATCCCTTTTCCCCAAGCGCGGTACCGACGCCGACGTTGATCGTCGGTGAAACAGCGATGCGGTCTTCTTCCCAGCGGCCATTGATCGCCGGGGCGACGGCCATCGCTTCGGCCGCGGCCTTGATCAGATAAGCGGTGTAGCTGAGCTTGACGCCCTTGGATGCCATTGCAGCCTTGTGCGACGCGATCGCCGAAAAATCCGCCTCGAACAGCGCGGTGACATGCGGCGCTTCGCTGACGGCCCGGACCATATTCTCGGCGATCTTCAGCCGCATCCGATCGTGCGGGATGTCGTGGGCGGAGAATTGGCTTGGCTGGGCAGCAGGCTTGCCGGCCCTCGCCGTCGTTGCCGAGGTTACGGCGCGGTCAACATCGTCGCGGGTAATCCGCCCGTTCCGCCCGGTACCCTCGATGCGCGACGGATCGATATTGTGTTGCAGCAAGGCGCGGCGAACGGACGGAGAAAGGCGTTTTTCATTCTCGTTCCCCGGCGCAGGCCGGGGCCCAGGAGCGCCAATGGGCGCTGCCGTCGCACCGCCCTGAACCCCGGCCTTCGCCGGGGAACTGGTTGCCTCAGCCGCCGGATCGATCTTCGCCAGCAGCGCGCCCGGTTCTGCTTCGTCGTCCGTATCGAGCAATATCTCGGTCAGCACCCCGGCGCCCGGCGAAGGCACTTCCTGCGTCACCTTGTCGGTTTCCAGCTCGACCAGGGGCTCATTTTCGAACACTAGGTCGCCAACGCGGCGAAGCCAGGCGCGGACAACGGCCTTGGTCCCCTCCTGTTCGTCCGGAACACGGACCTCGATCATCTAGAAACCCACCAGCCGGTCGATTTCGGCGCGGATCTTGTCGACGCTCGGCAGTGCCCATTCCATCAGCTTGGGATGATGCGGGCTCGGGATGTCGGGCATGGTCACCCGCGCAACTGGCGCATCAAGGTCGAGAAACGCATCGTCGGCCACCACTGCGGCGATCTCCGCGCCAAATCCCCCGGTTCGCAAGTCTTCATGGACGATCAGGCAGCGACGCGTGCGTCGGACGCTGTCGAGCACCATGTCACAGTCCCATGGCATCAGGGTGCGGAGGTCGATGACGTCGGCGCTGACGCCCTCTGCCGCGGCCTCGCAGCGCGGAACCATCGCACCCCAGGTGACAATCGTAATCCGATCGCCTTCACGCGTTTTCTTCGCCTTGCCAAACGGCAGGACGAACTTGTCGCCGGGCCATGGTCGCCGAGCCCAGCTGTCGTCGAGCATGGCCCGATGCTCGAAAAAGATCACCGGGTCATGGCCGCGAAGCGATGCGCGGAGCAAGCCGACGGCATCTTCGGCGTTGGACGGCACTGCGACCTTCCAGCCGGGACTATGGACGAACTGCACCTCGTTAGTCTGGCTGTGCCAGGGGTCGCCGCATTTGAAGAAACCGCCCGGGATGCGTAGCACCATCGGCGCCGAAAAGCGGTTGGCGGTTCGCCAGCGCATCGTCCCGCAATCGTTGATCTGTTCGGTCGCCGGCTCGGCATATTTGCGGAACTGGATTTCCGGAACCGGCATCAGGCCTGCGAGCGCCATGCCGACCGCGCGGCCAATAATGCCTTCTTCATTCAGGGAGGTGTCGAACACCCGCTCGACGCCGAACTTTTCCTGCAGGCCGAGCGTTACGGCGTGAACACCACCCTTGGGACCGATATCCTCCCCAAAAACCAGCAGCTTAGGATTGGAATCCAATTCTTGGTCGAGCACCCGGCGGATGGCTGTGACCATGTTGATTCGCTGGCCCTCCGGCAGCGGCTCCTCGGTCGTTCCGTCCAAGCTCAGCCCCGCGCCACCGCCGATCTGGCTGGCTACGCCGTCGTAGAAGACATGGTCCGTCACGCGGTCCGGGGACGACACGCCGCGCGCTTCGGCTTCGGCTCTCGCCGCTTCGACTTCTTGCGCGACCGACGCTTCTATCAAGGCCCAATCGAGGCCGGGCGAGTGCTTCTGGAGCTTGGGCAGCGGGTCACGGGCCCATTCGGACTTGACCTCGGCTGCCGACTTGTAGGTTTGGGTGTCCTGGAAACTATGCCCTTCGAGCCGTGGCACGGTGAGGCGGATCAGCGCCGGCCCTTTGCGCGACCGCACATGATCAATCGCCTCAGCGATCAATCGGGCAGCTTCATCGGGCTCGGTTCCGTCGCCGTTCCAGATCGCGAGATTCTTGAAGCTGGCAAGATTGGCGGCAATGTCTCGACCCGGCGTCTGGTAATCCGATGTGACCGAGATGCCGTAGCCATTGTCTTCGACATAAAATAGCAATGGCAAAGATTGCGTGGTTGCAATTGTTAGAGCGGACCAAAATCCGCCGGTGGCACAGCTGGCATCGCCGCCGAGCACCACTGCGATGGCGCCATCGTCCTTTTCGCCCAGGACTTTAGCTTTGTAGGCGATCGCCTGGGCCCAGCCGGCCGCAGGCGTATATTGCGCCCCCACCCCACCGCACATCGGCAGGGCATGGGCGCCGCCTGGATTGGGGTAATTGAACACCACGCCGATGTCGCGCCCGTCGCTATAGCCGTCCGCCAGCCCCATCCCAGAGCCTAGCGCGTCGGCCAGCGGCACCCCGAGTGCCAGCAACATCGGCCGCGAGCGATAGTAGCCGCAGGCCGCGTCGCCATCGCGCAGGTGCATGCCGAGGATGACCTGGGCCATGTCATGGCCTCGCGCCGAGAATTGGTAGAGGACCTTCTTTTCGGGAACGAGCCGCGTTTCTTCCAGCTCATCCATCGCCCGGCTGGTCAGCACCAGCCGCGCCACCTCGGCCCAGTCCACGCCAGTTTGCGTCCTAAAGTCGGACTCCGGTTCGGCAGTCATGGCCTCAGCCATTCATCGCCTCGACAACGGCGCCAATGAAGCGGTCGACCGCTGCGTCTGCCATGCCGATGACGTTGAAGCGGCCGCTATCGGCCATGTAGATGGCGTTCTGCTCGCGCAGCTTGACCACCTGGTCCTTGCTGACCGGCAACATCGAGAACATCCCGAATTGATTGCCGATGTAGGCCAGGCGGGGATCGGCGGCAGCGATTTGGCCTCGGATCCGGTTGATGCGCGCCCGCATCTCTCCAACCTCGGCGTCCCAGTCGGCGCGCAGCTCCGGCGTATCGAGCACGATCCGGACGCACGCGGCCCCATGGTCAGGCGGCATCGACCACATTTCGCGGGCAATCTGCACCACATGGTCCATCGCCCGCTTCGTGCCGGCCGCGTTCCCCGTCTTGAGGAACAACGAGCCGACCCGGTCGCGATAGACTCCGAAATTCTTGTCGCAGCTCTGGGAAATGACGACTTCGTCGCAGGCATCGAGCAGCAAATGCAGCCCTGCCGCGTCCTCGGCAAAGCCTCGGCCCAGGCCCTGATAGGCAATGTCGACCAGCGGAACCAGCCCGCGCCGCGAAACCACTTCGACAACGTCGCGCCACTGGCCGTCGTCCAGGTCGGCACCGGTCGGATTGTGGCAACAGCCGTGCAGCAAAACGACGTCGCCCTGGGGGGCGCCGTTCAGCGCGGCCATCATTTCGTCGAAACGAATGCGGGTCTCGAGCCGGTCGTAATAGCGATACTCACTGATTGTGAGGCCGGCTGCCTCGATCACGGGCACATGGTTGGGCCATGTCGGCGTTCCGACATGCACCTTGGCGCCCGGATGCGCCGCCGCGATCAGCTTGAAGCCAAGGCTCAGCGCGCCGCAACCACCCGGCGTGTGAAGACCAGCGATCCGATCGTCATTCGCGTGGCGTCCCAGCACGATCGGCCGCAGCAATTCGGTGTAACGCTTGTCGCCAAAGCCGCCGATGTAGCTCTTCGTCTGCTGGCTTTCCCAAAGCAGCTTTTCGGCTTTTTTTACCGCTCGAAGGATCGGAGTGTTGCCGACACCGTCCCGATAGACCCCAACACCGACATCGATCTTGTCTGGCCGGGGATCGGCATTGGCCATGGCGATCAGCGCGAGCAAGGAATCGCTCTGCACGTCGCCAAGTGCATCGAAGAATTGAGCGCCCCCGTTGGTGCCCGCCATGGTCGCCTCTTCCAACATAGCTGCCGCCTAGCTCAATGATTGCCAACAGTCACGCATCATAGTCGACCGCGACGCCTTCGCCGACGGGCACCGACTGGCAGGTCAGTACGTATCCGGCAGCGACTTCCTCATCAGTCAGGCCGTAACGCGCCGCCATTTCGACCTTGCCCTTGGTTACCCTGGCCCGGCACGTGGCGCAGACGCCCGCCTTGCAGGCGAACGGCGCCGGCAATCCAGCTTCGCGCGCACTGTCGAGGATGTTTGCCTCCGTAAACTCGACCTTGCGGGTTCGGCCGTCGAGCGTGACGCTGAGCGTCAGCCCGGCCGCCTTTTCCTGGAGTTGCGCCATTTGCGCGGCCAGCGCGGCGGACGGACGTCCAGCAAGGAAGCGCTCGATGTGTACCCGGTCCTTGGGCACGTC